>ERZ1740052.7-NODE-7-length-167395-cov-14.142698_pt1 | contig 167395 bp, 159 predicted proteins | sample MGYA00581750_ERZ1740052 | MGnify/ENA primary metagenome ERZ1740052 (study PRJEB43018, sample SAMN04849743) | marine metagenome | isolation source: floating plastic debris | place: Pacific Ocean | collected 2008-08-30 | study: EMG produced TPA metagenomics assembly...
CAATACGAACAGCGTTCTCACAACAAAATTCGCAGTCAAAAACAGTAGTTGCAGAAGGAGGAGCAGTAATTGAACCGTTTGAGTTAAGAGTTACTGATTATGATAATGACCGTCACTTTTTCTTATCTCAGTATTTCAGAAAAACTTACGCAAGTGCATTAATAAATTATCCTTTAGTAAGTAGTCCCATAAATATTAATAGAGTAGAAGTTTGGGTAACCAATAGGAATCAGAATGTTACAGACTTTCGAAGTATTGTTGCCTTTGCTGATATTGGTGAATCAGAACCAGACGATTTAGTGGATTCTGGATTAAATTTGAATTCACCCGCTACTATTCGTATTAACGGTAATCCAGAGAATTTACCATATAACGGAGTAAATGATATTAATAACTTATTACAGGTTACCACTGGAGGAATAAGAGAAATAGCTACAGTGAATCAGGCAATATCTAGCATTGGAGTTACACCACAACAAGGACAGAATTATTCGTACCTACAAAATGCAAGAAAATTACAAGCTAATGAATATACATTACACCCACAGTTAGGTTTCATCTCTTTAAACAGAAGACTGAACGACGGAGAAGTTTTAGCAGTAGCTTATGAATATACTGTTGTTGGTGCATCTAATAGTGAAACAATTTTTAAAGTAGGAGAATTTTCTAATGATGGAATTAATGCTCCAGAAAATATAGCCGTAAAATTATTGCGTAGCGAAATTTTAACAACAAAAAGACAAGTAGGAACTGAAGTTAAGCCTTTTCCAACGTGGCGATTAATGATGAAGAATGTATATGCTATAGGCGCATATCCACTTCGTCAAGAAGGATTCCGTTTCGAATTATTGTACAGAGACGATGAAACAGGAGTATTACAAAACACGCTTCAAAATTTAAACCCACTCAATACTACAGAAGATTATAAAAAAGTTAGAAGAACTACTCTAATCAACCTATTTAATATTGATCAACTAGATCAAAGTCAGTTTAGAGTTAATGGAGGTGACGGTTTTTTTGATTTTGTAGAAGGTATAACTGTAAATTCAGCAAGAGGATTAATATATTTTCCCAGTGCTGAGCCTTTTGGTGAAGGGTTCAATGAAAAATTAATTAGGGAAGGTATTAACATTCAGACCGATAGAGAGAAGTTCCTATTTGAGGATCTATATCTAACAACTAAAATTCAAGCAAAAAATGAATTTCAAGATAAAGATAAGTTTTTCTTAAAAGGGTATTTTAAATCAGAAACTAGTAGAGGTATTTCGTTAGGAGCATTTAATATTCCTAGAGGATCTGTAAGAGTTTCAGCTGGAGGAAGAACGTTAGTAGAAGGAGTTGATTATGTAGTAGATTACCAGTTAGGACGTGTGCAAATTTTAGACCCAGGTTTAGAAGCATCTGGAGTTCCAATTAATGCTTCTGTTGAAAATAATACGTTTTTTAACCAACAAAGGAAAACATTTTTAGGAGTAGATATTGAACATAAATTCAATGAAAACTTTATTGTAGGAGGTACGTTTTTAAATGTAAGTGAACAGCCTATTACGCCAAAAGTTAATTTTGGAGCAGAACCAATCGATAATATAATGTTAGGTTTAAATGTAGATTTTTCTACAGAAGTACCATATTTTACGAAACTAGCAAATAAATTACCTTTTGTAGAGACCGATGCACCTTCAAATTTATCTGTAAGGGCAGATATGGCATATTTACTTCCAGGATCACCAAGCGGAATCGATGTTAACGGAAGAGCAACTTCTTATTTAGATGATTTTGAAGCAACTCAAATACCTATAAATTTAACTTCACCACAACAGTGGTTTTTGGCAAGTACTCCAATTGGAGATGGTCTTGCTAGTGACCCATTTAATGGAAGATCACAAGGTTTAGATTATAATTATAAAAGAGGGAAATTATCATGGTACACCATAGACCAGTTGTTTTATTCAAATAGTAATAACAGACCAGGGAATATAGATGACATTGAATTGTCAAGAGATGAAGTTCGCCAAGTTCGTTTTGATGAGTTATTTCCGAGAACGGATTTAGATATTACACAGTTGAATTTGGTTAGAACATTAGATTTAGCATACTATCCAAACGATAGAGGACCTTATAATTTTAATACAGAATCAGGACAAGTGAGTCCAGACGGAGCATTTTTAAGACCTGAAGAAAACTGGGGAGGAATTACAAGAGCATTAACAACTACAAATAATTTTGAGCAAGCCAATGTAGAATACATTCAGTTTTGGTTAATGGATCCTTATGAGAATTACTCAATAACACAGGAAGAAGGTTTACCTTCTGGGGTAGATCCACAGAACCCAGCGAATCAAGGTAAACTATTTATAAATTTAGGAAATATTTCTGAGGATATTTTGAGAGATTCTCAAAAACAGTTTGAGAATGGATTACCAGTTGATGGAGTAAAAGTTGATGGGATTAATGTAGAAGAAACTATTTGGGGTAACATTCCTAGAAACCCTTCTATTTTATACGCATTCAGTGCAGATGCTGACGAAAGAACACAGCAAGATATCGGTTTAGATGGGTTACGTTCTGATGAGGAGTTAGCATTCATTCAAGGGTTAAATACTAGATTAGGATTAAATATTGATACAAGTAAGCTTAGTGCGACCGATCCTGCGGGAGATGATTTTCAGTTTTTTAGAGGATCAGAGTTAGACGCTATCGATGCATCAGTTTTAACACGATATAAAAATTATAACGGAACAGAAGGAAATTCACCAACGATCGATCAGTCAGGAGAAGCATTTCCAACATCTTCGTCTACATATCCAGATACAGAAGACATAAACAGAGATCAAACAATGAATCCTGTAAGTGCGTATTTTGAATATGATATCTCTTTAAACAAAGGTGATTTAGTTAAAGGGTCAAACTTTATCGTAGATGTTAAAAACGACCAACCTATTACATTACCTAATGGTCAAACAAGAACACCAACTTGGTATCAGTTTAGAATTCCAGTACGAAATGGATTTTCTCAGGCAGTTGGAGGTATAACAGACTTTAACAGTATCCGATTTATGCGTATGTATATGACTGGATTTAGAATGCCGGTAGTAGTTCGTATGGCAGAACTAGAATTGGTTAGAGGTGATTGGAGAAGATATACGAAAAAATTAGATGATGTAGGAACACCTTTAGTTCAAACAGATTTAAATAATTTTGATGTTGGAGTAGTTAACATTGAACAGAATAATGAAACGTATTCACTACCTCCAGGTATTGTAAGAGAACAATTACAAGGAACAAATAGAATTCAACGTCAAAATGAGCAATCATCACTACTAAAGGTAACAAATTTAGAACCAGACGATGCGCGATCTATATTTAAAAATATAAGTATTGACTTACGTAGATATAAAAATTTACGCATGTTTTTACACGCTCAACCAGTAGCAGGACAAACATTAGAGGATGATGAAATGGTTGCTATAATTCGTTTAGGAACAGATTTAAATGATAACTTTTATCAAATTGAAAAGCCACTAAAAGTATCTACGGTTTTAAATAATCCTTCGCCTTTGGATGCTTGGCCTGAAGCAAATAACTTGGATGTTATCTTGAGTGAATTAGCTAAGGTAAAATTAGATAGAGATGGAACAGGAAATAGCGGTTTGGTAAATCAACTATATCCAGTACCGGACCCAGTTCAAGATTCAGGAATTATAATAAGAGTAAAAGGAAATCCAACATTAGCCCAAATAAGAACAGTAATGTTAGGGGTTAAAAATAGTGCAACAACGAATAAAAGTGCAGAAATTTGGTTTAACGAATTAAGAGCTGCAGGAATTGATAACAAAGGAGGTTGGGCCGCTGTTTTAAATGCTGATGCTAATTTTGCAGATGTGGCAGATGTATCTTTAGCAGGTAGAATGTCTACCGTAGGTTTCGGTAGTGTTGATCAAAGAGTACAAGAAAGAAGTTTAGAAGAAGCAAAACAATATAACGTAGCTACAAATGTTCAATTAGGGAAAATGATGCCTAAAAAATGGAACATGCAAGTGCCTATGAGCTATAGTTATGGTGAAGAGTTTATCGATCCCAAGTTTGACCCTTCATATCAAGATGTTGAATTAACAGACGCTTTACAATCTGGTTCAGATCAAGTGAAAACTAATGCGGAAAATGCTCAAGATTATACGCGTAGAAAAAGTATTAGCTTTATAAATGTAAAGAAAAATAGAAATCCAAAGAGTACTAAAAAACCAAAATTTTACGATGTAGAAAACCTTGCGGTATCCTACGCCTTCAATGAAGAATTTCATCAAGATTATAATATTAAAAGATTTGTAAATCAAAATTTAACAGCTGGTTTAAATTATAACTTTAACTTCCAGCCTTTCGAAATAGAACCGTTTAAGAAGTCAAGTAAATTTAAAGGAAAGTACTGGAGAATAATAAGAGATATTAATTTTAACCCGGTACCGAAAACAATTTCTATAAACTCTAAAATCAATAGAAATTATAGTTTACAACAATCACGAAATCTAATTGCCGGATTGAGCGCACAACCAGAATTAATTCAAAGAAGATTTTTATTTGATTGGGATTACACTGTAGCTTTTGATTTAACGAAATCACTACAATTAAACTTTAACGCGACTAACAATTATATATACGACAGTTTTGGTCAAGATGAAGAACTTGAAATTTTTGATAAATTTTTTACTTTAGGAAGACGTAATCAATATCATCAAACGTTAAATGGTACCTACAAACTACCAATTAACAAAATACCTTTTTTAAGTTTCTTAACTAGTGATTATGGTTATACGGCTGACTTTGACTGGCAAGCTTCATCGCAAAGTACAATTTTAGAAGAAGGTGTTAGTGTAAATATTACAGATAGAATCGGTAACATGATTCAAAATTCAAATAAGCATAATATTAACGCTAATCTAGATTTTAAACGCTTTTATAAAGTAATAGGTTTAGAAAAATTATTATTGAAAGGTATTCAAAAAAAGAATGGGAATACTAAAAAAGGAGGCGTTGCATTAGCCAGAAAAAATCAAGCATCTGCTAAAGTTAAATTAAAGAAAAATGCATCTTTTGGTAAGAAATTATTAAAAGGAACTTACGATGTTTTAACTGCAGTTAAAAGAGCAAAGATTAGCTATTCTGAAGAAAACGGTACCCTATTACAAGGATATAGACCATCGGTTGGTTTCTTAGGTAGAAGTGGTTTTAATGGAAGTTTGGCACCAACGTTTGGTTTTGTATTTGGTAGTCAAACAGAAATACTTAATACTGCAATTGAAAACGGATGGTTAGTAACTAGACAAGAAAATGAAACATACTACAATAAAAATTTTGGTAGAACAAAGGCTGACAAGTTAGATTATAATATTTCTGTTAAACCATTTAAAGATTTAACAATAGATTTTAGAGGAAATAGGATACGAACATCAAACATAACACAACAATTAGATGTTAAATTAAAGGCAGGTGGAAACCCAGATAATTTTAGTGATTACGAGCAGAATCGCGAATTACGAGCTTTCGAAACGGGTAACTTTAGTATTAGTCATTTTATGTTAGGAACCGCCTTCGAAGATAGTGATGTGTTATTCCAAAAGTTTTTAGACTATAGAGGAATCTTTTCTAATCGGATAGCTACGCAAAGAGGAATTCCTAGTAATTCAGATATTAATAATACGAGTACTCCAGGCTTTAAAGTGAACGGTCAACAGTCTATGGTTCCTGCATTCTTAGCTGCATATTCGGGAACAGATCCTAATTCAACAAGCACAGGCTTGTTTAAGAATATTCCAATACCGAATTGGACAATGCGTTACAACGGCTTAATGAAATATAAGTGGTTCAAGAAAAACTTTTCATCATTCACATTATCTCATAGCTATAAATCTTCATATACGATAGGTAATTATACGAACAACCTTCAATATGAAGTAGATGGAGCTAATGTGCCAAATGTAAATTCTTCTGGAAATTATCAACCAGAATTACTAATTTCGTCAGCGACTTTAATTGATGAGTTTTCTCCTTTAATTAGAGTTGATATGAAGATGCGTAATTCGTTTTCATTGAAAGGTGAAATAAAAAGAGATAGAAGTTTAACACTTAACCTAAACAACAATACATTAACAGATATTAATGGAACAGAATATGTTTTAGGTTTAGGATACAGAATTAAAGATGTGAAATTCATCACCAGAATTACTGGTAAAAAAGAAATATTGAAAGGAGATATCAACTTTAGAGCCGATATTTCATTAAGAGATAATTTAACATTAATACGATCTGTAGATGAAGATAATAATCAAATTACAGGAGGTGAACGTTTGTTTGGAATAAAGTTTCTTGCAGATTATAATTTAAATAAGAATTTAACAGCTTCATTTTATTATAATCATAATACTTTTGAATACGCCATTTCGACAAACTTTCCAAGACAATCAATTAATGCAGGATTTAACTTGGTATATAATTTAGGAAATTAACAAACAAAAAATATATTTAAATAAAACTACACAATGAATATTCCATCAGAATTAAAATATACGAAAGACCACGAATGGGTTAAAATAGAAGGTGACACAGCTATTATTGGAATCACAGACTTTGCACAGAGCGAATTAGGTGATATTGTATATGTAGATGTTGATACATTAGATGAAACTGTTGAAATTGAAGCAGTATTTGGTTCAGTTGAAGCTGTAAAAACAGTATCAGATTTATTCATGCCGTTAACTGGTGAAATCATTGAATTTAATGAGACACTAGAAGACGAACCAGAATTAGTAAATACAAATCCATATGAAGCTGGTTGGATGATTAAAGTTAAAATATCAGATACAACACAACTAGAAGGTTTATTAAGTGCTGATGATTACAAGAAACTTATTGAAGCATAATATCAAATATATAGCAATACTAGTAACAATTAGTATTGCTATTTTGAGTCTTGCAAAAATAGGAAAGCAAACAGTAATAAATATAAGTCATTTAGATAAGATTGAACATGCCATAGCTTATCTTGTTTTAACCGTATTATGGTTATTGTCTTTCAAGAAAAAACAATATCAACTTCTAGTTATTGTATGTGCGATTATATATGGAGTTTTAATGGAGTTTTTACAAGCTAACCTTACTACCTATAGATATTTCGATTATTTAGATATGCTAGCCAATACATTTGGAGTGCTACTTGGATTCTTGATTTTTAAGATGATTCAAAAAAAACAGTACAAATTGTTAAATAGCAAGTAAAACTTAAGATAAATTAAATAATTTAATTAAATTAGCGAACCTTTAAAAACTTTCAGGATGGAAATAAAGAAGAATCCAAAATTTAATCTAGAAAATTACAGCAAGTTGTTTATACAACTTGGTTTAGTTTTGGCTTTGTTTGTTACTTACGTAGCAATTGAGCATAAAACATACGATAAAAACTATGGTGACTTAGGTGTTGCTGATTTAGGGTCGGAGATTGATGAAGAAACAATAATGCTTCAAAACACACCACCACCACCACCGCCACCAAGTACTCCACCACCTCCAACTCCTGAGAAAATTGAAGTTGTAGAAGATGATAAAGAAGTTGAAGAAACAGTTTTAGAATCTACTGAGACTGATGAATCGGAAGCAGTAGAAGTTGAAGAAATCGTTGAAGCGGTAGAAGAAGAAGAAGTTGTTGAAGACGTTCCTTTTTCAATTATTGAAGATGTTCCAGTTTTTCCAGGTTGTACAGGTTCTAATCAACAAAAAAAGGATTGTTTAAATAAAAAAATGCGTAAGCATGTAGTTAGACACTTTGATGCTGAATTAGCAAACGAACTTGGTTTACCTTCAGGAAAGAAGAGAATTTATGTGCAATTCAAGATTGATAAAACAGGAAATATAACTAGTATACAAGCTAGAGCACCGCATCCTAGGTTAAAGAAAGAAGCAGAACGTATTGTAAAAAAATTACCAAAAATGAAGCCAGGAAGGCAAAGAGGTAAAGCTGTACGTGTTGGGTATACATTACCAATTACGTTTAATGTAGAATAGTAAAGTATATTTATATAGTTTAAATTAAAAGCAGTTCATTTCGAACTGCTTTTTTATTGGCATGTTTCTTGGTAACAAGTAAGTATAACTATAAAACTATTTATTTATGAAAAAGTTAAAAAAACAGCCAAGAAAGCAACTAGAAAAATTTTCGTCAATTTTTACACAATTAGGACTAGTACTAGTGTTATTTATCGTGTATGTATCTTTAGAGCATGAAAGTCCAAAGAGTAAGGTAGCCATTACATATAATGACACTAATGAAGGGGTTTATGATGTAAGTGTAATTCCAGTTTTAATTAAAAAGAGAGTTGAAGTTCAAAAATCGGAACCTAAACCTAAGCCGAAAGTAGTATTAGACAAGAAAATAGATGTAGTAACGAATAATGTAGAGATTACTAAAAAAGTAATTATAAAACCTACTGATGTAGAAGTTGAAAAAAACTTTCTAATCAATACTAATGAAGCTAAAGAAGACGAAGATATTGATGATAAAGAGGATCCTAAACCAATATCTATTAATTTTATCCAGAAAGCACCTGTATTTAAAGGTTGTGAAGGACTTTCTGAAACAGAGAATAGAGAATGCTTAGTAAATAAACTAAAAAGGTTAGTAAATATTCACTTTAATACAGATTTAGCAAATGATTTAGGATTAAAAAGTGGAAAAAAAAGAATACTAACTCAGTTTGTTATTGACAAGGAAGGATTTGTAGTCGATGTTCAAGTAAGAGCGCCTCATCCTAGATTACAAAAAGAAGCCAACCGAATTTTAAAAAAGATTCCAAAATTTAAGCCTGGTATTCAGAATGATAAACCAGCTAAAGTAAAATATACATTACCCATAAGTTTTATGGTAGAATAATACCAAAAACTCAATCGTTAGATTGAGTTTTTTTATTTTTGTTCTTATGGATACTAAAAATAATTATTTTGCTCATGAATCTGCGATTATCGATGAAGGATGTAAGATAGGAGCTGGAACGAAAATATGGCATTTTAGCCATATAATGAGTTCTAGTGTGATAGGAGAAAAATGTAATCTTGGTCAGAATGTAGTAATATCACCTGAGGTAATCTTAGGGAATAATGTGAAAGTTCAAAATAATGTATCAATTTATACTGGTGTGGAATGCGAAGATGATGTTTTTCTTGGGCCATCAATGGTATTCACAAATGTAATTAACCCAAGAAGTGCGATTAAAAGGAGAAGTCAGTATAAGAAAACTATCGTTAAAAAAGGAGCTACTATTGGAGCCAATGCCACCATTATTTGTGGGAATACAATCGGTAACTATGCTTTTGTTGGAGCAGGCGCAGTGGTCACTAAAGATGTTGCTAATTATGCATTGGTTTTAGGGAATCCATCAAATCACATAGGATGGGTTAGTGAATATGGACACAAATTATCGTTTAACCAGAACGGTTATGCAAAATGTAAAGAAAGCGGGGAAGAATATTTTATAGATAAAAATAAAAATGTGTCAAAAATTTAATATTTTCTTTTTCAGAATATAGATATATGTGCTATATTTGTGATGTGGTTATAAACCACTTTCTTTTTCTTTTTCATAGCAATTTTTCCCACTCAATTTTTGAGTGGGTTTTGTTTTTGTGGCTAATTCATAAATAAGATAAGAGTACACGATAATGTATTCTATCGAAACAAACCATAAATTTTCTTTCCATGGTGTATTTGCGTAGGCTTGGTAGCTTAAGATTACAACAAAAGACCACAGAAGTGGATATTTGTAGTTTGTGAAAACTGAAATGATTACCAGAGTAGCCAGGTACCAAGGATGCATTGTTGTTGTTGTGAAGTAATAGAAAGATAGCGCAAATAGCATCGATGTAATAAGCTCTTTAGTAGGTTTGTTTCTTTTAAAGACACTTAGAAAGATTAAGAAAAGTACAGTTAAAAACGGCATTATTTTACCAATAACTGCGATTTCATTATATCCCCTAAATAAGTATCCTATTTCTCTGAAGATATAGTAAAAACTAGCATTAAACTCGAAATTTCTAAACCATAATCCAACAGAATTACTATAATTTGCTAATAATGTAGGATTATAAAAAGGTATGAAAAAAGTAATACTGGTTATAATTACTATAGTGTAAAATAGTATAAGTTTCCCAAAATTTTCCTTTTTGAACTTAAAATTTACATCAGTCATAAACCATTTTAAGTATAGAGGAAGAAACAGTAAAGGGATTAATTTTATGTTAATTGAAAATGCTAAAATAAAGGCTGAGAGCAACCATTTTTTCTTTTGCAACAAGTACAAAGACCACACAAAGAAAAACAGCATAACAGGCTCAAAATGTAAGTTTCCAGTTAATTCTATAATAATAAACGGGTTTAATATATACAGAAAAATTAGTTTAGGGTTTTTATTGAAGTTTTTTAAAAGTGCGGATCCAAAGTATAATATTCCAATGTCTGCGAATATGATTATAGATCGCATTACAATAACTGCTCCAAGTATTGAAGAATTAGAAAATAGAGATGCTAAAAAAAAGCAAAACTGATTTAATGGAGGGTAATTGGTATAATGACTTCCATTCATAGATCCCATACCTTTATAAAGTTCTTCGGCTTGAGAAATAGGAAAGTTTCCTTCTTCAATAAAATTTTGAGGTAGAGAAAGATAAGGGTTAAAACCTTCAAAGAGCATTCTTCCATCCCATATAAAACGGTAAAAATCTTGAGAGAGATTTGGTATCGCTAGTAGGAATATTATGCGAAAAACAACACTAATAATAACTAATGATTTCGTTGATATCTTATGTTTATGGGAAATCAACAGATAATACCCAATAAATAAAATACTCCAAAATAAAAGTAATTTATTGAAATCAGTTCTTTGTAAATCGTAAGCAAATAGATAATATACTACAGATAATACTAAGCTTATAACAAAGAAGCGTGATTTTTTTAAAAAGTACATTATGCTTTTGAAAATATAGACTTAAAAAATACGTATCCAAAACCAACAAATAGCATTAAATGAAAAGGAAATAGACCAAAATCACCTCCTTTATCACCAACAACAAATGCACTATACATACCAAAAGCAAAATAAAGGACTAAAATTCCTTCAATTATTACATTTATTGAAGGCTTCTTGGTAATGTATTTATTGTTTTTCCAGCTATCTTTTAATGTTTTAATATTGAATTTTGGAGTTCTAACAAATTCACTTTTTTTACCAAAATGACCCTCTAGTACCGCAATAGTATTGTGCAATGAAAAGCCCATAGCGATAGAGAAAAAAGTAAAAAAAGCTCCTATATATTTTATGAAATTTTTAAGGCCGCCACCAAAGGAGTTTTTGTACATAAACCAATAGCAAATAAAGAAAATCAATGTACTAACAATAAAGAAGCTCATTACTAAAAAGTACAGTTCTAAATGACCGTATTTATTTTTAATGTAAAGCATCGGAATACTTAAAATCCCCATCATAAACACACAAGTAAACATTGAACTATTTAAAAGGTGTAGTAAGCCATGAACTTTAGTTTTGAAATTGATATTCTTACTGGTGATAACTTTGGTGAGCATTTTCTGAAAATTTTCAGCTCCACCTTTATTCCATCTAAATTGTTGAGAACGCGCAGCACTAATTACTACTGGTAATTCTGCAGGAGTAACAACATCTTCTAGATATTTAAATTTCCACTTATTTAACTGAGCTCTATAGCTTAAGTCTAAATCTTCTGTTAAAGTATCTCCTTCCCAATTTCCAGCATCTATGATACATTCTTTACGCCATATACCAGCAGTACCATTAAAATTAATGAAATGACCTTTGCTATTTCGACCAACCTGTTCTAATGAGAAATGAGCATCTAATGCAAAAGCCTGTACTTTTGTTAGTGTCGAATAATCTCTGTTAATATGTCCCCATTTAGTTTGAACAACGCCTACTTCTGAGTCCTTGAAATAAGGAACTGTATTTTTTAACCAACATGATTTTGGTAAGAAATCAGCATCAAAGATTGCAATAAATTCACCTTTCGCTATGATTAACCCTTCCTTAAGCGCACCAGCTTTATAACCAGTTCTATCCGTTCTTCGTATATGTTGAATATCTAAGCCGTTTAGCTTCAGTTTTTCAATATGTTTTGCGGTAGTATGAACAGATTCATCAGTAGAATCGTCAAGTACCTGAATTTCTAATTTTTCTCGAGGATAATCTATCAATGCTATATTATCCAGTAAACGTTCCATAACATATAATTCGTTGTAAACGGGTAACTGAATTGTAATGTAAGGAACTTCCTCAGGATTATTTAAATCAAATTTGGGAGAATCGTCTATTTTGTTTTTAGAAGCCAAGTAATTAAACAATAAGTTTAACTGTGCTAAAGCATACAAAAAAATTAATAATAGCGATAAGCTATATAAAACGATAATGATATATTCTATGATCATTATTTAAAACTATATTTAAAAATCCAACTTAATATTTTAAATCCTGCTAGGATGGTACCTTTCACAGTTCCAGAAACTTTAGATACGCCTATTCTGTTTCTATACTTAACAGGAACTTCTGTGTATGAATATCCTTTTTTTAATGCTTTTAGTTGCATTTCAACTGTCCAGCCATAAGTTTTGTCTTCCATATGTAATGAAAGTAGTTTATCGTATTTTATGGCTCTAAAAGGACCTAAATCTGTAAACTTAGCATTAAAGAATAATTTCATTAAAAAGGTAGCCAATCCATTGCCAAAAACTTGCTGGGGTGTCATCGAACCTTTTTCACGTAGTCGTTTTACACGCGAACCAATTACAAAATCGATGTCTTTATCGACAATCGGTTGTATAATATCGTGAAGTTGCTCAGGGTAATCAGAGTAATCACCATCTAAAAAAACGATAATTTCTGGCTTAATACTACTATCAGCTATATACTCCATTCCTTTTAAGCACGCATAACCATAGCCACGTTTATTTTCTTTTAGAACAGTCGCACCAGCTTGTTCCGCATTTTTCTCAGTATCATCCGTAGAGTTGTTACTAATTACGATTACTTCATTAATAAGTTTAGGGATATCATGGATAACTTTAGCGATAGAATCTTCTTCGTTATAAGCTGGTATAATAACGTTAATCAAAGGTTTTTTCATTGTCTTAAATCGTTTAGATCATTCTCCTGTTTGAAGGAAGAAAAATCTGTCCATTCCTTTATTTTTTTACCATTTTTAAATCTAGAAGCACTCACTAACTTTTGCTGTTTGTAGATTAAACAATAACCATTCTTCTTATCGTTTTTTAACTGACATTTATTGATAATATTGTTATGCTTATCATAGAATAGCCACCATTTATTTTTTAATCCATTTTTAAAATGTCCTTCTTTGTGTAAAGCTGTATTTTGGCGATAAAAGTACCAATATTTATTTTTTAATCCGTTTTTATAGTGCCCTTTTTCTTTTATTTCACCATTTGAGTGATAAAATAACCAGTAAGCATGTTTTTTATTATTTTTCAACCATCCTTCTTCTTTTAACGCTCCATTTTCGTAATAATTTTTAATATATTTCTTTTGAGCATTTGCTGTAAGAATTGAAATAATAAAGAATAATAAGAGTTTATTTTTCATTCATTAACTGTAATAAATCAACGTCATTTCCTAGAAGTATTTCAGTTGGATTGATTCTTCCTTCTTCTGGTCCGTTTTCTAATTTTAAAACTCCTCTTGGGCAAACTGCTGAACAAACCCCACAACCAACGCAGCTAGCTCGAATAATATTCTCTCCTTTTTGAGCATAAGCACGAACATCAATTCCTTGTTCACAATAAGTAGAACAGTTTCCACAAGAAATACATTGACCACCATTGGTTGTAATTCTAAAACGAGATTTAAAACGCTGAATAAGTCCCATGTAAGCAGCCAAAGGACAGCCAAAACGACACCAAACACGATTACCTAGTATTGGATAAAATCCAGTACCGATAACACCAGAAAAGATAGAACCAATTAAAAAGCCATATGTACTTTGAATATCATATGCAGAGAATCCTAAAGCAACTTCTTTCCAGCTTTCAATTTCTGCAAAATAGGTATAAAGAGTTAAAGCAGTCATGGCAACAGCAAAAACTAAAACACCATGTATTAGCCAGCGCTCAATTTTCCAAGAAAACAATGATTTGCTCGAAAGTTGACGATACGGATCTCCTAAAGTTTCTGCTAAACCTCCACATCCGCATACCCAAGAACAGTACCAACGTTTACCATAAAAATAAACCATCACAGGTACAATAATTAACGTTAATATGATACCCCAAACAAGCATGAAAATCCCAAGATTACCACTATCAATTAGGTTGTTGATATTATAGTCAAAGAAGAACGTATAATTTAAAGGCCATGCATTTTTGAAGTCGAACCATGGCTTATTGAAAGCAACTAATATTTCAGGAATCAAAAAAGCAAATGCAATTTGAAAGAATAATACAACTCCGGTTCTTACAAGTTGATAATTATTGTGCCTGTATTTAATAAACATTCTAATCGCAAATACAGTCATTACAGCACAATACATAAACCCATACAAGAACCACTGACTAGATTCATTGCCACTCAAACCTTTACTAACCTGATTTACAGAAAGTATTGGGTTAATTAAATAATTAGGAAAGAAATATAGCAGCACATAAAATCCAACAAAGTAAACAAAGGCAAGCATACCTAGTGCCCCTCTGTTGGTAGCTGAATGTTGAAAAATACCATTATTTTTAATTCCAGCTGGTCCTAATAATTTGTAATCGGTTAAAAAAGCGATTGTACCACCTAAGATAGCTAGTCCAAAAGTTAACCAAAAAAATAAACCTTGATTATTGGTAACCCATCCAGTGGCGGAAGCTCTAACTAACGGGTATACAAAGTCTTTTGAGGTTTTATTCCATTTAATCCAAATAATTTTATCCCAAGTTATTTCTTTTTGACTTTTATGATATTCATTAGAAGCTTTAGCTATTTGAATAATTTTATTTGATAATTCATAAGTGCTAAGTTCTTTTCCTACAATTTCCTTTTTAGCTTTTTCTATAAAAAACTCACTTTTTACTTTTTGTGAAGCCCAGTTATTAAAAGCTTCTTCAGAAACCTTGTTGGTACCTGTAAATATACTCGCTGTGAAAATGGCAAATCCTATAAAACATATGATTAACCCTATATTTTTAATTACTTTCATGATGTCTTTTATTTTAAGCCTTATTGAATATGCGTTTCCAGCTTTTCTTTTTTAGTTGAATAGTTGTGGCGTTTTCGGTATTGAATTTGGTAACAATTTCTTTCTCATAATGTTTGTAGAATTCGGGATCAAAATTCGCGTCGGCCAAATGAGTTATAACATGTTCCACCGACTTCTGATCTGTTAAAACACGATCGAAAAATTCATGACGCATGCGAATACCAAAAGTATTTATACCAATAAATTGACGTGTATTTTTATCATAACTAATATGAATAGCTCTTTTACCGCTTTGGTCCTCCCAATAAAAACGAGCTTCATTCTCTTTAGGTTTAGCCCAAACCCATCCATAAGTTTGATATTCAATATCAATAAATTTTGCAGAGTTAAACCAATGTCCAGGTTTATATTCGGTTTTAGTTCCACAGATAGTTTGTGCAAGTGTTTCACCCATTAATCTACCAGTATACCAAACAGCTTCAATTGGTCTTCGCTCTCCAATGGCTTCTCGTTGTTCGGCACAATCGCCAATCGCGTAAACATCAGGAATATTTGTTTCTAAAAAGCGATTTACAAGAACGCCTCGTTTTGTTTCAATTTTTGAATCTTTAACAAAGTTTATATTCGGAGATACACCTGCAGTAAGCCCAACAACATTACATGGAATTTCTTCTCCTGTTTCAAGAATTGTTACGGATTTAGCTCTACCGTTTTCATCGGCCTTTATTTCTTTAAGATTTACTCCTAAACGTAAATCAATATGATTATCTGTAATTTCTTTATTGATTAATGCAGATTCTTGTTCTGGTAGAACACCGCTCCAAAAGCTATTTTCACGAACTAGAAAAGTAACAGGAATATCGCGGCTATGTAACATTTCAGCCAACTCAATACCAATGAGTCCTCCACCAACAATTACAGCTCTATTACAAGCTTTATTGTCAGGCGCTAATTTTTCGAGCTCTTCAAGATCTTGTTTATGATACATGCCAATAACTCCATCTAAATCTTGTCCGGGCCAACCAAACTTATTTGGTTTAGATCCCGTAGCAATTATTAATTTATCGTAAGAAAAAGTTTCATTATTAGCCAACTTTAATTGTTTAGCATCAACGTCTATATGACTAACTAATGCTTTTTTGAGTTCTATTTTGTTTTTATCCCAAAACCAATCTTCATAAGGTTTTGTATTTTCAAACTTCATATGCCCCATGTATACATACATTAAAGCTGTTCTTGAAAAAAAGTGTTCAGTTTCTGAAGAAATGATTGTTATTTTCTTGTCAGAAAGTTTTCTAATATGTCGGGCAGTAGTTACTCCCGAAATTCCATTACCAATAATGACAATATGTTCCATGTGTTTAGAGAATTGCTGTTGCTTATGTCGATTTAAAAGGTAAGAATTTACTTTTTAATTAAATTTAGAACGATTTTAAATAGAGAATTCAAATCAAAAAATGTAATCATCATATTTTTTTTTCGACTCAGCCAAAGATTATAAGAATTATAAGTATGAAACGAATTTCAATTTTTTTAGCAGCAGCATTCATTAGTTTTGCTGGCTTTTCTCAAGAAGAAGAACAAGAACAAGAAGAAAAAAACAACTTACAAGTATTTACTCCATCAAAACTATTAAACAAAGGGCAGTGGGATATCAAATGGTTCAATGGTTTGTATACACAAACTAAAGTAACAGGAGCTAATAGTAGTGATTCCCAAGATGCAGCAAGAGCTAATTTTTTCACATCTACAGTTGAAGTTTTTACTGGTATTTCAGAAAATAATAGAATTAATGTCGGTGGGATTATTGAGTTTCGCTCAAATACATTTGCTGGAAGACAAGCATTATCAGTATTTAGTCTTGAAGATACTAACACAGACAGAAAAGGAATCTCCTCTATCGCACCATCGGTAAAAATTCAGCCATTTGAGAGCGTTAGTAATTTCTCTTTTCAAAGTGCGATACACATTCCTTTGTTAGAAAAAGGAGATGAGAATAATAATCCTAACGGGTTTTTAGATCAAACAGCTTGGTCTTTCCAGAACAGATTTTTTTATGATTACACGTTTCCTTCAGGAGATTGGCAGTTATTTACTGAATTGAATACAGAATATGGTTTTGGAGATGATAAAAGCTTTGCTAACAATACATTTTTAGTAGTTCCAGGAGTTTTTATGAGTTATTTTCCAACACAAAAAGCAACTGTTTTAGGCTTTGTACAACATTCTGAACGCTTTGGAGATTTTGAGCAAGATAATACAGCTGTAGGTTTTGGAGGAAAATACCAATTAACAGATGTTTTAAATATAGAAGTACTATACAGTAACATTGTAAGAGGATTTAATTTCCAAGGATTAGGAGAAACGTATAGTATAGGATTAAGAGCATTATTTTAGTATGTAAGATTAAGGAAAATGATTTAATCGTTATTTTTAGGATATGAAATTAAAATGGTTTTCCTTACTAGTTTTTTGTATTGTATTTCAAGCATGCAACGGTCAAAAAGAAAAGATAAATGGATTAAGTTTTGTTGCTTCATCTGTAGCAATAAATCAAGAACATATTTTACCAGTTAAAAAGGTATCAGCGAACTACGTTTCACTGATGCCTTTTGGTTTTATTAAAGATTTGGCATCTCCTAAAGTACAATACAACTCCTCTCGTCAATGGTTTGGTGAAACCAAAGAAGGGGTTAAGCAGTATAGAGAAGCGTTTAAGAAGAATGGAATTAAAACCATGTTGAAACCTCAAATTTGGGTTTGGAAAGGTGAATACACGGGGTATATAAAAATGAACTCGGATGAAGATTGGAGACAGTTAGAAACATCATATTCTACTTTTATTCTAGCGTTTGCAGTACTTGCTGAAGAAATTAAAGCAGAAATTTTTTGTATTGGAACAGAGTTAGAGCAGTTTGTAATGAATCGACCTGAGTATTGGAAGAATCTGATCAAGGAAATCAGGAAAATATATCACGGTAAACTTACCTATGCTGCCAATTGGGATGAATTTAAAAGAGTGCCTTTTTGGAAAGATTTAGATTATATCGGAGTAGATGCCTATTTTCCTTTAAGCGAAGAAAAAACACCAACAGTTGATGATTTTGAAAAAGGTTGGTTGCCTCATAAAGAGACAATTAAAACATTACAAAAACGTTATAATAAACCGATTCTTTTTACTGAATATGGCTACAGAAGCGTTAATTACACAGGAAAAGAACCGTGGAAGTCTGACCGTATTGCCAACGAAGTAAACTTAGAAGCTCAAATGAATGCAACACAAGCTATTTACAATCAGTTTTGGAAAGAAGATTGGTTTACCGGTGGGTTTTTATGGAAATGGTTTCATAATCATGAAAAAGTAGGAGGTAAAACCAATAATCGATTTACACCACAGAATAAACCCACAGAAGAATTAATTAGAAAGTTATATGCGCAATAAGGAATTACTTTTATTTTTTAGCTTTATTATGTTGTTGTCATGTTCAAAAAGCGAGATTATACCTTCGGGAATAATTTTAAGTGATTATCTTAGATTACATGATGATAAAAAATTAGACGAGGTTATTGCTTGCGCAGGAAGTAAAGAAACAAATATAGATATTGTATTTGTGTATTATTATCCAATAAAAGGAAGTTCCGAATACCGGTATTACGAAACAGATAATGCTAATGTAGATCCTAATAATTTTGCAAATTACACGCTGAAAAACTTTTCTAAAGAACCAGTTTTAGGAAATAAATTAGCTCGTTTTAATCGAGATCTTTCTCATGAAGCTTGGGGTATTGTTACTTTTTTATCGGAAGGAAAAGTACATAAATCCAATCCAATTCGATTAAAACAAAAAACAAAGCCAACAATATATAACACTTCAATAAACATCGATAATACAAAGCCCATGTCTCCAAAGTTTTCTTGGAATGCGAGTTTGTCGAATGATGATGTTATTTATTTTCAAGCATTGGTTAATGATAGAGATGGTTTTATATCAGGAACGTACACTACAGATTTGTATTTCCGCTATTACGATACAAGTAATGTAGTTTTAACTATTAATACAGCAGCTCCTCCGAAGCTTGATATTACTAAAAAACATACCATAACAATTCTTGGTGTTAGTGAAGATAATTGGGTGAATTTACATGCTGAAAAAATATTTTAATCTACCAGATGAAACAAAAACTCATACTACACCTCTTACTGCTTTTTTTGTGTTTTAAACTACAATCACAAGAAAAAATAGTATTTGATATAAAAATAAAGGGTACAAAAAGAACAAAAACTTCTTTTATTAAAAGCCTTTTAAAAACTAAAAAGGGGACCACGTTAGATTCAATCACTTTAAATAAGGATATAACACAATTAAAAAGGTTACCTGCGATTGGCCATGCTTATTACCAGATTTTTCATTCTCATGAAAACCTCTACAATGTTTTCATTCATATAGAGGAGAATTTTACAATAATTCCAGATTTGGCTTTTTGGACAACAACTAACAACAGGTTTGCTTATAAGTTAGGAGTTTATGATTATAATTTTTTAGGTAGAAATATAGCTTTAGGAGGGTTTTATCAAAATAATGGTTACAATACATATGGGATTAGTTTAAGAGCTCCTAATCTATTTTCTAAAAAACTCGGATTAGCAATAAATCATCAGAACTGGAAAAGTGAGGAGCCTTTATTTTTTGATAATCAAACAGCAAACTATTTGTATAATAATATTTCTTCTGAAATTCTGGGTTTATATCAAGTTAACCCAAACCATTTGTTAACTTTTGGAGTGAATTATTTTACCGAGAAATATCAATATTTAACGGGTGCTACGAGTTCTGAAGTTCCTCAGAATTTAGAAGTAGATAAGGTATTATATAAATTGTTGTACGATTATAATAATCTAGAATATTATTTTCATTATGTGGATGGGTTTAAGAGTTCATTAACTCTTCAATACGTAACTTCTACCAATAATTTTCAGGATACTTTTTTTATTACTTGGAATGATTTCTTCTATTACGATAGAGTAGGAGAGAAAGGAAATTGGGCAAATCGATTGCGTATAGGATTGTCAAGTAACAACGATTCCCCTTTTGCTCCTTTTGCGTTAGATAATAATGTTAATTTAAGAGGAGTAGGTATTTTAGTAGATAGAGGAACAGGAAGTATTGTTTATAATACAGAATACAGACATACTTTTTATGATAAAAAATGGCTAACAATTCAAGGGAATGCTTTTTTTGATGCTGGAACATGGAGACAACCAGGAGGAGAATTGAATGACTTTTTTGAGGATAGAAATGTTCGGTTATTCTCTGGAGTAGGGCTTCGTTTTATTAATAAGAAAATTTATAATGCTGTTTTTAGAATTGATTATGGGTTTAGTTTGAAAAATCAAACTAATGGATTAGTATTTGGAATCGGTCAGTATTTTTAAAAGCTTAGAAAATTTTAATCAATATCTGGTCCAATTATTTCCACATTAGCCTCAACTTCTGTATCATTCAATTTTGATAAAACTATTTTATGTTTGTGCCCGTGCCAATTATTACTTTTAAAGTACATGAATTTTTTAATAGTATCTTTTTTGTAGAGTATACTAAATCGATTTATACCATATTCTTTATAAATTAAATCGGTTAATTGTCCATTTTTAATCACTTCACCATTACTAACTTCAGACTGCCAATGAATGGTAACGTTACTACTATTCAGATTGTCATTCGTAATTAGTTCAATAGAATTTTGATTAAGATATTCACGTAATTCGTAAAATTGATTTGTATTATAAGAGAAGTAAATAAGAGATCCAATTCCTAGTAAAAAGAAAGCGATTAAAGTTATTGTTAACGACCTAAATAACCTTTTTCTACGCATTTTGTTTCTTATTGATAGGATAAAATTCCTGACTTAAAAAGTCTTTAGGAAAGTTTTCTTCTCCGTGGAATCCTATTTCAATATCTCGTCCTGAATGTGGAATATAATTTGTTTTGAACATATAATCCCAAATACTTAAAGTAATTCCAAAGTTTACTCCTTTCTTTCTTTCCTCAGGAAGCTCTTTTGCATGATGCCAAATATGCATTTTAGGATTATTCAAAACATACTTTAAAACTCCATAATCCCAGTTAATATTAGCATGATTTAGATGTCCTACAATAATATTAAAAAAGTGAACTACAGCAACATCTTGAGCGGAAAATCCTCCCATAATTGCTAGGGGAATATATTTCATAGACTTGTATACTACTGGCTCCATCCAATGATAACGTAAATGTGCAGCAAATCCCATCTCTTTTACTGAATGGTGTACTTTATGAAAATTCCACAGAAATTCGTATTTGTGAAGCAGTGTATGTGTATACCATTGTACAAAATCAATGATTATAAAGAAGGTGAAAATTCGTAACCAATATGGGAAATTATTAATACTAAAAACCTGAAAATTAGTGACTGATAATCCAATGTATCCTAATAAATCATTCAACAATTGCTCTGTAGTATTCGATAGAGCAATTAGAACAATCAGATTTAATAAAAAGAAATTGAAAAACATATAAAATGTATCTAGCCAAAAATCTTTTCTAAATACAGATTGATTCTTTCGCCATGGAAATAAAATTTCTAGCCCCCAAACTAAAACAGAAATAAGAATTAAACCGTAAAAGTAATTTTCCCAATTCAATTCAAATAGTACAGATTGTTTCAAATAGTTCCAATAATCACTATATGATTTTGATATGAGATTTATATATTTTTCCATACGATGACAAATGTGTTTATCTACCTATAAAAATAATGAAAATAGCCGCATTTTATTCTTAATCCTATATTTTATAACTATTGTGTTATTACAATACAACATGATAAAAATATAGTTCGCTATATTTTACAATGTTAACAAAAATTAAAACTGATATTTCAACCCCAGTTGTGCTTTCCATCGTGAGTTAATCGCGTCTATTACCCATGGTTTTGCATCTTCATGTAAGGTAAATTGATAGATCGGTTGATTGTTTTCTACACCTTTAAACTCTAGTAAATTAAAATTGGAATTTACAACGTTAGGTACAAAAACTAAACTTCCCCAATCTTTATGTATTAGATTCAGTACGTTAAAGATATCCAAACTTACATGTAAACTATTTCCATTTTCAAAAGGAATACGATATGAGAATTTAGCATCTAACTGATGATTCCATGGTGTTCTTCCGCCATTTCGTTCTGCATAGTTTCCTCTACGATCTTTTAAATAATTGTTATTTTCAATAAAATTATTTAATTGATTCCATTGTTCTTGGGCAGAAACAATTATAGCTCCGGTATCGTCTGTAATATTCTGCAATTGAATTTCACTTTCATTAGTAGGAATATATACTAAATCATTACGGGACGATCCATCTCTATTAACGTCTCCTTGATATACCACAGAATACGGACTTCCTGAAGTAGCGGTATATAACATCGAAAGTTGTACTTGTTGTTCATTTTTGAAATTAAAAGTATAACTATGTGAAGAAACTAATTTATGACGCAAATCAAAATTTGAAAAAGATAAATCAGGGTCGTTAGAGTTGATCGTTTGATTCCATTCAAAGTTTGCTGCAGAAGAATTTCGAACGGTGCTAGAAACTTCTTTACTTTTTCCATTTGTATACCCAAAAAAGCCATTATAACTTTTAGTTGATTTATACAGCCCTAGGTTAATATTATAACGGTAACCCTTACTTGAATTACTAAGTAAAAAAACATTAGTGAAGTTGTCATTTACTCGAGTACCATTATAAAATTGCCTATTGTCGGCACCAGAATAAGTACTAAAATCCAAACGCCTGTTGATAGATTGAAAGAAGATACCTTTTAGAATATCGGTATAGGTTGCTTCAGCAGTAAATTTAAATTGGTTTGGTAATTTTGCTTCAAAATTCAAGCGTGTTTTCCATTCTCTAGGAAGCTCAAAATCATTATCAATTAAATTAATTTCTGTTAACCCTGGCTGCTGTGTTGCTAATGTGCTTAAATTTTCTTCTAGTAGAACAGTATTTCTGGTAGGACGAATATCGACATTAAAATAATCTGTTCCAGAGATATATTCAGCGTAAGCAAACCATAAATAAGGAATCCTTCCTGTAAAAAGTCCACTACCACCACGAACAGTATATTTTTTTTGTTTATCTAAATGATATTCAAAATTAATTCTAGGGTTTATATGTGGATTAGTATTTATTTTATTTGTAAAATTACTAAACTCAGGAGTGTCTTTTACTAAAGAACTTAACGGTAAATTATCTAACAAAAGCTGATTGTCTAACCGAAGTCCAAAATTTACAGAGAATTGATCATTTACTCTTATTTTATCTTGAATATAAAAAGCAGAGGTTAATACATCAATAGTTGCAGAAGGACGATTATTCACAAAATCGAACGTATTATTAGTTGTATGATACACTCCTCTGATTCGTGAAGGTTTATCGTTTAGAAAATCATCCACAGATCGATAAGCCCAACGTCCATTCCAGGCAGTTAAGAAGCCATAATCAATATCGTTGTATTGAAATAAAAGTCCACCAGTAATTGTGTGGTTATTTTTATAGTAAGTAAGTTTATTAGTAAGTTGAAAGGTGTTTAAATTAGTATTGTATATAGAAGCTTCTCTGTATGTTCCTGCAAATATTCGATTAGAAGAATCATTAATTTCTAGGTGAGGAAACACACGTCCATCATAACTTCTATCTTCCTTTACTTTAGTATAACCAAAAGTTAGAATATTAGAGGTGTTTTCAGATAAATTAGAGTTCAATTCAAAGGTAGTACTATTTAAAATGCTATTATGGCGATATCCTTGATTTCCGAAGTTAAATACTGCCTGATTCCATTCTAAATTATCTGCAAAACTCTTGACAAAGTTGTTTCTAAAAGTTAATTTATGTTGGTTAGAAATATTATAATCTAATCGAGCAAAAACCTTTGTAGAAGCTGTTTTAATGGTATTGTTTTCAAAAGAACCAGGATTGTAATTATAGTCGTTTTCAAGTTTGTTTGCAATATCAATAACGGTTTGTTTATCAATGTTAGAGCCTGAAGTTCCAGGTGCACCAATAAGCGGTATTTCACTCAACGCTTGTTCAACATTTACATAATAGAATAATTTGTCTTTTTGTAATGCTCCACCAATACCGAAACCAAATTGAAGATCGTGAAAATTACGTACATTTTGTTTTACTCCATCTGCATAAGAACCAATAAGTAATTGATTATTTCCATAACCATAAACCTCTCCTTTAGTAGTGTTTGTTCCGTTTTTTGTAACCACATTAATATTAGCACCAGTAAAATTACCTATACTTACATCAAAAGGTGAGGTTTTTACAGAAAGTTCTTTTATAGCACCAAAACTTATAGGCTGACTTCTAGATAAACTACCGGGTGTTCCGTTAGCAGAAGATCCAGCAGCTCCACTTGCAGGTTCCTGAAAACCAACAACATCGTTGCTGGCAATCCCATCAATATTAAAATTATTAAATCTATTACTAGCTCCTCCAAAAGAATTTAAATTAGCTTCAGATAAATTACGTGTTAAGTCTTGAACACTTCTACTTATGGTTGGGGTTTTAAGAAGTTGCTTAGTATTTATAACTGAGGTGTTTATTTTATTTCGCTTACCAGAAATAACTACCTCTTCTAAATTTGTACTGTCTTCTTTTAAGGTAATATTTAGGGTAGTTGTTTCCCCAAGATTTATAGTTATTCCTGATTCTTTATGAGTTTGAAAGCCTATAAAGTGAACTTCTATTTTATAGGAACTTCCAGGTGGAATATTAGGGATTACAAAATGTCCTGATTCCTGCGAACTAGTTCCGTAAGTAAAACTAGTTTCTAAATCGGTTAAAATAACAGTAGCAAAAGGAATGGAAGAGCTATTGATATCCATAATTTTCCCTTCTATGCTACCTGTAGTTTCTTGAGCTTGACTTATTATGATAGAAAGGAATAAAACGATAAAAATCTTAATTTTCATGTTTGTGTAAATATTTTCAGTTGATGAAATTTAGTATTAAGCAGCACAAGTTTTGTCTATTACTGATGTAAAAGAAATTGCTGTTATAGTTGAGTATGTTGTATTTTAAATTAAAGGAATAGGAGAACCTTTATTATAAAGTTTTCTTGTATGTTTTAAAGAAGTAAAAACGATGTCGTAAGCGATAACCTTTTTTTGTAGGCTTAGGATATTAGCGATTATTATTTGTAATACTGATTTCAAGAATTTTCCTTTTAATAGAAAATATTTTAAATCGGTAAAACTGTTTATATCCTTCAGTAAATTAAGCTTATGAACGTATTTACTATCACTTAAAAGTTTATATAAAGCCTCGAATAAGCTAGAGGTTTGCCAAGGTAATTCTTCAACTATTTTTTTGTTGAATTGATTTTTAGATAGCGTAATTAGATAAGATCCGCCGTCTAAAGATGGACCTAAAGTATATTTGTTGTTATATAGGTTTTCTTTAGCTTCATTGATATGATTCGCACTTAAATTAGGGCTATCATTACCAATGGTAATAACGTGTTGATATCCTTTTTCAAAAATAGTAGCAACAGCATTAGAAAAACGTTCGCCAAAAGTATTTCCCTGTTGAAACTTCTCTGAAAATACAATAACATCAAGTCCAGTTTTTTTTACTTCTTTAAGAACTTTAGTGTTTAGATGCTGAAATAACAATTTACTATTTACAATATCTTTTTGCTTTACTTCTTCTTCAGAAGTATTAGCAAACAGCAAAATAGCGATGTCTTTTTTCGGATTAAACATTAGATTCTTTAAAATAGGTTATAGTAGTCGTTCGAAACTTATGAAAATTACGAAACAATTAAAAAGAAAAGCGACTCTTTAAAAGAATCGCTTTCTATTTTATATTTCAGAGAAATTATTTTTTAACAGCATCCACCGCCATCATAATGAAAGGTAGATTCTGAAAAGTAGATATCGTCTCTACCCAAAGATTGCAGTGCTGCAGCTGTTTTATCACAGATAGCTAAAGGTTGATTTTGTAATAAAGTATGTCCTTTACCATCATCAAAGTATTCCTCAGAACCATAATAAATCGCAGTTTTACCAGTAAAAATACAAGGACCGTCTTCTGGCATTGGATCTTTTATGGCAGCCACTTCTATAGATTCAATATAGATTAATTCATCTGTAGGGTAATTCTTAGGGTCAAGAATACGATATGGTTTTCTAGCTCTTATTTCAATAGTTCCAAAACCAGCATCTGTTAATGCTTTTACATAGTCGGAAATAGATAAACTTCCACTCAAACATAAAGCACGTAAACGTTCGTCATTACGTAACTCGTCATTCATTGGTTGTTCGCAAGTAGGATCACTCATTACTAAACGACCGTGAGGCTTCAAGACACGATACATTTCGGCAATTGCTTTCTTCAAATCATCTGACTTGAAAATGTTGAATAAGCAATTTTGAGCAGCTACATCAATGGAATTGTCTTCCACAGGTAAATTCATTGCATCTCCTTTTCGTAGATCAACAAAGTCGCTTTTAAACCAATCGTTTTGTTCTTCAGCTATTTTAAAGTTCTTACGAGAAGCTTCTAGCATTTCATCAACAACATCCAACCCAATTACGCCTCCTTTATTTCTATTGAAGTAAGCAAATTGTAATAATTCCATTCCACCACCAACACCAACGTATAGCATTTTAGGATTATTCGTTAAATCTCTAGCATGAACTGTAGAACCACAACCGTAATTCATTTCTTGCATGATCTTAGGAATTTTTAATCCCGGTAACTCCCAAATTGGGTTAGTAGTACAACATAAACCAACGTCTGGGGTTAATGCAGCTTCTTTATATACGTCTTTAGTTGTTTCTAAATAACTCATTCTTATGTATCTTTTTTAATTAAAAAGTCTAATGAAAACTTATCAAGTTCTTTGGGGAGTACTAATAAACCAACCAATAAGATTGTTCTATATAGTACGTGAGATAAATCCCAAATAGGTTCCTTTAAACCGTGACCAAATGTAACAATTACAAGTACAGATGCTAATGCATACAAAGCATAATCTCTTTTAAAACCGATAACAAGCATAATTCCTGCTACTAATTCTACAAGCGAAGTATAATAGGTTGTACATAACAATAAAAAATCAGGAAGTAACTCTCCATAACTTGAAGCAAAAAAATTCTTATACACATTGTGTAATCCAAATTTAAATACTTTTCCAAATCCTTGAAAAAAGAATATAAACCCAAGTATTAATCGTATTGTTAAAACTGCAACTTGTTTATTTAGCATTATAATTTTGCTATTAATTCTTTAAATAACACGACTAATTTAGGTTCTGCTTTTCCAGCAACTTCCATAATTTCAGGAATATTTACAGGCTGTAAATTTTTCGGATCACACTCATCAGTTAATACAGAAATTGCACAACAAGGTAATTCTAATTGTTTTGCAACAATAACTTCTGGGACTGTGCTCATTCCAACAGCGTCTGCCTCTAAAATTTGAAGCATTCTATATTCAGCTCTTGTTTCTAGTTGTGGACCTATAACACTCGCATAAACTCCTTCGTGTAAAGTAATGTCGTTGCTTTTAGCAATACCTTTCAATAAGGTATTTAATTTTTCTGAATATGGAGCTAGCATGTCCGCGAAGATATTCCCAAATTCTTTTGCTCCTTTAAATGCTAAAGGAGAACTTCCTTGTAAGTTTAAGTGATCATCAATTAACATCAATTCTCCTTTTTTATAAGAAAGATTTACAGCACCAGCTGCATTAGAAATTAGTAAGTTCTTAATCCCCAGTCCATGCATGGTTCTAATTCCGTACGTAACTTCCCATAAGTTATAACCTTCATAAAAATGGAAGCGACCAGACATAACAAGTACTTTTTTACCGGCTAAATCTCCGTAAATTAATTTACCAGAATGAAACTCTACAGTAGCTTCTGGGAAATTTGGAATATCATCATAAGCAATTTCTCGCTCAATATTGATTTCATCGACTAGTTTGCCAAGTCCAGTTCCTAAAACAATTCCTATTTCTGGGTTTGAAACTCCTTTTTCTTTTAAAAAATCTATAGTTTGATGTAGTGATGTGTGCATAAAATTGATAACTAATTTTTAATTAGTTTTTTAAATGTTCTTTGATTGTCGTTCTTAATTTCAACCAAATATAATCCTGCATTTAATCCTGATAAAGAAATTGGTAAGTTTTTTTCTTTTGAATTTTTTAAACTAACTACTTTTTTTCCTGAAGTATTAAATATAGTTATGTTTAAAGGAGTCTCAGAAGTATTATCGATTATAAAACTTTCTTTTGCTGGATTTGGATACATTGTTGTTGCCTTAGCTAAAAAATTATCTTCAACGCTTAAAGCGCTGCATCCAGCACCAGATTGTGTAGTGCTTAGTTCTGCTCTTCCCCATAAAACATCGGCGTTGATGCACTGAATGATTACATATGTATAATCTGTTAAATCTACAGTATTTGCAACGCTAAATGTTTTTGATCCTGTAATCGCATCTCCCATGTCTGTTCCGCCATTATCGTCTTGTAATTGCTGTGTAGAGATAAGTAACTCGTTACCTCCTTGTCCTAATCGTTCAGTCGTAGTTAAATATACTTGTAAATTTAAGCCTTGAACGGTTGCAAAGTCAGACTCAAAAGTAACTTCTCTTGTTCCATCGGATTTAACCGTAAAGTTTGTCGTTCCCGATACAGGGTACATAGTAGGTTGGTCTATTCCTGCCAAAGTTCCTGTTCTTGAACATTGTGCACTAATAAGCTGTGTAAATAATAATCCTAAAGCAAGTAATTTTAGTTTCATAATTAAAGGTTTTTAAGTTTTATAAAAGGTTTAAATATTTCGTATGGTTCAAGATCCTCTGCATAATCAATATCATTTAAGACTTCTAATTGGAATACCTTATGGTTTTTTAGATCAGATAAAGTATCGGTAAGAACAGTGTCGGAACCCCAATTTTTATCTTTAAAAATTTCAGGAACTTCGTTTTTACATGCTAATAAGTAATAACCACCATCATTTGCAGGCCCAACGACAACATCGTTTGTGCCTAATTGTTGAAACGCAACATCAATACAAGACGCTTTCAAATCAAATAAATCACTACCAATTATAGCTACTTTTTTATATCCCTTTTTAAAAGCTTCCTTAAAAGCATTATGCATACGTTCACCTAAATCTTTACCTTCTTGTGAGTATTTATGATAAATCTTATTATCCCAGATATCATTATCTCTAACTTTTACAGAGTAAAAAACTGCTTTATCACAAGAAAGATTTTGCGTTACTTCCTTTGTTTTATCTAGCAACATCTTGTAGATAGTTAGAGCGCTTTCATCTCCTAATGATTTTGCGAGTCTTGTTTTTACTTTCCCTAATTCTGGATTACGAGTAAAAATCATTAATAGGTTTTCATTCATAAACTTTAATTCCCTTTTTTAACCAAACACTCCAATCTTTATTAAAAGTATGTATTTTTTCAGTAGGTTGATTTCTCATATTATATACCTGACCATTTTCATTTTTCCATTCAAAAATACCTCCGTATAAATTATATACTTGTGTATATCCTTTTGCTTTCAAGTGTTCAGCAACATCCTCGGAACGTATGCCTAAAGAACAATAAACCACAATAGGGCTATCTTTCTTTGAAGGTAATTTGTGTATGGTATCTTCTACATCAAAGTGATCATAGCCTACATGAATGGCACTTTTAATATGACTTGTTTTATATTCCTTCAATTCTCTTGCGTCAAGTACAGTTACATTACTAGCCATACGTTGTAGTTTTTTAACAGAAACATACGGTATGGTTTCATTGTTATTTTTATGTAATAACTCTTTTAAACTATTTTGAGAATAAATAGTAATAGAACTTAATGTTAATAATAAAAAAACAATGATTTTTTTCATGAGTTTAAGCTACGGTACCCTGACAACTGCTACCTGCACCAGCGGTACATCCATAGCAATGTTGATTAATAATTATTTTTCTGTTTTGTAATAATTCTTCATTATATTCTGCAATGTGCTGTACTTTACTAGCCACTTTTAAATTAAGCATTTGATTAAAATCACAGTCGTATAACCAACCATCCCAGCTTACAGAAAGTGTGTTGGTACACATAACATTAGCAACAGCCATAGGATTGTAAGCGTCAACAAGGGCATGCATATAATCCTCATAGTTTTCAGAAGCAATTAAGTAATCTAAAAATCGACTGATAGGAAGATTAGTAATGGCAAATAGACTGTTGAATTTGATATTAAAATCTTCAGATAAAGCTTTCTTAAAATCTTTTTCCAATGCAACCTGATCTCCAGGTAAAAAAGCACCAGAAGGATTGTAAACTAAATCTAATTTTAATGGACTACCTTCAATTCCATAGCCAATATCGTTAAGCATTTGAAGTGCTTTAATAGACTTGTCAAAAACACCATCTCCACGTTGCTTATCTGTCTTTCCGCGCGTCCAATGAGGCATTGAAGAAACTACATGGACATTATGTTTTTTGAAAAATTCAGGAAGGTCATAATACTTCTTATTAGCACGGATTATGGTAAGATTAGAACGTACAATGAAGTCTTTGATTCCAGCCTTAGAAGCTTCTTCAACAAACCATCTAAAATTAGGGTTCATTTCAGGAGCTCCGCCTGTTAAATCCAGTGTGTGAGCACCAGTTCTTTTTATAACTTCTAAACACTGTTGCATAGTATCGGTAGTCATGATTTCCTTACGATCTGGTCCTGCATCTACATGGCAATGTGCACAAACTTGATTACACATATACCCCAAATTAATCTGCAAAATTTCTAACTGTTTCGGTCTTAAAGGAAACTGATTTGTTTCCTTTATTTTTTCTGCAAAAGTTGGTAATTCCCCATCTTTAAAAATACCATTAGATAGGATATCTAATTGGCGTTGTGTATTGGCTAAGTCGTTATTTCTTGCTAAAAGAGATTTTTTCATTATTTAATTACAAATTATGAATATTATATCCATAACTGATTTTTACATTTCTAACTTATTCACTTTGTTCATCATTTGTACCCCATGAACCAGAGTTGCGCCACTTTTTATTGCAGCTCCTACGTGTATAGCCTCCATCATTTCATCTTTAGTGATTCCACGTTGTAATCCATCTTTCGTATATGCATCTATACAATATGGGCATTGTTCTGTATGGGCTACAGCTAAAGCTATTAAAGATTTTTCACGAGCAGTTAATGCTCCTTCTTCAAATACTTTTCCATAATAGTCAAAGAACTTGTTGCCAAGTTCTTCACTCCATTCCGTGATTTTACCAAACTTACGTAAGTCAGCAGGATCATAATATGTTTTAGACATTTTAACTATCTTTTATAATTGTGAAATATAAAAATACTTATTATTTCCCGTTGAGATTCCAATCGTAAGGTAAATAGTGAATTTTAGCATTGTTGTTAATCTCGTTATCTGAATATTTATTAATGTAATCAATTACAGATCCATTCTTTGTGAAATCAGCTTTAAACCAATTAAAAATTTCAGAGATATGGACAGTGCTTTTTTTATTGAGTTTATTTCTCTTAGCATCGTTAATGAATTGTTTCATCAGTGATTCTAATTCTGAGTCAATATTTTTTTCAGTAAAAGCTTTGTTATGTAATTTAGGACAAGATCCTGAGGCACAATTTACACCAACATGAATTCTTGGATCAAATAATTTTTTACGTAAAATTTTATGCTCTATATGGTCAAGTGTATATGTTTTTCCTCCAACCTCAGCAAAAGGAATTTTCCACGCGCTTTTACCCTTCTTTTTGATTTTCATTATACTTTTTATCGGATAATGTGTTAAAATCAATTTCATTGTGTAAGCGTTGTATGCATTAATCCAAAAAGCTTTTTGTTTATTTTCAGACCAAGAAGCACTAGGGTTCGTCTTTTTCAAATAATCCAAATAGCTATCTAATGTTTTGATATCGTTTTTAAAGAAATCTTTATAATTCACATTTCCTTTAGCATCCACATATTTTTGAAGTAATGTATTGAAAGTAGTAGTTTGTGCTTGAGTATTAATTGTGATGAATAGTACTACTATTGGGATTAATTTTTTCATTATAATTTGTATTTAATGAATTAGACGTATGTTTTATAGAGTCTTTACAAATAATGTTCCGAAAAAATAGTTTTATTTTATAATTGAGTAATAATGTTGGAGTCTAACTTAGTTAATAAGAAGATTTAGTGAAAGTAAACCACAAAAAAAGCCGAAACAATTTTGTTTCGGCTTTTGTACTGAAGGCGGGACTTGAACCCGCACGGACATTACAGTCCATTGGATTTTAAGTCCAACGTGTCTACCAATTCCACCACTTCAGCATTTATTTTTGACTACTCAGAAATTAAGTTCATTTAGCGAAATGAAACTTAGTACTGAAGGCGGGACTTGAACCCGCACGAGCATTACGGCTCATTGGATTTTAAGTCCAACGTGTCTACCAATTCCACCACTTCAGCGTTAATCTTTTAATTTAAAAAGGATTGAGCGAAAGACGGGATTTGAACCCGCGACCCTCACCTTGGCAAGGTGATGCTCTACCCCTGAGCTACTTTCGCGTAGTCAAAAATTATTTTAATGATCTTGTGCATTATTGCTAATGCGGGTGCAAATATAACATGTTTTTTTTAATTACAAAGTAGATTTTAATTTTTTTCTATTCCAATTCCTTTCAAAAATTATGGTAGTTAACTAATAATGGAATATCTTTGTAGAAATTTTTTAAGACAAATTGAAATCCGTTTCTATCATATATAACAAAGATATTATTAAGGCAGTTTTTTCAGATTTTAAACAACTTACAAAAGTAGGGTTGTCTATTAGTGTAGTTTTTACTTCTATTGTAGGGTACCTTTTAGGTGCAGAGCAAACAAATTATGTTACTGTACTATCATTAGCAGTAGGAGGGTACTTAATGGTAGGTGCTTCTAATGCATTTAATCAAGTTATAGAGAAAGATATAGATGCTCTAATGACTAGAACGAAAAATAGGCCGCTACCATCTGGCAGAATGAGGCCAAACGTAGCACTCGCTATAGCAACAATTTTTACAATAACAGGAATAGCTATTTTATATTCTATAAATCCAAAGTGTGCACTTTTTGGTGCAATTTCTATTTTTTTATATACAAGTGCTTACACTCCATTAAAAGCAATAACTCCACTGGCAGTTTTTGTAGGGGCTATTCCTGGAGCAATTCCTTTTATGTTGGGTTGGGTTGCCGCTACAGGAAAATTTGGAGTAGAGGCTGGGTTTTTGTTTATGATTCAGTTTTTTTGGCAATTCCCCCATTTTTGGGCCATTGGATGGTTGCAATTCGAAGAGTACAACAAAGCAGGTTTACACATGCTTCCTATGGATAAAAAAGACAAAGGAGCTATTGCACAGATAATATTCTACACATGTGTTATGATTTTAGTATCTATAGCTCCTGTGCTTAAAGTTACAGGAAGTTTACAGATACATATAATAACAGCGATAATAGTAGTTTTATTAGGGTTATTGATGTTGTATTTTGCAATAAGACTATATAAAACAGAAGAGAATACAGATGCTAGAAAGCTTATGCTAGCTAGTGTTTTTTATATAACAGTATTACCTATAGTTTACGTAATTGATAAATTTTTACATTAAGAATGATGGATAGAGATCAGGTAGATATCGAGTTAAAAGCAGCAAAAAGAAAATCAGCTAAACCAATGTTATGGGTTTCTATGATAAGTATGGTGATGTTTTTTGCTGGTTTAACAAGCGCTTACGTAGTAAGCATGAAAAGGGAGGATTGGGTAACTTTTGATTTACCACTAGCCTTTTATATAAGCACAGCTTTAATACTATTAAGTAGTATTTCGTTAATTGTATCAGACAGATTTTTGAAGAAAGACGATATTAAGAAATCGTTTTTATTTCTAATACTAACATTTTTGTTAGGAATAGGTTTTGTTTGGTATCAATATGTAGGGTTTAACGAATTGAAATCTATAGGGTTGTATTTTACAGGTCCTGAAAGTACAGTTTCAACATCGTTTATTATTGGAATAACATTTATGCACGTATTACACCTAATTGCAGGGGTTATCGTGTTATTAGTCGTTATTTATAATCATTATAAAAAGAAGTATTCATCTGCTGATATGCTTGGGTTTGAACTTGGTGCAATCTTTTGGCATTTTGTAGATGTACTATGGATTTATCTATTTTTCTTTTTCTATTTTATTAGGTGATGAAAAATGCGTAATTTTGGCGCACTATTTAACAAAATTTAACTGAAAAGATATTTATGGAAGCAAACATTGCTGTAAATTCTGACAATAAAGAGACTTGGAGCGGAGGCGGATCAAAACCCTTCGGTGCTAGTTATGGTAAAATGATGATGTGGTTTTTCATTTTATCGGATGCTCTAACTTTTTCTGGCTTCTTAGCTGCATATGGCTTAACACGTTTTAAGTTTATAGACTCTTGGCCAATTGCCGATGAAGTATTCACACACATTCCTTTTTTTCACGGGAATTATCCGATGATTTATGTCGCTTTTATGACATTTATTTTAATTGTGTCTTCTGTTACTATGGTTTTAGCAGTTGATGCTGGTCATAAAATGCAACAAAAGAAAGTAGCTGGTTACATGTTTGTAACAATTATTTTCGGTTTAATTTTTGTTGGATCTCAGGCTTGGGAATGGAATACTTTCATAAAAGGTTCTTACGGAGCTGTAAAAACAAGCGACAATAAGGTGTTACAATTTGTAAAAGATGGTCATCAAGTGGCCCTTGTAGATTTTGTAAATACTGAAAGAGTGGACGGCAGAGAGCAACATACTAACAAGAATGGATTATGGTTCGAGAACGAAGCTACTATTTCACAATATTCGGTTGCACAAGTTCAAGAAGCGTTTAAGAACGATCCCTCATTACAGGTAAGAACAGAAAAAATAAATCTAGATAAGAAACAGAAAATTATATTATCTAGAGATGAAAGTTTAAAAGCATTAGCAAAAGCCAATCAAGTTGTTGAAGGAGCTAATTTATATGTAAATGAATACGGTAATCCCATATTTGCTGATTTCTTCTTTTTTATCACAGGCTTTCATGGATTTCATGTTTTCTCAGGAATAGTATTAAATATCATTATCTTTTTCAATGTGATCTTAGGTACATACGAACGCAGAGGACATTATGAAATGGTTGAAAAAGTAGGGTTATATTGGCACTTTGTAGATTTAGTTTGGGTATTTGTATTTACCTTCTTCTACTTAGTTTAATAATTATAAAGTATTTAAAATGGCAGGACATTCACACGAGTCGAATACAAAAAGAATTTGGATAGTTTTAGCAATTCTTTCAATTATAACAGCAGTAGAGGTAGTTTTAGGTATATATAAGCCAGACGGATTACATTTAAGCGGATTAGGAACTAGTTGGTTAAACTGGATATTTATCATTTTAACACTAGTAAAAGCATATTATATTGCATGGGCTTTCATGCACTTAGAAGGTGAAAAGAAATGGTTTAGAAGAGCTGTCGTTTGGACTGGAGTTTTTCTAATTTCTTACTTATTATTCATAGTATTAATAGAAGGAAGCTATTTATACGACACATTATCACCATTAATTAAATGGTAAACAATTAAATAGGTGGTTTTAACCACCTTTTTTTTGCATAAAACTTTTTTGATATGAAGAAAAAATATATTGTTCTTTTCTCGCTATTTATAGTACCATTGTTATTTTACATATTCTTATCAATGGGAATAAATAATTTTGCGAAACTACCAGTGCTAACAGAAGGAGTTACTGATGTTTCTTTCTTGAATAATAAGTATACATTCAAAAAGAGAATTTCAGTAGTGGCTTTCCTAGGGAATAAACCGGATGAAATTAAAGGCGAATTATTTAATTTGAACCAAAAAATATACAAACCTTTCTATGATTTTAAAGATTTTCAGATGGTTGTAATTGCTCCAAAAAGCGCACAACAAGAAGTTCAAAAAATCGAGAAAGAAATAGGAACTTACACGAACATGGTTAAATGGAAGTTTGTTTTTGAAGAAGAAGAAGTAATTCAAGCTTTTTATGAAAGTTTTAAAACGAATATTTCTCTTGATGATAATTTACATACTTCTAGAGCTTTTGTAATAGACAAGGAGGTTAATCTTAGAGGAAGAGACAATGACAAAGACGCCAAGGAAGGAAAATTATTTGGATATAATATGAAATCGGTTGGCGAGTTAAATGATAAGATGAAAGATGATGTAAAAGTTGTGCTTGCGGAATATCGTTTGGCACTAAAAAAGAACAACGCTGATAGAGAAATTTAACTTTTTTCAACCACTATTAATAACATGAAAAAACAGAATTATTCATATATAGGAATATCTTTTATTATCCTATTATTCGGTATTTATTCAGTTCCAAAAATAATTAGTCGTTTTCAAGAAGCTGATTTGCATTGCTTCAATAAGGTTCCAAACTTCGAGTTTATAAATCAAGAAGGAAAAACCATTTCTAATAAAGATTATGAAGGTAAAGTATATGTAGTTGAGTTTTTCTTTTCTACATGCCCTACTATATGCCCTATCATGAATAGGAAAATGGTTACTATTCAAAATGAGTTTTTTGGAAATCCAAATTTTGGAATAGCTTCATTTTCTATAACTCCAGACATAGATACGCCAAAAGTATTGAATGATTATGCAAAAAATTACAAGATAACGCATAAGAACTGGCATTTACTTACAGGGAAATCCCAAGACGAAGTATTTAAATTATCAAATAATGGTTTCAAGTTACCAGTAGGAGAAGAAGGTAGTGAAGATCACGGAGGTTTTTATCATTCTGGATTATTTGCTTTGGTAGATAAAGAAGGTTATATCCGTTCTAGGTATGATGAATTTGGTAATCCAATAATGTATTACAGAGCATTACAGGAAGAGAGTTTTGAAGATCAAATACATGAGTTGAAAGAAGATATTAAATTATTATTAGATGAGTAGTTCAATAGTTGAAGAAAAAAAGTACAAGAAATTTATAACCATAGTGTCTATTGTTATCCCTATTGCGGTGGCGGCTTTATTTGGAATAAAAATCCCTAATGTTGAACCATTAGCATTCCTTCCTCCAATTTATGCAACAATAAATGGAATCACTGCTATTTTATTAATAGCATCGGTTATGGCGATTAAAAAAGGTAATAGAAAGCTGCACGAACAATTAAATACTACAGCCATAATATGTTCAGCTTTGTTTTTAGTAATGTATGTTGCTTATCACATGACCTCAAATTCAACTACTTTTGGAGGTGAAGGAATAATACGATATATCTATTTTTTTATTTTAATTACGCATATTTTATTATCGATAGTCATAATTCCTTTTGTGCTTTTTACATTTATGAGAGCCAAGCTCGGTCAATTCTCTCAACATAAAAAAATAGCAAAAATTACATTTCCTTTATGGTTATATGTCGCAATTACTGGCGTAATAGTTTACTTAATGATATCTCCTTACTATGTATATTAAAAAATCATTAATGCTAATTCTAGCACTTTCTATCTTCAACATTAATTTAACAGCACAATGTGCTATGTGTAAAGCAGTAGTTGAAGGAGGAAATGAAACTATGGCAGAAGGAGTGAATAATGGAATTACCTATTTGATGATTTTTCCTTATATTTTAATAGGTTTACTGTTATACGTTATTTATAGATACCGTAAGAAAACAAAAAAATAATATTTAGCTAAAAATTTTTGTAACATATTGTGTACTTTGTCGTCATATCGATACTTATAAAAACACAATACTTTGAAAAATACGAAACTAACTCTACTATCGGCTTTTCTTCTAATTACATCTATATCCTATGGACAAAAGCAATGGACACTTAAGGAGTGTGTAGATTATGCTTTGAATAATAACCTTAGTATAAAGAGGAACAAGCTAAACATCGAAATAGCAGAAAAAACTATTAAAGATGCGAAAGGAAATTTTTTGCCAACAGTAAATGTGTCTTCTAATGGAAGGTTGTCAACAGGTTCAAGTTTTAATACTGTTACACAAAATCGGACTCCAAATACAACATTGTTTGGGGGAGGTTTTGGTTTATCTACAAACTATAATATTTTTAACGGATTTAGAAATCTAAACACTTATAGAAAGGCTAAATTAGGAGTTGAATCTAGTTTAATTGACTTGAAAATAATAGATAACGATATTTCTCTTCAGGTCGTAAATACATACTTAAATGTTTTATTTGCTAAAGAGAATTTGGAAGTGGCTAGAGTACAGGCTGATATCAGTAAAAAGCAAATAGAAAGAGCTCAGGCGCAGTTTGATGCAGGTGCGATACCAAAAGGAGATTTATTGAATATACAATCTACTTCTGCAAACGATGCTCAGCAAATAGTTATACAAGAGAACTCATTAAATATAGCGTTATTACAATTATCACAATTATTACAAATACCATATTCTAGCTTTGATGTTGCTGTTTTAAAGTTAGATTCTCCCTCATTAACTTTATTATATGAATCTTCTGATATAGTACTAAAAAAAGCCTTGAAGGATAGACCAGAGATAGAGAAAGCCAAACTGAACATTAGAAATGCCGAATTAGATATAGAAATAGCCAGATCTGCATACTTGCCTACAATTAGTTCTTCTCTATCTTTAGAATCAGGCTATAATTATTTTATAGACCCAGAACCATTAAATCCGAGCGGTGGTTTTCTAGACCAATTAGACGGAAACTTAGGTTTTGGAGTCGGTTTCAGTATTAATGTTCCAATCTTTAATGGATTTAAGACTGATGCCAATGTTGAGATTTCAAAAATAAATAAGTTAGTTTCTGAGAATAATTTTGAAAGCGAAAAATTACGTCTACAACAAACGATAGAGCAAGCATATCTTGACGCTAAGGCTTCAGCAAAAACGTTTGAAGCTGCTACAGTTTCGTTAGATGCACAAAAAGAAGCATTTAAAAATGCACAAGCTAGTTTAGATTATGGTGCAATGACACAATTTGATTACGATCAGGTTCGTAACAGATTAGTAAATGCGGAATCGGCATTAATTAGAGCTAAATACGATTATGTATTTAAAACTAAAGTATTAAAGTTTTATTATGGAGAGAATATTTTAGATTAAGCTATTATAGCAAATAACCTATAAAAAATAATTTTTAAGAATCATAGCCTTACTGAAAAGTAAGGTTTTCTTTTTTAGTATAATTATATTTGCATAAAATTTATTGAATGGCTGTTATTTTGAATATAGAAACTGCAACAAAAAATTGTTCAGTAAGCATTGCTAAAGATGGAGAAGTAATTATACTCAAAGAGTTGAATGATGGCAAGTATTCTCACGCAGAAAAATTACACCCTTATATCGATGAGGCTCTTAAGGAAGCAAATATAGCTAAGGAAGCATTAGATGCCATTGCAGTTAGCAAAGGACCTGGTTCTTATACTGGCTTAAGAATTGGTGTCTCAGCAGCAAAAGGATTATGTTTTGCATTGAATATTCCATTAATAAGTATAGAAACATTAACGTCACTGGCGCATTCATTAAAAGTTGAAGACGCGCTAATTATACCTATGCTTGATGCAAGAAGAATGGAAGTGTATTCTGCGGTATATGACAGCCAATACAAGAAGATAAGAGAAATAAAAGCCGAAGTAATTGATGGAAACTCATTTTCAAATTATACTAATAGGAGAATTTATTTTGTAGGTGATGGAGCAGAAAAGTGTGAGCGTATTTTAAAGAGTGATAATAAAATTTTTAATGGTAATTCATATCCTTCAGCAAAAGATATGGCGCTGCTTAGTTATGATAAGTACAAAAAAAACGACATCGAAGATGTCGCTTATTTTGAACCTTTTTATTTGAAAGATTTTGTAGTTACTCCACAAAAAAGAAAGGTTTAACCTTCTTTTTGTATTTCTACCGAATGTGGATATGGAATGTCTATACCAGCATTATCTAATGCAATCTTAGTATTTTCTATAATATGAAAATTAGCATCCCAGTAATCAGATGTTTTTACCCATGTTCTCGTAGTAAAATTAATAGAGCTATCGGCAAGTTCACCTAAAAACACTGCTGGAGCTGGATCTTTTATTGTGTATGGAGTCGAATTAATAACATTTAACAATACTTCTTTTGTTTCTTTAATACTTGCGTCATAAGAAACACCAAACGTTATATCAACTCTTCTTTTGTCCTCAGAAGAATAATTAATGATATTACCATTAGATAAAGCACCATTAGGTATAATAACTTCTTTGTTATCAATAGTATTCATTTTGGTAGTGAAAATTTGTATTTCTTTAACTGTACCTTGTTCACCCTGAGCCTCTATATAATCTCCTATTTTAAAAGGCCTAAAGATCATAATTAACGCTCCGCCAGCAAAATTAGACAAAGAACCCTGAAGCGCCATACCAATAGCTAAACCTGCTGCTGCTATAACGGCTGCGAAAGAAGTGGTTTCAACACCCAATTGCCCAGCTATGGTTACAATTAAAAATATTTTGAGAGCCCAATTCACTAAGCTCGACAAGAACGCACGAAGAGATGGATCTAACTCTCTTTTTTCCATAACTTTCCTTGTTGCCTTAGTTATAAGTTTAATTACCCACAAACCGATAATTAATAGAACTAAAGCCGAAACTACTTTCGGTGCGTACTGAATTAACATTGTTTTTAGCTGTGCTAAATTTTCTTCCATTTTTGATGTGTATTTTAATTTTGAAACAAAAAATGCGGTTATTGTATGAACCGCAAAAGTATATAGTAGTAGTTTTTATATGAACTTATTTTACTTCGAAAGTAACTTTTAAGTTTACTCTAAATTCAGAAACCTCATCATTATTTACAACAACACTTTGAGATTGTACGAATGCTGATTTAATGTTTTTAACTGATTTAGATGCTTGTTTGATAGCTTTTTTTGTTGCTTCTTCCCAGCTTTTTTCTGAATTAGCTAAGATTTCGATTACTTTCATTACTGCCATGATAAGGTTTTTTAATGGTTAATATTTATTTCCTAGTAAATATACCAAAAATAACATTCAAAAAACAGGTAAAACACCCAATGTTAATTTAATGTTAACTAAAAGTTGCTTGAATGTAAAATTATAGTTATATTTGTAACATGAATGTTAATGATTAAAATGTCAGATATGAAAAAATTAATAATTTTAGCAAGCTTATTTGTAGGAAGCTTAATTTTTGCACAAGAAAACAACCCTTTATTCGAAAAGGATGGAGATAAAGTTAAAGTAACTTATTTTTATGAAAACGGAAATATTAAACAACAAGGTTTCTATAAAGATAAACTGTTAACTGGCACATGGGTGACTTATGATGAAAGCGGTAATAAAAAAGTTGTAGCTCAATATAAAGAAGGAAAAAAAGTCGGGAAATGGCTTATCTGGAATAATGGCGAGTTAAAGGAAATTAACTACGAGCAAAATACTGTTGCTAGTGTTCAAACTAGAAAAGAGGACACAAATATAGCAATCAAGTAAATGATTTATATTAAAAGCGTAAAAAAGCCTGAGCATTATGCTCAGGCTTTTTTATGTATTGTGTGTCTAGTTACTAATTATTGTCTAGTCCAACCAGCACCCCAAGTAGCAAAGTCTGTACCTGCAGCTGTAGTACTTGTTGTTACGAAATCAGCATTAGTAAATGTGAAACCAGTATCATTTTTAACCTCAGTATCTACATCGTCAAATTTAACATTAGTAGCCTGTAATTTATCATCTAATACACCTTGACCAGTTGGGTTGTCTCCCATATCTCCGTCTAAATCGAAACCTTCTTTGTAACCTTTTATTAATACGTTATCAAAGATAGCTTGTGTACCAGCTCTTAATCTAATAGCTTCTTTACCACCACCAGAACCAATTCCTTCGATAGTTACATTAGAAATAGTTGGAGCAGAAAAGAAAATTGGGTTAGAGTTGTTTCCTATATCAGTGTTGTAACCATCACATTCAAAAGCTTTATCTCCATCAACATTTTGTTTAACATATACATTAGTTAAAACACCAGTATATCCTTCAGTCCAATCTATAGAATCATCATCAGCATTTGCAACAGCAATAAAACTAGCGTTTACAGTACCTCCAAAAAATTCGAATCCATCATCTAAACCTTCAAATACTTGAACATAGTCAACTTTAGTTCCGTTTCCAACACCGTAGAAAGAAATACCATTATTTTCTGACTGTCCATCAACTTTACCACCAGAATACTCAACACGTACATATAATAATGTACCTGAGTTATCATCAGATATTGAACCACCATAAGGTAAACTTGCGATTTCAGAAGTTGCAGTTGTCGCAGTTGTTCCGTCTACAGAATTAATTGGTGCAGAACCTAATAAAATTAAACCTCCCCAATCTCCTGCGTTTGGAGCAGAAGAATTAGAAGTAAATACAATAGGATTAGAAGGAGTACCTTCTGCAAAAATTTGAGCACCTTGAGCGATAGCTAAATACACTTCAGTACCCTTATTAGCTTTGATAGTCATTCCAGCAGGAATTTCCATTTTAGTTCCAGATTCCATTACTACTGGTCCGTCTAAGATATATTCATTCTTAGCATCTAAAATTAAATCTTGAGTATAGTTACCTTTTAATAAAATAGTTTCACCAGTTGATGTATTTCCTCCACTGTTATTATTTGTTGTACTATTATCTGTACTATTATCGGTAATTAATATATCAGCTGTATCATTATCTCCACATGAGGTTAACACAGTAGCTGCTATAGCTAAACCTAGTAAAAAATTATTTTTCATCGTTATTAATTTAAATTTAATGTTATTTATATATAGTTTTTGTTGTAATTAAAATTTGTATTTCAAAGAAATTCCAGCAGTAATACCTCTCTGGTAATCTGATAAAATTACATCACCAAATGATGTTCCTTCACGAACTCTTTGAATAGAAGGATCTAAGATATTTTTAACAGATAAATTAGCCTCCCAGTTTTTCCCTATTTTGTTTTTCCATACTAAGTCTAAAACAGGAACGCTTTTTTCGACGATGTTTCCTAATTGACCCGATCCAAGTGCGTCTATTCTATCTGAAAAGTAAGAGAACACTAAAGTTGCAATAGGCTTGTAATTTTTAAATTGTGTAGGACTATAAGTAATGTTCGCGTTAACTAATATATCTGAAGCACCTTGTAACTTATCGCTAGATCTATCGAAACTTGCAGAGAATAAACCTTGTAAAGGTTTTAAATCTTGATCAGTATTCATGTAAGTAAAGTTGAAACCTGCAGATAATTGAGTTTCATCGTCAGAATTTATAATTAAATTCTTTTTAGCTTCCAGCTCAACACCTAATACTGTTGCTTTATCTCCTGTTCTAAAGTAACGTTGTGTACCAGTAGCATCATTTGCTACTACTAAGTTCACTGGGTCATCTATTTGTTTTCCAAATACAGATAAAGAAACTAATTCTGATCTCGTAGCAAACCACTCGTACTTTAAGTCTAGATTGTAAACATTTGAGAAAGAAGGATCTTTCAATAAGTCAGAGTTACCACCAACTCTCTGGTTAACCCCTTCGTAAACGAAAGGAGCTACCTCTTTAAATTCAGGAATAGAAACCGTTTTACTAAAGTTGAAACGTAAATTTTGATTATCAGTTACTGCATACTTTACATTTAAACTAGGTAATACAAACGTTTCAACTGCTCTTTCACTGTTAATTCCGTTAGAGCCTAAGTTGATTACGTCATAATTGATGCTCTGATCAATGTTTTCTAATCTTATTCCAGGAACAAAAGTCCACTCATCGTTAGCTTTATATACGGCAGAAACATAACCGGCATGAACTATTAATTCACCATCATACGTGTTTTCTAACTGACCAGGTAATGTAACAAAGTTACTGTCCTCGAAACCAGGAATTGGTCTAAACGATTCAATAGTATAAAGCTTACCAGTTTCATTTCTGAAGAACTGAGTATTGTTTAAATTAAATATATTGTCAAGATTATTTACATCTGTAATTGGAACGTTTCTAGACGCGTCATTAAAGTTATATCCATAACGTTGATTCTGAAAATTTCTTAACTTAACTCTACCATTATACCCGAAATCTAAAGTTAACTTTTCGCTAGTTTTGTACGCTAAATTAACTCTACTATTTAATTCTTCGTCAATAATTCTTTGGAAATAACGGTGATTGTCAAAGATATTATTTGTTAAAAATACTGGGTTGGTAGAAGGATCATTATCTAGTGCAAACGCATAGTTTTCAAGGTTAACTCTCTTTCTATCTGGTTCGTGAGCAAAAACATTATTATAACCAACTCCCCAATCTAATTTAATTTCATCATCAAAATCATCACCTGCAAATTTATGGTTACCTGTTAATTGATTTACAAAAATTAAATCTTGATTAAACTGGATGTTTTTCTGAAATGAACTACCACCTGAGAAAAATTCTTCGTTCCTTGCATCTCTATTAGTACCCAAACCTTTAATACCATATTCTCCAACTTGATCAGAAGAACTATTTAAGAACAAAGAAGTATATTTTAATTTATGTCTACTGTTAATTCTGTATAAGGCATTAAACATTGCTGTAGTTTGCGTAGAGTATTCATATTCTCTAGAGTTCGGGTATGTTCTATTGAAGGTATTACTAAAATCAACAACCGGTCCTTCTCTATATTCATAGTTATTAGAGAAAGAAACTGTACCAAACAAACTTAAGCGAGAATCATTTTCAAAATTATACGATTTACCTGCGTTTACTGTAAATGAAGCATTAATTGGAGTGTACGTTCCTCTTGTATTGTATCCGTGCGATAAAACAACTGCGAAAGGGTCATTACCGTACCTTCCGTAAAACCCAAAGGCACCAGAACCATCAGTTTTTTGGAAATCATCTTTACCTACAGCTCTTGAGTTCGCACCACTACCTAATTCCACTTCAATAAATCCTTTTCCTTTGTATTCTTTAGAAGTAATATCAATATTTCCTGCTGCAAAGTCACCATAGAAATTAGAATTGTAAGCTTTACTAATCGATACACTTTGTATTACATCTGAAGGAAATAAACTTAAATCGATATTTTTTTTGCTAACATCATTTGAAGGAAGAGATAAACCATTTAAAGTAGTATTTAAATACCTATCACCTAATCCACGAACGTAAACATTGCTAGACCCTTCTTGTTTTGAAACACCTGATATTTTAGAAACGGCAGCAGCAGCATCGCTAACTCCTTTTTTTGCTAATTCTTGAGCTCCAATACTTTCTTTAATAACTACAGCTTTCTTTTGTTCAAGTAATAAAGCACTTTCTTTCTCTTTATTTACTGTAGCATTAATTTGTACTTCATCCAATGCTACTCCTTTGCTAGCACCAAGTAATTGATTTATAGTTATCGTTTGGTTAGCTACAACAGTAATTGCTTTTTCTACAGTTTGGTAACCAACAAAGCTAAATACAATAGTTTGTTTACCAACAGGTACAGATATCACATATTTACCGTCTAGATCTGTAGTGCCACCTATACTAGTTCCTTTGATAAAAACGTTAGCAAACGGAAGTGGCTCATTATTTAATTCTTTATCAGTTACTATACCAGTAACGGTTCCTTTGTCTTGGGCAAAAGCCATTTTACACAAGCAAAATAGTGCAATTAATAAAATTTTTTTCATTTTTTGTTTCTATATATCGAGTGCAAATCTGCGCCAGTATTGTTAAAGTAACGTTACTTGTGAATTATACTTATGTTATTAGAATATGTCTTTAATGTTAAGACGAGACGCTAGTGTTTACTGGTGTAACGTAATCTTATCTAGAACTATCAATAGATCTTTGGAAGAAATAAAACTATCAGTTTTAAATATAATTTCATTATTAGCAGATAGAATTATGGTGCTTGGATAGGTTAATTTATTATCAGTTAAAGCAATAGCCAATTCATGAACACCTGTATTAGCACCAGATGGTTTGTATTTAAATACATGTTTATTGAAGACTATATCTTTCCTTGACTCAGCATCCAAGGAAATGAAGTAGTAGTTTGTGTTTATTTTATGAATAACATCGTCATTCGTAAACGTATTTTTTTTCATGGCAAAACAATATTTACACCAGTTTGTGTGTAAGAAAACGATTACTGGTTTTTTTTGCTTTTTTTGCAATGATGCGATTTCTTCAAATTCTTTAACATGCAACGATAGTTCTTTATTCTTTTGACCAAAAGAATAAAGAACTATAAAAAATAGAATGAAAATATTTTTTTTGTGCATTAACGAATTTTATACCGAATACCAATAAAACCTCGGATACCTTGATTAGAAGCATAGACGTAAGTTGGATCGAAAGTTAAGTTAGGATTCGCAGGGTCTAAATTTTTATCAAAAGGATCAAAAGTTCTTAAAATACTATTAGCAGGAGGAGTAAAGTTTAATAAATTTTTTACGCCGCCAAACACCTCTAAGTTACTGTTTATTTTTTTTGTAAGTTGAATGTTTTGAATACTGTACCAAGGTGAAGTTGGAGCACGAGGATCATTATCACCCAATAGCGGTAAATCCATAGGTGCATATACATTACCTGTATAGTCTAATTTTAGGTCAATTGTAGAAAAATTATATGAAATATTCCATGTTCCGCTAAAACGCTCAGTAAGTAATTGTCTTTCGGTTATGTCGTTTTCTGTGATGGTTACATCCATTAGAGTGGCGCCAGCGATGATAGATAAACCATTTTGCATGGTAATATTTGCATTAACCGAAATACCTTTAGAAACCGCATTACCGTTTAAGTTTGCATAAATGATTTTATTGGGATCAGTTTCATAGTCTGGTATAATTTTATTATTAAAATAGGTGTAAAAAGCACTTCCGTCTATATTTATAATAGTGCTGTTATCGGTAACAATATTTTTAACATAATTAATGTTTGCATTCCATGAAGTTTCTGGATCAAGTTTTCCTTCAAAAACTACATCTCTACCACCTGTTAATGCAGCATGATCTTCAGTGAAAACATTAGCCACTCTAAAACCATTACCTACGCTTACTCTTAGTACATCCTCATTGTTTTCTGAGTTCCATTTGTAATTCAGGCGAGGAGATACTACACTACCGTGTGCGCTATTGTAATCGTAACGTGCTCCTACAAGTAATTTATTGTTTTTTGATAATGAAATTTCGTCTTGTACAAATAGACCAGGTAAATGAGTAACAGCATTACTACCAAAATCAGCTTGAGAATTATCATTATAAAATGTATAACGATAAGCTGCACCAATTAAAACATCGTGATGCTCTCCAAATTTAGTATCCCATGTTAATTGTCCAAAACCAATGTATTGATTAGCGTTAAAGGAAGTGTCACCATAAAAAGAGTTTTGTGAATGTCCGTTAGCACTAAATTGTAAATTTATCTTTTCACTAGTCGGTAATTGATAAGTTCCAAATGTTTCCCACCTGCTAGTATAAATACTTTCACCATAAATTTCGTCACCACCTCTAAACGAAGGTGTCCAGTTAATATCTCCACCAAATCTATCTTCGTACATATAACGTCCTGCGATAGTAAAAATGCGATTATTTTTACGCTTGAAGTTAAATTTGTTAAAGATTGAAATCCTGTCTTGTAAAGTTAAATCAGTGAAACCATCATTGTTGTTGTCGATTGGAGTTTGATAATTAAAATAGTTAATACCTAATAAACCATCTGTTCCACCTACTTTATATTTATATCCTAAATCTGTATTTCCTTCTCCCCAAGTAGTTGTAAAGGCTTCAACAGAAAGTTTAGGAGCAGAAGCAGGTTTTTTAGTGATTATATTGATAACTCCTCCCACAGCTTCAGAACCATATAATGTAGAGGCTGGTCCTTTTACGATTTCTATACGTTCAATTAAAGCTTGTGGAATACCGGTTAAACCATAAACAGTAGACAAACCACTGACTATTGGCATTCCATCAATTAATACAAAAGTATATGGTCCTTCTAAACCATTTATATGAATATCACCAGTATTACATACACTACAATTTACCTGTGGTCGAACACCATTTACATTTTGCATAGATTCAAAGACAGAAGGAGCAGGGTTTTTTTTGAAAAAAGTAGGAGAATAAACTTCTACAGGAACAGGGCTATCTAACTTTTTGACAGGTTTTAATGTACCAGAGACAACTATTTCTTCTAAAGAAGAAGAATCTTCTGTTAGGGTAAAATTTTGAGTTATTAATGTATTAGCAGTTACAGTTACCTTTTTGTAAAGTGTCTTAAACCCCAAAGCAGAAACTACGATAGTTTTTGTGCCTAGCGTTATGTTATCAATTTTATAACCCCCTTTGTTATTAGTAGAAACGCCTTTTTTCGTGCCTTTAATATATACATCAATATAGCTCATTGGTTTTCCTTCAAAATAGATTGTTCCTTTAATTGTACTTTCTTGAGCTTGTAAAGCAAATGAAAGTAATATAAAAAAATAGAAAAAGAGCACTGACTTTTTAAGATTCATTTTAAAATTATTTTATGCAAATATAATTAAATTTTTAGACAAGACTAAAAATTTAATTATATCAACAAAAATTAGTATGTTTGTAGCACTTAAGTATATCTATGTTTTCGCAATCTGAAGAAAATTATATCAAATCAATATATCATTTAGCTGCTAATTCTGTAAAAGGAATTAGTACAAATGCTATTGCAAAAAAGTTAGAAACAAAAGCTTCTTCAGTAACAGATATGCTGAAGAAACTTTCAGACAAAGGATTAGTAGTATATAAAAAGTATCAAGGAGTTACATTAACAGAATTTGGTGTTAAGACGGCAGTCAATATTATCAGGAAACACAGACTTTGGGAAGTCTTTTTAGTTGAAAAATTAAATTTTTCATGGGATGAAGTTCATGAGGTTGCGGAACAATTGGAACATATAAAGTCACCAAAGTTAATTGATGAGTTAGATGTATTTTTGGGATTTCCAAAACAAGACCCACATGGAGACCCAATTCCTGATAAAGAAGGTAATTTTAAACCTATAGATAAACGATTGTTAACGACATTAAATGAAAACGAAACAAGTGTTTGTGTGGGAGTTAATGATAGTTCTTCGGGTTTTTTACAGTTTTTAGACAAGCAAGGAATAAGTCTTGGAGTTTCTATAGAAGTATTAGAAAAAGAGCCATTTGATGGTTCTTTAGTTATAAAAGTTAATAACAAGATTTTATCAATATCGAATAAAATCGCAAGTAATTTATACATACAAGTTATATGAGTTTTTTTGATCAGTTAGTTGATTTTGCAAAAGAGCATCCAATTCAAAGTGCTTTATATGCATCGCTTTTCACATGGGGATTAACAGCCTTAGGAGCGGCTTTAGTATTCTTTTTTAAGAAAATGAACAGAGCGGTTTTAGATGGAATGTTAGGGTTTACGGGTGGAGTAATGGTGGCTGCAAGTTTTTGGAGTTTGCTAGCACCTGCAATAGAAAATAGTCCAGGAGAAGGTTTTCTCAAAGTAATACCTTCAGCTATTGGTTTTGCATTAGGAGCGCTAGCATTGTTTGGTATGGATAAATGGTTACCACATTTACATATCAATTTTAAAGAAGATGAAGCAGAAGGAGTAAAAACAAATTGGCATAGAACAACATTATTGGTATTGGCAATTACATTACATAATATTCCTGAAGGGCTTGCGGTAGGAGTCTTATTTGGGGCAGCTTCAACACTAGTCGGTGTTGAGCAAACAGAAATGATTATTGCTGCAATTTCATTAGCTATTGGTATAGGTATTCAGAACTTTCCAGAAGGTTTTGCTGTAGCGATGCCTTTAAGAAGACAGGGTGTAAGCCGATTAAAAAGCTTTTGGTACGGACAACTTTCTGCAATTGTTGAGCCTTTAGCAGCTGTTTTAGGAGCTTTAGCAGTATCATTTTTCACACCAATTCTACCTTATGCACTTGCATTTGCTGCAGGAGCAATGATCTTTGTGGTAGTAGAAGAAGTAATTCCAGAAACACAACGTGATAAATATACAGACATTGCCACACTAGGTTTTATAGGTGGTTTTATTGTAATGATGTCTTTAGATGTAGGTTTAGGTTAAGTCTATACCTTTTCTAATAAAGCATCGGTGGTCATGATTTTTGCAAATTCGTTTTTCAGATTTGCTAATGTAGTTTGATGAATTATCTCAGAAGAAAAATGTTCACCATTAACTCCAATTCTATCAAAAGTAGCAGTAGCATCAGAAATTAAAATGGTTTTAAAACCTAAATTACCTGCCATTCTTGTTGTTGTAGATATGCAATGATTAGTTGTTAAGCCTACTATAACTAATGAATTTAGATTTTGACGTTTTAGTATCTGTTCTAGATTTGTGCCTATAAAAGCACTATTCACCTCTTTAATTATTACAGGCTCATGAGTAAGTGGTTTAACATTGTCTTGAATTTCAAATCCAGGATGAGATTTATGTAGTTTAGAGTTAGGGTCTTGAGAACTGTGAATGATATGAAAAACAGGTAAACCTAAAGCTCTCCACTTATCTAGTATTTTACCACATTTTTGTTCAGCATCTTTATTATTTCTATTACCGCCCCAACGGCTTTCATCATCAAACCCTTTTTGAATATCTACTAATAGAAGTGCTGTGTTTTGTTCTGCTAAAGTCATTGTCTTTTTTATTCGTTTATAATATCTATTGTAGATTGTCGCTCTCTGTTTAAAGTCAGTTTAGTTACATCGGGTCTTGAATAATGCCCAACAGCATCAAAGTTATGACGCTCTTCTAAAACTTTTTGAAAGTTAATAGTAGCAACAATTAACTCTTCCTTACCAACAATTGGAGGAATGATCCATTCGCCATCTGGACCAGAAATACAAGAGCCACCATTAGCTAAGATTTCAGGAGCATTTTTCATAATTTCAGAATAATGAGGAGTATCTTTTGGAAAGTCCTCTTTAGTCATAAAACCGCTTACAGAAACAACAAAAGATCTGGCTTCTTTTGCAATAAACCGTGTAATATCATGAGTATTCCTATCTGCTCCAGGCCAAACAGCAATATGTAAATTTTCACCCTGAGCATACAAAGAAGTTCTAGGTAAAGGCATCCAGTTTTCCCAACAATTTAATCCACCAACAGTAAATCGTTTTAACGAATGAACTTTTAAACCATTTCCATCTCCAGGAGACCAGGTTAGACGTTCTTCGTATGTTGGTTGAAGTTTTCTGTGTACTGATTGAATTTCTCCATTCTCGTTGATATATACTAGTGAGCAATACAAACTATGTCCTCCACGATTTTTAGCCCTTTCAATAATGCCTAAATAAATAGCAATTTTGTGTTCCTTAGCTAAGGCACAAACTCCGTCTAATTCTCCAGATTCAATTTGAATTGCATTTTCAATGTAGTGTGCATGTATTTCTTTTTGTAAAGAAGTATTAAATTCAGCCCCATTTGTTAATGATAGCCAAAAAGGATACCCTGGAAGTAAACTCTCTCCGAAGACAATCAAATTGCATTGTTTTTGAGAAGCTTTTTTAATGTAATCTTTAATTTTTTCAATAGTTAAAGTCTTATTTAGCCACACAGGAGATATCTGAGCCATTCCTATGGTAAGTAAATCGTTCATGTTGAGAATTTAGTTGTTTGTAAGTATAACGAATATATAGAAAATGGATGAGTTGAGTATGTTTATTGAAATATGAGATTGTTAATTTAACAGATTGTTTTCTAGTGTGAATTATATAACAAATAAAGAGTTTTTTATTGTACGAATACCGTAAGTGTACCTCTGTAGTCTTTGTTTTGAAAAAGGTTTGTAGTTGTTTTACATCCAGATTTAAAACACAATATTTTATGAAAACACTTATTATTAAAATTGTCTTGTTATGTTTAATAAGTATCCCAGCATATACACAAAATAAAGTTAAAACGTTTAGCTTTAAAAAGGGAGAGGTATTAGATATTTTGCTCTTAAGTACAACTAAGGAAAATACAAAAGCACTTTTTGATAGGTATAAGGAAACCGCTTTTCCAGTTGCTTTCAAATACAGCTATCAACCTCAACCAGGATTTGCTATCAAAAAATTAGTCTTAGGAAATTATTTACCTACCAGTTTTATTTTAGGGAAGTGGAAAAGTAAAGCAAAGAGAGAAGGTTTCCTTCAGAATATAGTTAAAAATGTTCCCGATTTTCATCAACAACGAAGGGGTTTATTTACAAACTTTGAGCTAACATATTATGAAATGCCTAGAGATATTTCATTTTCAGTAGCGTCAGAAAAGTATACTGTAGTAACAGCATTTTGGGGTAATTCTAAAAAGAATAAAGAGTTATATAAAAAATGGGAAGCTAAAACAAAAGAAAGAGGAGGAGAAATCGTAATTAAATTAGAGAACGGTATATCTCCAGCAGGATATTATTATAACGCTGATGTATTGTACATTGTTCAATGGAAAAACGCTAAAGAATTTGAGTCTTTTGCGAAAAAATATCCTCTACCTGTCTTTGATAAATTACAAAACGTACATCAATTTGTAATTCAGTAAATTGATCAAATAAATCTTTAGAAAAGTATATGCAAATAATCCTAAATCAACTTGTCTATTTTGGCTTTTTTCAAAGCCTATTTTTACTTGGTATATATCTATTTTCATTCAAAAATAGAAAGCACATAAATAAGTTTATGGTTATATTAATTGCAATAGTTTCTTTAGGCTTATTAGGAAAAGTGATACAAAGTAGTGGTTTGGTTACTTATAATTTTAGGTATACTGCTATGTCTGAATTTTCAGCATTACTTTTTGGACCAACCATTTATCTTTTCACACGTTCAATATTACACAAAACAACATATCAAACTGTAGATTTATTACATTATGTTCCTGGAATAACCTACTCGATGTTCATTTTATTATATTTTATAATTCCATCTGACACAGTTATTTCTGATAGACTTAAGACAGGGGAGTTAAATCGTGTAATTTATGCGTGTCATGCTGCAGCAATCGTTGTAAACGTAAGCTATTGGTGGTTGGGAAGGAAAATATTTAAAGATTTTCTAAGGAAGACTCAAGATGAAATTTCGTACGAATTACATGCCAGCTTTTTAAAGAACTTTTTAACAATCACTGGTGTTTGTTTATTAATTTGGACAGTGCTATTCTTAACAAGTTTTTTTGATTTTCCTATGCTAGAGCGAAATGCTAGACCATACATATGGATTCTGTTAACTTTAATAATATTATTTATTACGTATTATATAATGTTATACCCACAAGTGTTGAGAGCAGTTCAAGTTTTAAAACAAAAAAAATATCATCAATCCAAATTAACTATAGATGATATGGAACAATTAAAATTACAACTAGATAGGTTAATGCTAGAGAAAAAGCCATACTTAAATGGTAAGTTGCTTAAAACAGAACTTGCATTAATGCTTGGTGTTAATAGTCCAGAACTTGCTCGATTATTGAATGAGAATGTTGGAATGAATTTTTTCGAATATGTTAATTACTATCGAATAAAGGAATTTGTCAATTTAGCTAATACAGAAAAGGGGAAACAGCTTACATTTTTTGGATTAGCACAAGAATCTGGATTTAATTCAAAAACAACATTCAACAAATCTTTTAAAAAGCTGATGGGAGTTTCTCCCTCAGTTTACTTCAATCAAAACGAATAGAAATGAAAAAATATAGTATTGTAGTACTAATGCTAATTAGTATAGCTACACATAGTCAACTGAAAATACCAAAATTAAGTTCAACTGCTAAAATTATCCAGCATGTTGGGCTTACGCAAGTAGAAATAGATTACTCAAGACCGAGTATTAAAGGGCGAACTATTTTTGGGGAATCAGGCTTATTAGCTTTTGGTAAAGCTTGGCGAACTGGAGCTAATAACGCAACAAAAATTACACTTTCTGAGTCAGTAGAGATAAAAGGAAATGTATTAGATAAAGGAAGTTATACATTGTTAAGTTTTCCTAATAGAGATACTTCTTGGGAGATAAAATGGTATTCATATACGAGTTCTAATTGGACAACATATATAGATCAAAAACCGCTGTTTATTGTAAAGGTTCCGGTTATCAAAAGAACTAATCCATTAGAAACATTAGAGATATCTTTCCAGGATATTACACTAAGCAGTGCGAAAATGGTTATCGAATGGGAAAGAATAAAACTAGAAATACCACTCAAAGTACAAGAACAAGAAAAGATAACAAAGCTTATTAATAGAGAACTTTCTGGACCCAGTAAGTCCGATTATTTTCAAGCAGCGTTATATTTTCACGAAACAGGGGTTGATTTAGTAAAAGCCTTAAAATTCATTCAAAAAGTAACAAAATCTGAAAAAGCATTATTTTTTCAAGTAACTAGGGAAGCAATGATACTTTCTGACTTGAATAGAGGAGAGGAAGCTGTTAAAGTGGCAAAAAGAGGCTTAATACTTGCGAAGAAAGTTGGAAATAATGATTTTATTTGGCAGAATGAGAAGATCATTAAAAAGTTTCAATAATAGAAAAAGTTACGTTTTAAGAATTACATAATAATTTATAAAGTCAACGATACTTTTATCTAAGTATAGTTGACTTATTGTTATTAAATGAACTAATTTGCATAAAATTTTTTTAGTGCAAAACAGTTCAACTTTTCAAATATATAATGCTTCCGCAGGTAGCGGAAAAACATTTACGTTGGTAAAAGAATATCTTAAGATATTATTACGATCTACAGATGTTTTTTACTTTCAAAAAGTATTAGCAATTACATTTACCAACAAGGCAGCTGGTGAAATGAAAGAGCGTGTTTTGAAAAATTTAGATACTTTTTCTAAAGGAGAGTCTAACGATTTGTTACAAATTATATTACAAGAAACTTCTTTAGAACCTTTAATAATTCAACAAAGAAGTAAAAGAATAGTTGACGCGGTATTGCAGAATTACTCAGCGTTTTCAATAACTACAATAGATAGTTTTACACATAAAATTATAAAGAACTTCGCATACGATTTAGGGCTTACGCTAAACTTTGAAGTGGAAATGGACGCAGTTTCATTATTGAATGAAGCGGTAGATATGTTGGTTTCCAAAATAGGAGTTGATGAAGAACTAACGAAGTTATTAATTGATTTTTCGCTATCAAAAATCGATGAAGATAAATCATGGGATATTTCTCACGAGCTAAAAGACTTTGCTAGAATTTTACTTAATGAAGAAGACGTAAAGTATTTTAGGAAGCTCAGGCAAAAATCAATTAAAGAGTTTTTTAATCTAAAGAAAAAGCTCGGAAAAATAAATGAAACGATAATAACTTCTTTTGCAGCGATTGGTAATGAGGCGTTAGCGGTAATAAATAATAATGGATTAGAATTTTCAGATTTTGCATACTCAGGTGAATGTCCGAAGCATTTCAAAAAGTTAACACAATTAAAGAATTTAAAGTTTGATGAGCTAAAATTTGAAGGACGTTTAAATAAAAATTTTAATGAAGGAAAAAAGCTTTATGCTGGAAAGGCAGATGCTTCTTCAAAAGAGGGTATTGACGCTATTTACGAAGTTTTACATGAGCTATACAATAAATCAAAAGAACTATACAACGAAACATATCCCTTATACACGTTAAATAATTCGGTGTTAAAAAATATCATCCCGTTAGCTGTTTTAAATAATGTAAACAAAGAACTAGAAGTATTAAAGGAAGAAAATAATATTCGATTAAATGCTGAATTTAATCAGTTAATTTCTGATAACATCAAAGATCAACCAAGTCCATTTATTTATGAACGATTAGGGCAAAAGTTCATGCATTATTATATTGATGAAATGCAAGACACATCAGTATTGCAATGGCAGAACTTAATACCATTAATAGATAATGCATTAGCACAAGAAAATAGTGGTTTGTTATTAGTAGGAGATGCTAAACAGGCAATTTATCGATGGCGAGGAGGAAAAGCAGATCAGTTTATTAATTTAGGGTTAACAGCTACAAACGACTTTTACGTAGCCAAAGAAGTGAAAACTTTAGAAGTTAACTTTAGAAGTTATTCTGAACTTATTAGTTTCAACAATGCTTTCTTCAAGCATGTAGCAAACTTTTTTGGAAATACTCGCTACGCTGAGATGTTTTTAACCGGAAATAATCAAGAGTACAACACAAAAAAAGGTGGCTATGTAACATTTTCTTTTTTAGAAAAAGAAAATGATAAAGAATTAGAGAAAAATAAATACCCAAAGAAAGTTTTTGAGAAAATAGAAATATTGAAAAAAGATTTTTCTTTGAATGAGATCTGCATTTTAGTACGTAAGAAACGTGAAGGCGTAGCGGTAGCAAATTATCTTTCAGAAAGAGGAATTAATATCATCTCTTCTGAAACATTACTACTAAAAAATAGTAAAAAAGTGGTTTTAATTATTGACATGCTTCAGTTAATTGTTGAGCCTTCAAATGAAGATGTAAGATTTGACGTCCTAACATTTTTATACGAGCATTTAAAAATAGAAGAAGAAAAGCACTTGTTCTTTAAATCATTGATAAAAGAATCAATAACTGAGTTTTTTGAAAAACTACAATATTATAATGTTCAATTCAATATAGATCAATTTTTTCAACTCCCGTTTTATGAGAAGGTTGAAGAACTTATTCGTAGCTTTAGATTGATTGATTCTTCAGACGCATACATACATTTTTTTCTAGATGTAGTTTTAGAGCAGCAACAAAAAGGTGTTAATATCCAAGAATTTTTAGAGTATTGGGAAGTAAAAAAAGAATCCTTAAGCATCGTATCTCCAGAAGGTTCAGATGCTGTCAACATAATGACAATACATAAATCTAAAGGCTTAGAATTTCCAGTAGTAATTTTCCCTTACGATTTAGATATTTATAGACAAGTAAAGCCAAAAGTATGGTTTGACGAATTACCAGAGGTTTATGAAGGGTTTGATGAGTTTTTAATTGACTATAACAGAGCACTCAATACTATAGGAGACAAAGGTGTAGAAATTTTTGAACAGCAACGACAAGAATTAGAGTTGGATAATTTTAATCTTTTATACGTAGCATTAACTAGAGCGGTAGAGCAACTTCATATTATTGCTGAAAAGAAACTCACCAGAAATATTGAAAACACAAATTATTATTCAGGACTTTTTATTTCCTTTCTAAAGAAGCAAGGAATATGGGACGATGTTAAATTAGAATATACATTTGGTGAGCCAAATAGAATTAGTGAAAAAATTCAATTAGAATCAACAACTACATATTTAAAAAATTTTGTATCAATCCCCTGGCAACAACATAACATTACGCTATTATCCAGTTCTTCAAAATTATGGGCTACAAATCAAGGACTGGCCATAGATTATGGGAATTTAATTCACGAATTAATGGCTAAGATCAACACAGTAGATGATGTAGAACATGTTTTACAGCATGCATTGAAACTTGGAGAAATAAGTGAAGAAAACCACCATACTATAAAAAGGTTGCTCTTTCAATTAATAAACCATAAACAATTAAACGAATATTATAGTCCAGAAGTCCAAAATCTTAATGAGAGAGAAATTATTTTAGATGCGGAAGATTTAATAATTCCGGATAGACTTGTTTTTAAAGATGGAAAAGTTACGATTATCGACTACAAAACAGGAATGCCAGATAAAAAACACATAAACCAAATCAATAAATATGCATCAAGTTTAGAAAAACTGAATCATACTATTAATAAAAAAATGTTGGTATATATAAATGATGCAATTTTAGTTGAAGAAATTGAGTAATTTTACATCACAAACCAGATAAGCATGTACGGAACAATTAAAGAACATTTAGAGAAAGAAATCCAGGACATCAAAGATGCAGGATTGTATAAGAGCGAAAGAATCATTACTTCTTCACAAGACGCAGTAATCAAAATTTCTACAGGAGAAGAGGTAATAAATTTTTGTGCAAACAATTACTTAGGGTTATCAAATAATCCAGAAGTAATTCAAGCTGCAAAAGATACTATGGATACACACGGTTTTGGAATGTCATCGGTACGTTTCATCTGTGGAACTCAAGATATCCATAAAGAACTAGAAAGTGAAATAGCTAAATTTTATCAGACAGAAGATACTATATTATATGCAGCAGCTTTTGATGCTAATGGAGGTGTTTTCGAACCTCTATTAACTAAAGAAGACGCAATTATATCGGACAGTTTAAATCATGCTTCAATTATAGATGGTGTTCGTTTATGTAAAGCAGCTCGATATCGTTATAGTAATAATGATATGAAGTCATTAGAAGAACAATTAATAGAAGCAAATAAACAGAATCATAGATTTAAGATTATTGTTACTGATGGAGTGTTTTCTATGGATGGTATTGTAGCTAAACTTGATGAGATTTGTGATTTAGCAGATAAGTATGATGCTATGGTAATGATAGATGAATGCCACGCAGCAGGTTTTATAGGAGCTACTGGAAGAGGAACATTGGAATTGAAAAATGTTTTGGGGAGAATTGATATCATTACAGGTACACTTGGAAAAGCTTTAGGTGGAGCAATGGGAGGGTATACCACAGGGAAGAAAGAAATTATTGAGATTTTACGCCAAAGATCACGCCCGTATTTATTCTCAAATTCATTAGCACCCGCAATTGTAGGAGCTTCACTGAAAGTATTTGATTTGCTATCAAATGATACAACTTTAAGAGATAAATTAGAATGGAATACAAATTATTTCCGTTCTGAAATGGAGAAAGCAGGATTTGATTTAGTAGGAGCAGATTCAGCTATAGTTCCAGTTATGTTATACGATGCTAAACTCTCTCAAGTAATGGCAGATAAATTATTAGAGGAAGGTATCTATGTTATAGGCTTCTTCTACCCTGTAGTTCCAAAAGAGAAGGCTAGGATTAGAGTTCAACTGTCTGCAGCTCACGAGAAAACACACCTAGATAAAGCAATAAATGCGTTTGTCAAAGTAGGTAAAATGCTAAATGTTATTTCGTAAAAGAGGAACAAAAACTTGTTTTTTTTATAAGTTTTTGTAGATTTGCTTTTGTAAATAAGTTTTAAGAACTTACATTTGCGTTATATATAAACGAACTTTTAATTTAAATTTTTGATAATGAAACGATTAAAATTAGCTATGCTAGCTATGTTTGCGTTTTTAACATTTAGTAATGTTAACGCACAAGATGAAAACAATCCTTGGGTTGTAGGTTTCGGTATTAATACCATTGATGTTAGAATTCCATCTGAATTCGGTGACTATGTACAAGATTACATTGGTACTAGTGAGTGGGCAAGTAATACTTTACCTTCAATTTCTAGAATTACTGCAGAAAGATATTTAAGTGATGGATTTACATTACAATTAGCAGGATCTTTAAACAAGGTGAAAACAGTAGTGTCAGAAAATGATTCAGATTTATTATACTGGTCTGCTGATTTAAATGCTAAGTGGGATGTTAACCATTTAATTGGAGACACTGCATGGTTTGATCCTTACGTATACTTAGGTGGTGGTTACACTAACTTAGGAGATGTAGGAGAAGGAACTTTAAATGCTGGTTTCGGATTCAATACTTGGTTCAATGATAACTTAGGTTTAAGCTTCCAAACAGGTGGTAAGAAAGAATTTGCTGATAAAGTAAGAGATCACTTCCAACACAGTTTAGGTTTAGTTTTCCGTTTTGGTGGAAAAGATACTGACGGTGACGGTGTTTACGATAAGAATGATGCATGTCCAGAGATTGCTGGATTAAAAGAATTCAACGGATGTCCTGATGCTGATGGTGATGGTATCAAAGATTCTGATGATGCATGTCCTGAAGAAGCTGGATTAGCTGCTTTAAACGGATGTCCTGATGCTGACGGTGATGGTATCGCTGACAAAGATGATGCATGTCCAACTGAAGCTGGAACTAAAGCAATGAACGGATGTCCAGATGCTGACGGTGACGGTATCGCTAACAATAAAGATAAGTGTCCTAACGAAGCAGGTCCAGCTGAAAACGGTGGATGTCCTTGGGGAGATAAAGATAATGATGGAATTAAGGATAATGTAGATAAGTGTCCAGACGTTGCAGGTGTTGCTTCAAGACAAGGTTGTCCAGAGCCAAAACCAGTAATTACTGAAGAAGCTAAAGCTAAATTAAATGAGTTTGCAAGAGCTATCTACTTTAACTCAGGAAGATCTTCTTTCAGACCAGGTGTAACTGGTAAATTAGAGTTAATCGCTAAGATTATGAAAGAATATCCAGATGCTAACTTCAATGTAGAAGGTCACACAGATAGCGCTGGTAAAGCTTCTTCTAACTTAAGATTATCAGAAAGAAGAGCTAAAGCTGTTGTAGATTACTTAGTAGGTAGATCAGGAGTTCCTTCAAACAGATTATCTTCTGTAGGATTTGGTGAAGATTACCCAATCGCTACTAACAAGACTAGAGCTGGTAGAGCACAAAACAGACGTGTAGAAATTAACTTGAAAAAGTAATTTTTAAACATCTTAAATAGATCAAAAAAGCTTCGCAATTTGCGAAGCTTTTTTTTTTATTAAAATTGTTAAGAAAGCTTTTTTATTTTGTTATAAAAAAATTACCTTTGCGCTCTGAAAAGTGAGATAAATAGCACTTAATAAATACAATAACTTAATTACAAAAAGTAATGTCTACAATAAAAGGTAAAGTTTCTCAAATTATTGGGCCAGTTATCGATGTTGAGTTCAACACTGAAAACGGTCAATTACCAAAGATTTACGATTCGTTAGAAATTAAAAAAGCTGATGGTACTACGTTAGTTCTAGAAGTACAACAGCACATAGGTGAAGATACAGTTCGTACGATTTCTATGGATGCTACAGATGGTTTACAAAGAGGCCAAGAAGTAGTAGCTACTGGAAGCCCTATTCAAATGCCTATCGGAAATGATATCTATGGACGTTTATTTAACGTTACTGGAGAGGCTATCGATGGTTTAGGAGATTTAGCTAAAGAGGGTGAAAGCGGTTTACCAATTCACCGTCAAGCGCCAAAATTCGAAGAATTATCGACTTCTACTGAGGTTTTATTTACTGGAATTAAGGTAATTGATTTAATTGAACCTTACGCAAAAGGTGGTAAAATTGGATTATTTGGAGGAGCAGGTGTTGGAAAAACAGTACTAATCCAAGAATTAATTAACAATATAGCGAAAGGACACGGAGGTTTATCAGTATTCGCAGGAGTTGGTGAAAGAACTCGTGAAGGAAATGATTTATTACGTGAAATGTTAGAGTCTGGTATTATCAAGTATGGTGACGACTTTATGCATTCTATGGAAGAAGGAGGATGGGATTTATCCAAAGTAGATAAAACAGAAATGAGAGGTTCTAAAGCGACTTTCGTTTTTGGACAGATGAACGAGCCACCAGGAGCACGTGCACGTGTTGCATTATCTGGATTAACAATTGCAGAGTATTTCCGTGACGGAGCTGGAGAAGATCAAGGAAAGGATGTGCTTTTCTTTGTTGATAATATTTTCCGTTTTACTCAAGCAGGTTCAGAGGTATCAGCTTTATTAGGACGTATGCCATCAGCCGTAGGTTATCAACCAACATTAGCTACTGAGATGGGAGCAATGCAAGAGCGTATTACTTCTACCAAGAAAGGATCTATTACTTCTGTACAAGCAGTCTATGTACCTGCAGATGATTTAACAGATCCTGCACCAGCTACAACTTTTGCTCACTTAGATGCTACAACAGTATTGTCTCGTAAAATTGCAGAGTTAGGAATTTATCCAGCAGTAGATCCTCTAGATTCTACTTCAAGAATTTTAACTCCTCAAATATTAGGAGATGAGCATTATAATACTGCTCAAAAAGTAAAAGAATTATTACAGAGATATAAAGAGTTGCAAGACATTATTGCCATATTAGGTATGGAAGAATTATCTGAAGAAGATAAGCTTGTGGTTCACAGAGCACGTCGTGTTCAACGTTTCTTATCTCAACCATTCCACGTTGCGGAACAATTTACGGGAATTCCTGGAGTATTAGTAGACATTAAAGATACAATTAAAGGATTCAACATGATTATGGATGGTGAATTAGATAAATATCCAGAAGCAGCATTCAACTTAAGAGGTTCTATTCAAGATGCAATAGAAGCAGGAGAGAAAATGTTAGCAGAAGCGTAATAGAATTATTGTGGGAAATTTTCTCACAATATTTTTTTCAATATTAATAGAAAAATATGTTTTTAGAAATAGTAACACCAGAAGCTGTAGTTTTTTCTTCAGAAATAGTATCAGTTTCAGTACCAAGTATAGATGGTGAATTTCAAATGTTAAGTAATCACGCACCTATAGTGTCGTTACTTGTTAGTGGACTTGTTAAAATTGAAGCTAAAAACTCTGTTATTAAAGAAGAATTTAGTGATAAATTTTCTAAAAATGCAGATGGAAAATTTATTTTTAAGATTAATTCGGGAACGCTTGAAATGAAGGACAACAAAGCAATTGTCTTAGCTGATTAAAAAAGGACAAAGCATTTTAATACTCGATAAAAAATTAACCCTGTAAATTATGTATTTACAGGGTTTTGTTTTTAGTCTATATGAGATACTCTAAGAGTATTTACCATTCCTTTTTCATCGACTGGCATGGAACTTAAGTTAATTACAAATTCTCCTGTTTTAACAAAGCCTTTTTCTCTAATAATTTCATTAATGTCTTTTATAGTGGCATCTGTATTTAATTCTCGATCATAATAAAAGGCTCTAACACCCCATAAAAGATTTAACTTACCAAGTATTCTTTTCTCTGACGAAAAGGCTATAACGTGAGATTTTGGTCTCCAAGCAGAAATTTGGAATGCCGTATAGCCACTATTTGTTAATGTGGATATTGCTGAGGCTTTTATGTCATCTGCCATAAGTGCAGCATGGTAACAAACAGATTTTGTTATAAAACGATTTGTTCTAACATGTGGAGGCTGAATAGGAACTTTGATAAGATCTGAAAATTCAACACTACCAATAATTTCAGTCATTTTTTGGATTACCTTAATAGGGTGTTTACCTACTGATGTTTCACCAGATAACATTACTGCATCAGCTCCATCCATAATTGAGTTAGCAACATCATTTACCTCTGCACGTGTAGGAACACTATTATCAATCATAGTTTCCATCATTTGTGTTGCTATGATTACAGGAATTCTTGCTTTCTTAGCTCTTCGAACCAAGCTTTTTTGGATCAAAGGAACGTCTTGCATTGGAATTTCGACTCCAAGATCACCACGAGCTACCATTAAACCATCACAATATGGAATTAATGCATCTATATTCTCAACTGCTTCAGGTTTTTCTATCTTAGCTATTACAGGTACTCTGTAACGAGATTTCTGCTTTATTAAATCACGTAGAATTCTTAAATCTTCTGGGTTTCTTACAAACGATAAAGCTACCCAGTCGACTTCTTGCTCTAAAGCAAAAACGACATCTTTCTTATCTTTTTCAGTCAAGGCAGGTAAAGAAATATTTGTGTTAGGTAAGTTTACTCCTTTTTTAGATTTTAAAGGACCACCAACAATTACTTTAGTTAACACTTCCTTGTCTTTGTCTGTCGAAATAACTTCAAACATTAACTTACCATCATCAACTAAGATGTTTTCGCCAGTTTTAACATCTTTAGGGAACCTTTTGTAGGTCATGAAAGCCTTTTCTTTTGTACCAGCACATTTTTCAGTTGTAAATGTAAAATGGTCACCAGCTTTAACTACAACTCCTTCTTCCATTTCCCCCACACGCAATTTAGGTCCTTGTAAGTCTGCTAAAATAGCTATGTTATATCCCTTCTCATCATTTATTTCTCTAATTTGCTGAATACGTTCCTTAACAACTTCGTATTTAGCGTGCGAAAAATTCACTCTAAATACGTTAACTCCAGCCTCAGCCATTTTTAATAGTATTTCTTTTGTGTTTGTTGCTGGACCTAGTGTTGCAACAATCTTTGTTTTTTTATTGTGTGGCATAAATTAAAAAATTAAGAACTCTTTAGATTTTAGGTTGTTTGTTTCTTGTAAATATGAAGTGATTATTTGTGGCATTTTATTTATTTGATCAATAATATTTCTAATATAACTGAGCTCATAATTACCTTCCATCTTTAAAAAATAATCAACTTTCTTTTTTTCGGGAATTAAATGTACAGTGGCTTTAGTTTCATCAAATAATGAATCTGAATGACCTACATTAATTTCAACAGTATCAACATTAGAAATTAAAAACCAATAATTATCAGTATTTACATCTAAGAATTCATAGACCGAATAAGATGCATCATGTTTTTGATTTTTAAAATCTAAGCTAAATTTTGCTTTTTTAAAATCAAGTTTTAAATATAAATTTAGCAAATATGCTATGCGATAATCTTCTAATGTGGTATGAATACTAATTAAATGGTAATCTTCAGAAGAAAAATCATCAAAAGCAATGGCATGAATTTGCATAAAAAATAGATTTTACTTTTATGCTAAGTTACTGAATGTATTACTAAAATTAAATGAAATTAACGAAAACGATTTCGATTTCCTATGAATTGCTTATCTCTTTTTGAAACGCATAATAAACTCTTTTAGCAGCCATTTCTTCTGCTTTTTTCTTAGAAGTAGATCTTCCTTTTGCAATTTTTTGACCATCTATGATTACACGAACACTGAAGTGCTTTTGAGATTGCTTACCGGTATCTTCATAGCTTTCAAAAGCATATTTTCGTTTTGTCTTTTGACACCATTCGATAATAAACCCTTTATAACTAGATATTTTACCTTCTAGTCGTTCAAGGTCTACATATGGAACAATAACTTGATCATAGATAAATTGATGGCAATAATTATATCCTCTATCTAAATATATCGCACCAACTAAGGCTTCAAAAATATTCCCATGAATGTTATCGCCAACTTGATTGTTTTTTATGTTGCTTTTGACAAAACGAATCAAATCTAACTCCTTACCAAGCTTATTCAAATTTTCTCGACTAACAACTTTAGATCGCATTTGAGTTAAGTATCCTTCATCACCTTTTGGAGCTTCTTTATATAAGAAAGAGGCAATCACAGATCCTAAAATAGCATCACCTAAAAACTCTAACCTTTCATAATTTATAGGTTTCCCTTTGCTATCGATCATTTTTAATGATCGATGAATAAAAGCTTTTTTATAATGATTTAGGTTTACAGGTTTAAAGTTCAACAGCACCTTAAGATCGTAATAGAATTCTTCGTCTTTTTTAGTTTTTGGGTTAACTATTTTGCGAAGAAAATTCATTAAGTAATATTTGGTTTTAGTCTAATTTTTTGAAAGCAACGCAGGCATTGTGTCCTCCGAATCCAAAAGTATTACTCATAGCCACCTTAATCTCTCTTTTTTGAGCTTTGTTTAATGTTAAGTTCAATTCTGAGTTGATGTTTTCATCATCATTTGAATGGTTTATTGTAGGAGGAATTATTCCGTGTTTCATAGCTAATACAGAGGCAATAGCTTCAATAGCGCCAGCAGCACCTAGTAGATGGCCGGTCATAGACTTTGTTGAATTGATATTGATATTTTTGGCATACTCACCAAAAACTTCAGAAATTGCTTTTAGTTCAGCAACATCCCCTAACGGAGTAGAAGTACCATGAGTATTGATATGATCAACTTCTTCAGGTTTAATTCCTGAATTCTCTAGACAATTTTTCATAACAGCAATAACACCAAGACCTTCAGGATGTGGAGCTGTCATATGATGTGCATCAGAAGATAAACCTCCTCCAATAACCTCAGCATAAATTTTTGCGCCACGTGCTTTTGCATGTTCGTATTCTTCTAAAATTAAAGCACCTGCACCTTCACCTAAAACAAATCCATCTCGTTCAGCATCAAAAGGTCTTGAAGCACTTTTAGGATCGTCATTCCTTGTAGATAAGGCATGCATAGCGTTAAATCCGCCCATTCCAGCAATCGTTACAGCTGCTTCACTACCACCAGTTACAACGACATCACAATGTCCAAGACGAATGTAATTTAAAGCATCTATAATCGCATTGGCAGAAGAAGCACACGCAGAAACAGTTGTGTAATTTGGTCCCATGAATCCATGTTTAATGGAAATGTGACCTGGAGCTATATCAGCAATCATTTTTGGGATAAAGAAAGGATTAAATTTTGGTGTACCATCTCCAGAAGCAAAATTCAATACTTCATTTTGAAAAGTTTCCAAACCGCCTATACCAGCTCCCCAAATAACGCCTACTTTATATTTGTTAATATTTTCAAGATTTAAATCAGCATCTTTAATAGCTTCATCTGAAGCAATCATAGCATATTGTGTAAACCTATCCATTCGACGAGACTCTTTTCTGTCGATGTAATCTTTAACATCAAAATTTTTGAGCTCGCATGCGAAACGAGTTTTGAACTTGGCAGCATCAAAATACGTTATAGGTGCTGCTCCACTAACTCCATTAATTAAGTTAGTCCAATATTCTTCAATATTATTTCCTATTGGCGTTAATGCGCCAAGTCCAGTTACTACAACTCGTTTTAATTGCATATAATCTTACTTTTTTGCTTCTTCAATATAGCTAATTGCTTGACCTACGGTAGCAATGTTTTCAGCTTGATCGTCTGGAATTTGAATATCGAATTCTTTTTCGAATTCCATGATTAACTCAACAGTGTCTAACGAATCGGCTCCTAAATCGTTAGTAAAACTCGCTTCGTTAGTTACTTCGTTGTCGTCAACTCCTAACTTATCAACGATAATTGCCTTTACTCTTGATGCAATGTCTGACATAATTTTCTAATTTTTAATTTAAAATCGAGGCAAAAATACAAATCTTACGTTTTTATGCTAATTTTTACCCCAAAATGTGAGGTCTAAAATAAAAAATCTTTTTGTTAAGACCACACACTTGTTAATAATTATTCTTTTTATTTGCAGTAACAACATAATTGTAATCTAGTTATGAAACGAATTGTCATTATGGCTTCGGGATCTGGAAGTAATGCCGAAAATATTATTGAGTTTTTTCAATCTAAAGAAACAGCCATGGTTACTCATGTGCTTACTAACAACGAACGTGCCAAAGTATTAGAAAGGTGCAATCGTTTAAAAATCAATAGTTTGGTTTTTAATAAAGAGGACTTTACTAAAACAAATAAAGTGCTTGATTTCCTGCAAAACGAGGCAGATTATATAATTTTAGCGGGTTTTCTATGGCGTATACCTATGAAAATTGTTGAAGCTTTCCCAAACAGAATTATTAATATACATCCAGCACTTCTTCCAAAATATGGCGGAAAAGGGATGTATGGAATGCATGTTCATAAAGCAATAAAGGAAAATAAAGAGTCGTTAACAGGAATAACAATTCATTTTGTGAATGAGAATTATGATGAAGGAGCTATTATTTTTCAAGCTGAAACAGCAATTAAATCCGATGATACGGTAAATGATATTGCTAAAAAAGTGCAGAAATTAGAATATGAGTTTTTTCCTGAGGTTATAGAAAAGGTGATTTTGAAAGGTAATGGGTAATAAAAAAAAGTATTATGTGGTTTGGAAAGGAAAGAAAAAAGGCGTGTTTTCTTCGTGGAAGGAATGTAAAGAGCAGGTTACAGGTTTTGAAGGAGCCGAGTATAAAGCGTTTGCAGATAAAAATGAGGCCGAATTAGCTATTAAAAAAAGCTATAACGATTATAAAGGGAAGGACACGAAAAAGCCCAAGATAAGTCTAGCAGAAAAAGAAAAATATGGTACTCCAATCTTAAAAAGTCTATCAGTTGACGCTGCATGCTCAGGAAATCCAGGTATTTTGGAATACAGAGGAGTGCTGACTGATACTAAAAAACAAGTTTTTATTCAGGGCCCCTTTCCTAAAGGGACTAATAATATTGGTGAATTTTTGGCGTTAGTCCACGGATTAGCGCTTTTAAAACAGAAAAAAATGGAAAGTTTGCCTATTTATTCAGATTCTAGAATAGCTATGTCTTGGGTTAAGAAAAAACAATGTAGAACCAATATTATTTTCACTGAGGAGAATAAAGATTTATTTACCTTAATAAAGCGAGCGGAGAAGTGGTTACAAGATAACTCGTATACTAACCCTATTTTAAAATGGGAGACTAAAGTTTGGGGTGAAATTCCAGCTGATTTTGGAAGAAAATAATTTACTTAATTAATTCTTTTAATGTATTCATGAGTTTTTTTAACTCATCAGGAGGACTATCATCATCAAAGCTAGACGATTTGTAGTGTTTATTATCTACTGTGATTTCAATTGAAGCATGTAATGCACCATCGTAAAGTCGTTTACTTGTTGGAGCTTTTAAATTTTTAATATCCTCCAATGCTATTGAAGAGATTATTTCATCCAATACTTCTCTTTCTTCTTTTGTTATTGTATTAGTTTTCGAAGAGTTATTGGTTTTGAAATGAACAGTATAATCAGTTACGATAATAGTTTCTGAACTACCTCTAGTATGTGCTTTGTATACGATCTCTTTAACAACTGATTTCACTATTTTTTTTTGAGATGAACAATTAATTATTGACAAGCAAACTATAGTTAGGTATATTAAATTCCTCATATTTTTAAATTTAACTGAGCATCATTTTAGCTTTTTCTACAGCATTTACAAGAATGTCTATTTCTTCTTTGGTATTATAAAATGCTAGAGAAGCTCTAACTGTACCTGGTATTTCAAAGAAATTCATAATTGGTTGTGCGCAGTGATGTCCTGTTCTTACAGCAATTCCCAATTTATCTAAGATAGCTCCGATGTCATATGGATGTATTTCACCAATATTAAACGATATTACTGATGTTTTATTAGCGGTTCCATATATTTTCAAGCCTTCTATATTTTGAAGCTTTTGAGTAGCATATTCTAGAAGTATTATTTCTTGATCTTGAATATTCTCAAAACCAATGGCATTCATGTAATCAATAGCTACACCAAATGCGATACCTCCACAAATATTTGGAGTACCGGCTTCGAATTTATGAGGAAGTCCTGCGTAAGTAGTTTTTTCAAAAGTAACAGTTTCGATCATTTCTCCACCACCTTGATAAGGAGGAAGCATTTCTAACAATTCTTGTTTTCCATACAGTAAACCAACTCCTGTAGGACCACACATTTTATGAGCTGATGCAACATAAAAATCAACATCTAGTTCTTGTACATCTGGTTTTATATGCGGACAAGCTTGTGCACCGTCTATTAATACATAAGCGCCAAACTTATGAGCTCTGTGGATTATAGACTCGATAGGATTTATGATTCCTAAAGCATTTGAAACATGATTGCAAAAAACTAGTTTAGTTTTAGCATTAAGCATTTCGTCAAATAAATCCATTCTTAGAGAACCATCTTCCTTCATCGGTAGCACTTTCAGAATAGCACCAGCTTTTTCACACATCATTTGCCAAGGAACAATATTTGAATGATGTTCTAATGCAGACACAATAACCTCATCTCCTTCTTTTAGTAAAGAAGAAAAACCAGAAGCAACAATATTGATGCTTTCTGTTGTACCTGAAGTTAAAATTATTTCATAAGCATGTTTAGCATTGAAATGTTTTTGAATTTTAATACGTGCTGCTTCGTATTTGTCAGTCGCTTCTTGGCTAAGTGCATGTACACCCCTATGAATATTTGAATTGTAATTACTGTAATAATCAACGATTGCGTCAATTACAACTTTTGGGGTTTGAGAAGTGGCTCCGTTATCGAAGTAAATTAACGGTTTTCCGTTTACTTCTCTTTCAAGTATAGGAAAGTCGCTACGTATTTTCTGAATATCTAACATCAAAACTAAATTTATAACAAAAATACGGCTATGATTTTAAACGAACAATCAAACATTTAAATTCTTACATTTGTTGAAACAAACTATACATGAAAACACTTAAGAGCTTATTATTATTGTTTTTTGCAATAGTATTACTAGCTGTATTTTACAACTACCCTAAATTAAATATCATAGCAGGATACTCAGCAAAAAGTACTGCATCGTCTGTTTTTCTAGCGAATAGAACATTAGCATTTACTGATAGTACCGATAATAATTTTTCACCTATAAATTTGGCTTCTGATGAGTTGGAAGAAGATGAAAAAGCAATTTACTCATCTGCTTTTGGACTTTTAACAAGAAAAGCGGTGTACAGAGAAGGTTTAGGAAGTGTTTTGACTGTTAAAGGAAAAGAACTGGAAAAAAACCTAAAAGTACCAAAACGTAAATCAGCAGATTTTAAGACACCTTTTCCTTATGGTAGTGGTGAACCTAAAGATTCTGTATTTGCTAATATAGATTATAAGCGACTGAATAGTGCCGTAAATTCAATGTTTGATGAAGTAAACAAAACACGTGCTGTTGTCGTTATTCACAAGGATAAAATTATCGCAGAGCAATATGGTAAAGATTTCGATAAGAAATCACGTTTGTTAGGTTGGTCTATGACTAAAAGTATTACGGGTACTTTATTTGGTGTTTTACATTGTAGAGGAAATATAGATTTACACAGCAACTCCATTTTTAACGAGTGGGAAAATGATGAACGTAAAAACATAACAATTCACAATTTATTGCAGATGAATAGTGGTTTAGAGTGGAATGAAGATTACAACTCCATATCTGATGTAACAAAAATGTTATTCTTAGCAGAAGATGTTACTACTACTCAATTAAAAAAGTCATTAGTAGGCAAGCCAAATGAAACTTGGAATTATTCGTCAGGTACAACAAATTTACTCTCTAAAATTTTAAGAGATCAGTTTAAAACACATCAAGAATATTTAGACTTTTGGTACACTGATTTGATTGATAAAATAGGAATGAATTCTATGGTAATAGAAACAGATTTGAGCGGTAATTACATCGGTTCTTCCTATGCATGGGCTACAGCAAGAGACTGGGCAAAATTTGGCTTATTATATTTACACAACGGGAATTGGAATGGAGAGTTTCTTTTTGATGAGGACTGGGTAAAATATGCCACAACACCTACTCCAAGTTCTGATGGATGGTATGGTGCGCAGATATGGTTGAATGCAGGAAATAGATATCCTGACGTGCCAAAGAACATGTATTCATTTAACGGTTATCAAGGACAAAATGTTTTTGTTTTACCAGATCAAGATATGGTGGTTGTTAGGTTAGGACTAACTAAAAATGCTGATGTTAATCATTTTTTAAGTGAAATATTAAACTCATTCAACTAGAACGAAATAGTATATCAATAAAAAAAGCTCGAGTCTAAAACTCGAGCTTTTTTTATTTTCTATTACTATATATCTTACATAGAAGCTGTTTTGGTACTTACGTAAAACTCATTGTAATTTTCTAATAAGCTTATAAGTCCAGAAATTAAATCTTGGGTTTCTAACAAAATGCTAAAATAAAGCGTTGTATTTTTTGGGCTAGTTTCATCGTTACGAATTCTATCAACTTGTCGCTCTATAGAACTAGAAACGTCGTTTAATAATTCTTTTTTTTCTGCAAGAATAGGATATAAGTTGTCAAATTCTTTAGTCTCAAATGCTACACTTACCTCTTCTAGTAAAGAAGATAACTTAACATCGATGTTTTTTAAATCTTTAAGTTGCGATTTCTTAAGGTTCTTATGATTATTATTTACATGATTAAATGTTGATTTTGAAATATAACTGATAGACTGAGCCACATCTTGTAAATAACCCAATATTAAAATATAAAACCTACTTGCTTGAACAGAAGTTTCATCTAAAGATTTTATGAAGTAGAATACACCATTCTTTAGGTTTTCAATCTCTTCATTTAGTTTAAGAACATGCTTCTCTGTTTTTCTGAGTTTATTCAAGTCATGATTAGCTAAATCATTAACCACATTTGAATATAATTTATTCACTCTGCTAGTAACATTAGCGATGTGTCCAGAACTTTCTTCAATAACTTCATTGATCGAAATTAATTCAGCACGTTCAACAAATTGTTGTTTTTTTTCTTCTTTGGATTTTTTTGAATATTGTAATGTTGTTCTTACTAACATTGCTATTACAACAAGTAGTAAAACAGGAATCATAACTTGGTGCCAACTGATTAAAAAAGCCACAACTCCGGCAGCTGTAAATGCGATGATAGCAGTTAAAAACCATCCTCCAATAACATTTATAACTCCAGCTACTCTGTATACTGCGCTTTCTCTTCCCCATGCTCTATCTGCTAAAGACGTACCCATGGCAACCATAAATGTAACATAAGTTGTAGATAATGGAAGCTTCATCGAAGTAGCGATAGAGATTAAAATACTCGCCATAACTAAATTAACAGAAGCTCGTACTAAATCGAAGGCAGGTAATTCGTAAGTTTTATCTTTTGGTAATTTAATTACTTGTTTTTCAAACTTTGAGTTGATATAAACTTGAGATCGTTTAGGAATCAAATACTTAAGACCTATGTTAGTAAACATTGCAGCTCTAACGACAATTCTAGATAAATTATTTGGTTGAAATTTTTCATGGCCATCTCCTTGTCTTGAAAGGTTAATGCCTGTTTCTATAACTGCACGTGCTTTTTTTGAAGTCCACAACGTAGCAACCATTATTGCTCCTGCAAGTAAAAGTAATAATGTATTTGAAGGTACTTTTTTAGCTAGGATCCCCATAGAAAATTCATTAGCTGCTACACCAGAAGCTTGCCAAGCATCGTAGGAATTTAAAGCAGCAATAGGAACTCCAATAAAATTCACTAAATCATTACCAGCAAAAGCCATAGCTAAAGAAAATGTACCTACAGCAACTACAGCAGTTAAGATATTAAGTTTGAAAATTTTTATTAGAAAATAGGATGTTGCTGACCAAAAAATAAGACTGAGCGTAATGATTACAATAGTATTACCCTCAATAAGACCTTTTAAATTACTGTAAAAAGGAGTGCCCTTTAAACCTTTAATAATTATAAAATAAGTTATTGCAGTAATTGCAAGTCCACCAAATAAAGCATTGATATAGATTGGACGTTTTTCAAAATCAAAAGAATAGATAATACGAGAAAAATACTGAACAATTGCTCCGACTGTGAAAGCGACCAAAACGGATAATACAATACCTAGAATGATATCGGTAGCTGTTTCATAATTAATATAATTCCAAATTTCAGAAACAGAATGATCGGTAGCTGATATTTTTATTAAAGCAATAGTTACAGCAGCTCCAAGCAATTCAAATACTATAGATACCGTCGTAGATGTTGGCATTCCTAGTGAATTGAAAATGTCAAGCAGTAAGATATCAGTAATCATAACAGCCATAAATATGTACATAATTTCTTCAAACATGAACATATTTGGATTGAAAATTCCTTTACGTGCTACTTCCATCATACCGCTAGATGTTATTGCACCAAAGAAAACACCAACGCTTGCAATGATCATAATCGTTTTAATTGGTATAGCTTTAGAACCAATTGCTGAATTTAAAAAATTAACAGCATCGTTACTCACACCCACAACTAAATCTAATATTGCAAGAGTGGCTAAGGCCACCAACATCAAAATATAAGGATCTCCCATCTTAATATATAAGTTAAACTTGGCAAATGTATAAACCTGTATTTCTGGGTATGTTATGTAATTGTTATGAAATGGAATTAATTGATGTAAAAAGATATATTTTCTGGGCCTTCTAAGATATTCTTAACGATTTGCATGGTACCATTTTCATGAGTTACCAAATACCATTTCACAAGTGATATTTCATTATTTTCGATTTCAAGGCCAGTTATACATCTAGGATGTACACAACTACCGTCATTAAAATAGGGTAGTTCATCTGTGTCAGGAAACCTTGGGCGGTGTGTGTGACCCGTAACAAGCATCTGATTTTTATTTTTACGAATCCATTTCTCAAGATGACGTTCAATTTTTATAAGCTCTTTAAAGTTTTGAGCTGGACTTGTAGGATCTTTTATGCCGAGTATTTGTAAAGGTTTCCAAAGTATTTTTACGAGTAAGCGACTAAATCGCCAAAAAAGATAGTTAAACCAGTCTGCTTGATGTCCGTGAAGTAAAAATATAGATTTACCTTCTTCATCTTCTAATCGTATGGCTTCAGAGAAAGAAGCATTTGGCATAAGTTCTTTTTCTTTACCAGTTGAAGATTCATAATAGTAAGAAAGATTTTTAGTAATATTTTTCGGATTTCTATAATCCATGTCATGATTACCCCAAATAAAATGAAGTCTATCTTTATCATGGAATTGTTTTAGTAAGAGATAGGTGTCTTTATTAGCTCTAAAAATTGTATCAAATTTATTTTCCCATAATTCGTCACCATCACCTAGTTCTATGTAAGTGAAATCATTTAAAAGGTATTGTGAAATAGCGTAATTATATATATTTTTCTGTTATGTGCAAAATCATCAGCAAAGCCATTATCTCCTCTATGACAATCAGAAAATAAAATATATTTAGATTGCGAGTTTAGAGGTAGTTTTTTGGCATTTTTGAATGCACGACTAATTCTACTATTTGCAGACATCTTTCATTTTTTTGATAAAGGTGTACAAAAAAACCGAGTTAAAAAACCCGGTTTTAAAAATTTATGATATTTTACTATTAGTTAGCAGAAATCTTAAGATTATCTAATTCGTAAGTACCGTCATTTGCTCTGTCTTCACTTCCTGTATACTTGAATGCGAAATGTACCTTGCCGTTTCCACAAGATAAATCTACAATTCCTGAAGTAAACCAAGAAGAGAAAGAATCAGTATCTTGTGTAATGTAAGCTGCAGGAACAATACCCCAAGTTGCAGTAGTAATACCAGCAGTGGTACCATCCCAATCATTAGAGAATACTAATTCTAGATTACTTCCATCAGCAAAACTATTTGAAGTTTCGAAACTCATTGTAACCCCAGCGTTGGCATCTAAATCTATTTCTGGTGTAATTAACCAAGCTACGTTGCTTGGATCTCCAGAACGGAAAGATCCCATTCTTGCAGAAACACCTTGTGATGCATTAGACCCAGATTGAACATAAGCTTCCCAGCCTTCGCTACCAGCTTCAATAAAGTTTGTCCAACCGTTTCCAGATACTGGTGATGATGGTGTTTGTGTTTCAAAATCAGTCTCAAATAAAATAGTAGTTCCTTCAGCTGTAGCTAAACCACAATCTAGTTCAATAGGATCACAACGATCTGTACTATCGAACATAACGTCAGATAACGTGTTTATTAATAAAACGTTGAAACTATCTCTAAAATCTCTAGAGAATATACCTTGAATATTTCCCTTATTTTGATTTACTCTAATAGATTTAAAATCGGCAAACGTACTTGATTCTAAAGGAATAGTTAATCCGTCGTCACAACTTTCAATAGTTCTGAAACCATTAAACTGATCGCTATCTTCACCAGCATAAGTAAGTGCTAGCTGATCTCTATGAAATTGTACATTTTCAAATTGTACAAACGTATTTTCGTCTGCTTCGGCTACCTCTGATATTTTAGTAACTTTTGGAGTAATTGTAGCAATTTCTGTACTTCTTAGAACAAAGTCTTTGTATTCATATTCTTGTATTTGGTCAACAGCAGTTCCTTTTCCTATAACCAATACACCATTAGCTAAACCAACACTTAACCCTTTTAATTTAACATACACTTTTCTACCAAAATCATAAGATTGGTACAAACTAGATACATTTATTGAAATTCTAAACCCTAATCTTGGGTCTTCAGTAGGGTTAGCATCATCAACTTTATTTTGGATGATTAACTCTTCAAAAAAGTTTCCTGCTAAATCACTAGAAACTACATACCCTGTAATGTATTCGTCGTTTTCAAAAGTTACTGAGGCATCTCCAGATGCAACAGCTTGCTCGTAAGCTTCTTTTACTGCTTTAAAAGTAGTTTGTTGTAAACCACTTAAGTTAGGTTCAACAGCCGAAGGTGTTGGTACCTCAAAATCTTTGTCTTCAACACATGAAGTAAAAACACTTACTATTGAGACAAAAGCGATAAGACTAAATAATTTAATTGCTTTCATTTTTTTATATTATAATTTTTTAAAATCTAACGTTTACATTCAAGAAGTATGTTGTACCTCTACCATACCAATATCTTGGTCCAAAAACTGGAGTGTCTAATGATTGATCATTTTGAAGTTGACGATAATTTGCGTTACGTCCTTGTTCAAAACCTCCTGTTTTATAGGTCTTATCAAATAGGTTATTAATACTAGCAAATACACTAATATATTTGTTATCGATTTTCCATGATTTACCACCGACTAAGTTCGCAACCATATATCCTTTGAATCGTTCTTGTTGCAGTAATTCTCTTGCTACAGTAGGATCATAATCGTTAAAAGGCTGACCATCAAAATCCGTATAGAAGTTTGAACTTCTTTGTATTGGACTTACATCGATGTAAGCATGTGATAAAAAGTTTGTAGTAGCACTTATCCACCAATAATCAGGATCTCTATATTCAAAACCTAATGAAAAAGCTCTTTGAGGACCGCTCGCTACTCTATAATTTTTTAAATTACTTTTAACATAAGGAAGTCTTCCAAATTCATCAGCATCATTAAGCCCCACGAAATTTTCAGAAGCTATAGCAATATTAGGATTATTATCATAAGTGTACTGACCTATTGCAGCAACTGCTTTTACTTTAATCGTCGGTGTTGCTTTTACTTCTATTGCAAATTCTCCACCAAAATGCTTTTTGTCAACTCCTTGTAAAATTTCCTGAATAAAAAAATTAGTATCATCAGCTCCTGTAGCGCTAACTCCATCTGCAAAATAGAATGAAACTTCATTAGCATCTTCCATTTTAGTATAATAACCAGTTAATTTGGCTTGCACAGTTGGTGTACGTAAGATATAACTACCATCGAAACTTATTATCTTTTCTTCGGTAGTACCTTGAATTATAGCATGGTTTTCTCTAGAGTTAGCAAATGTATTTCTAATAGTTGGTGCTTTAGTTAAGTAAGCTCCATTAAAGTCAAACAAATGACGCCCAGTTAATTTATATGTAAAACCGGCTTTACCACCGAAACCATTGAAGTTAATTTTATCTCCTTTTCCTAAAGAGTTTGATCGAAAACCTCCGTTTTGGTATAGTCCTTCTCTTTGGTAATCTGTTTTCGTAGCAGTTACAGCAGCATAAAAATCTATTTTATTGTATTTAAATTGTGCCTGAGCAAATCCGCTAACTACATTCGATAATATATTGTAGTTATATCTGAAACGATCTCCTTCTGTAACTATTCTATTAGGATTTAAAATGTCATTTTGGATGAGCCAAGGATTATCAATCAATTTATTTCTATTTGTAGCAAATCCATCAACATCTAAAAAACCAGTACCACCAAGTAAATCTAAAACACTTGCGAAATTTTCTGATCGTAAGTTTTTGTAGGTTACAGACGCAGTAAGATTGATATTGTCATTTAATTCACTATTGAAAATAGTACTAGCATTAAATAATTGATCATCAACTCTATCTTCATACAAGATGTTTATAGCATTTTCGCCTCTGTTCTTACTATCGATATTTGTTTGATATAATTTATCCCAGTTTAATTGTCCATCATTTAAAAACTGTTGTTGTAATCCGAAAGCAATTCCAGGATTATCTGGGAAATTTCTTAACGCATAACTAGGTAATTTTTGGTAGTATGTTGGATCTGGGTTTGCGCCTCCACCTTCTGGAAAACCACTATTTGGATTAAGGTTTGTACCATTAAATTCTAATCTAGAATTTCCTAACTGGCCATATTGGTATCCAATGTTAGTTTGTAAAGAAGTATTTTCGTTAATATCCCAATAATGATTTAAGATAAAAATAGGCTCTATTAATTCTTTTATTCTTGAGTTTCTAATTTCTCCGTTTTGATATCCCCAAAATGAATTGTACTGAATCCCTTTAAGATCAAAAACTTCTTGAGTATTAGAAGAAGATTTACCTCTTCGGTTAGGAGCGTATATTGAAGTAAAACTTAATGCATGATTATCGTTAATTCTTTTTTCTAAAGAAGCAAAAAGAGAAAAAGCATTATATGAAGTTCCATCTACAAAACCTTCGCTACCAGCACGCTTACTACCAGATACTAAAAATGACCAACCATCTTGCATCATGCCAGTAGCATAAGTTCCCATAGCTCTGTGCACATAACTTCTGTTTGAAGAAGCATACGATACACGAACTCCAGGTCTCTGCTCTGAAGGACGAGTATTTATATATGTAGTTCCTAACAAACCACCAAAGCCATAATTAGAAGGAGTTAAGAAGTTGCTAAATTCTTGGTTTCTAGTAACATCGTTTAATCCTCCCCAGTTACTCCATTGTGGGCGTCCATTGAAGAGTTTGTTCATTTCAATACCATTTACCATAACAGTACCATTCTCAGAGTCTAAACCTCTTACTCTGTAGAAAGATCCACCGAAATCAAAAGCAGCGGTTCTCAAATATGTATCTCTTGAAGCCTGAAGTAAACCAGATATATTATCTGCAGCACTAGCATCATCATTTAATTCATCATCTGTAATCGTAATAACACTTAAATCTTGATCTTCAGATAATGTATCATCATACATAAAAATAACACCCAAGTCTATTGGGCTACCTGACAAACTTACTGGGTAATTTTGAGTTTCATACCCTTCTTTTTTAATAGTTATAAGATGATCTCCATTTGGTAGATTGTTAAGGATAAAAGATCCATCAGTATTTGTTAACTGACTGATATTCTTGCTTTCAATCAAAATAGAAACTCCTTGTAACGGATTTTCAGAATTGTTATACTTAACAACCCCTTTTACAATGTTTTGAGCAGATAACCCTATGGTTATCATTAAACAACAAAACAATGTTACAATAATTTGTTTCATAAAATTAATGATTTTAATACTTGTTTTCTAAAAAAAAATGCGTGCAAATCTAGGGTTTTTAAAAAGTGTTAATGTTAAGTTAATATTAACAATTGCTGATATAGTGGTTGTTATAAAGTTGGAGTGGATTTTGTTTATACCTTTGCGAACTTAAATATTTTATAATGAGAAGAACTATTTTATTTATGATTTTGATTATGAGTGTTTTTAGCTCATTTGGTCAGAAGAAATATAAGATTAGAACAGTAGGGTTTTATAATCTTGAAAACTTATTTGACACCATAAATGATACAACTAAAGATGATGAATTTAGTCCAATGATGGAATTAAAGTCTAATCGCTCTAAAGTGTATTGGGATAAAATAGGTAAACTAGGAGACGTTATTAATCAGCTTGGTCAAGATAAAGCTAAAACAAGTCCTGCTATATTAGGAGTTGCTGAAATTGAGAACAAACAAGTTCTAGAAGATTTGATTAAATCTGATAAACTGAAGAAGAGACATTATGAAATCATACATTTTGACTCTCCAGATAAAAGAGGAATAGACGTGGCTTTAATTTTCCAACCGCGTTATTTTAAGCCTATACATTACGAAAATTTCAATCCAAATATTTATTCAAAAAATAGAAAAATATATACAAGAGATATTTTATTAGTCTCAGGTTACTTAGATGACGAGCTTATTCATGTTATCGTAAATCACTGGCCATCTAGAAGAGGAGGAGAGGCTAAGAGTAGGCCATTACGTGAAAAAGCAGCTTATAAAGTGAAGCAGATAATAGAGAAAATTAGAGAAAATGACAAGGATGCAAAAATCATTATTATGGGTGATTTTAATGATGATCCAACAAACTCTAGTTTTAAAAACGTGTTAAAAACAAAAGCGAAAAAGAAACATGTTAAAGAAGGAGATATTTACAACCCTTACGAGAAAATGTTTAGCAAAGGTATAAATACTTTGGGGTACAGAGATAATATTAACTTGTTTGATCAGATTATGTTTACTTCATCGCTATTGCATAAAAAAGATAACAAGGATTTTAATGACTATAAAATGTTTAAATCTGGCGTTTTCAACAAGCGATTTTTAACACAGAAAAAAGGACGGTACAAAGGTTATCCATTCAGAAGTTTTTCTAATGGACAGTATACAGGAGGATATAGCGATCATTATCCAGTATATATATACTTAGTTAAAGAAAAAAAATAATAAAAGACTCCATTTGGAGTCTTTTTAATTTTTACATAAACGATTTAAGTAGACGCTTAAATTGAGTTGAAACAACGTTCCTTCTAGTAAATCTTCTATAAGATTTAACTCCTCTGAAGATACAGCAAGGCTTACTCTGTGGCTTGGTGTTTCTAATAAAATAGATCTACATTTTTTATTTAACTCACAATTGGAGCATGTATTCAGATTCTTTGCATTGTGGATTTTTCCGAGAAATAATTTTATTTCATTGGCGGTTAAATGAAACCCAATATCTCTAAATATAATTTGAGTAAGATTAGAACTACTTTTTTTCCATTGAAAAGAGATTCCTATATCGTTCGAATAAATTTGTATTATATCACTCATCTTTCAAAATTAATCAAACAAATATAACTATTTAGATTTAATCTAAATAGTTATAAAATATCTTTTATCATCAATTGAATTGAAGTTTTTCCATTCCAAACATTCTCGGCAAGTTGATAAGTCATATCAAATTCATTTTGAACAGTACTTATTTTATCACCTAAACCAAAACCAATAGCATTAAATTTATGGATACATGTATTACTACTTACAGTAATTTTTAAATGTGATTTATCTGCTCCTACTTGTTTTCCGTAGCCTGTATCTCTTAAAGAAGAGGATTTAAAAATAGGGTTCATATTTTGTGGACCAAAAGGAGCCATTTGTTTTAGAATCCTGAAGAATTTAGGCGTAATATCTTCAAGTTCTATTTCCATATCAATAACTACTTCAGGAATTAAGAGTTCTTTATCTATTGTTCTTTTTACAACTTCCTCAAATTTAAGTTTGAAGTTTGTATAGTTTTCAGGCAAGATTGTTAATCCAGCAGCATATTTATGTCCACCAAACTGTTCAATAAATTCGCTACACTCTTCAATTGCGTTATAAACATCAAAGCCTTTTACAGAACGGGCAGAAGCAGCTAACTTTTCGCCACTTTTGGTAAATACAATAGTGGGTCTATAGTATGTTTCAATTAAACGGGAAGCGACAATACCAATGACTCCTTTGTGCCAGTTTTCGTTATAAACTACAGTAGAAAAGGTGTCGGTTTCATTATTGTCTTCTATTTGATATAGCGCAGATTTTGTAATATATTGATCTAGCTCTTTTCTTTCGGAATTTAATTTTTCAATTGAAGATGCTACTCCTTTAGCAGATTCAAAATCCATTTCTGTAAGTAATTCTACAGCAAAATTTCCGTGTTTAATCCTTCCAGCGGCATTAATTCTTGGAGCAACAATAAAAACAACATCTGTAATTGTTAATTCTTCTTTATCAAGTTGATGAATTAATGCTTTAATACCATTTCTAGGTGCATTATTTATCACTTTCAATCCATGATAAGCAAGAATTCTGTTTTCACCAGTCATTGGAACAATATCAGCAGCTATGGCAGTAGCAACTAAATCTAGATAAGGAATAGTATCATTAATAGTTAAATTACGGCTATCACCTAATGCCTGTATCAATTTAAAGCCAACACCACAACCACATAATTCTTTATAAGGATAATTGCAGTCTGTTCGCTTTGGGTTTAGAACAGCAGTTGCATTAGGAATAGTATCTCCAGGTTTATGATGATCGCAAATAATAAAATCTATTCCTTTGTTGGAAGCATATTCCACTTTATCAATTGCTTTTATACCACAATCTAACGCTATTATTAGGCTAAAATCATTATCGTCTGCAAAATCTATTCCTTGATATGAAATACCATAACCTTCATTGTATCTGTCGGGAATGTATGTTGCCAAATTATTGTAGTACGTTTTTAAAAAAGAATATACTAGAGAGACTGATGTAGTACCATCAACATCATAATCTCCATAAACAAGAATATTTTCATTGTTTTTAATTGCCTTTTCAATACGAGAAACCGCAACGTCCATATCTTTCATTAAGTAGGGGTCATGCAGTTTATCAAGTTCAGGACGAAAGAAATCTTTAGCCTCTTGAAAATTAGTAATTCCCCTTTGCACTAATACAGTAGCAAGTTTTTTATTTATAGAAAGTTCAGCAGCAAGTTTTTTTGTAACGTCTTCGTTTGGTTTTGGTTTAAAGGTCCAACGCATGTATATTTATTTATTATGAAATACAGTATTCGTAGTAACTTCAGCAAATTGCCTAAACATTTCCATAACACCGCAATATTTTTCTACGGATAAAGCAACTGCCTTATTGATTTTATCTTCATTTAAATCTTCACCAAAAAAAATATAAGATACATGTACCTTATCATAAAACTTAGGATGTTCGTTAGTTAAGTTAGCTGTAATTTTAATGTCTAGATCGTAAGACGTATATTTCATTTTATCCAAAATCATAACAACATCTAATCCAGAACAGCCGGCCAAAGAAGACAACATTAAAGCCTTTGGTGAAGCTCCAACTTCATTTCCGCCATTTTCGTTTGAAGTATCCATAAGAACCGTAGCTCCATTAGGATTATCACTTTTGAAAAGTAAATTTTTCTTCCATTTTGTAGTAACAGTATGTGACGCCATATAAGATTTTTTTTGTTTATTGTAGGTCTTTACAAATCTACTTAAATAAAAATTGAAATTATGCCATTAGTAACTCCACTAGATCCGAATCATGATGAGGAAACAAAAAAGATGTCGGATTTTTATAATGAAACATTAGGCTTTTGCCCAAACTCTATATTAACAATGCAACGTAGGCCAGATATTTCAAAAGCCTTCATTAATTTAAATAAAGCTGTAATGGTTAACCAAGGTAGGGTAACATCAGCATTAAAAAGAATGATCGCTTGGGTAAGTAGTAATGCTACAGGGTGTCGTTATTGCCAAGCACATGCTATTAGAGCAGCTGAACGTTATGGAGCTGAGCAAGAAAAATTAGATAATATCTGGGAGTATAAAACGCATGAAGCATTTTCCGATGCAGAAAGAGCTGCACTAGATTTTTCTTTAGCTGCTTCTATGGTGCCGAATAATGTAGATGAAACGATTAAAACAGAATTATACAAATATTGGGATGAAGGAGAAATCGTTGAAATGTTAGGAGTAATTTCTTTGTTTGGGTATTTAAATAGGTGGAATGATTCTATGGGTACAAATATTGAAGATGGCGCTGTAGAAAGCGGAGAACAGTACTTAGGAAAGCACGGTTGGAATAAAGGGAAGCATGCATAACCTAAAAAAGACTTACTGTAAAATTAATGTTACAGTAAGTCTTATATTACTAGTGAATTTAAAATTTAGAAATGAATGTTACTAAGTTAATATCTCTAGAAATATTTAATTTTTTACGAATTCTATACCTTCCCATTTTTACGCTGTCGTAAGAAATACCCATTAAAACAGCAATATCTTTAGTCCTTAAATTAAGTTTTAAAAAAGAACATAATTTTAATTCAGAAGGGCTTAATGTAGGATATTTTGTTTTTAAATTATCTAAAAAATCACTGTTAATTTGTTCAAAGTGAGTCTTAAATTCATTCCAGTTGTTTTTCGAATTCTTTTGAAAAGATAAGGTGAGTTTTTCTAACTTAGAATGGTATTTAAAAGGTATCTCTGTTTGTAATTGTTTAACAAATTGTTTTTTTAATTCTTCATTTTCTATGGCTTGCAAAGCTGAGGTTGCAAGCTTTTTATTTTTTAGTTCTAGATTTTTCTTAGTATTAAATAGTTCTTGTTCTATTATTTTTCTTCTGTCTTCAATTAATTTTTTTTCTAATCGGTGTTTTGATTTTATCCTAAAAAAGTAAAAGAGTAAATAGGTGAAAAGGATACTTGTTATTATATAGTATCCCCATGTAAATAGAGAAACACTCTTTATTGTGTTAGTGGTTGAATAAGAATTGTATTTAGGATCAATAGTCTCTGTTAAAAACAAAAAAGAAATCAGACTGTACACTTTTAAATTTTTGCTTGTTAGTTTGGTATTGTAGTAAAATTTAAGAAGTGCTATTTTTTTTTCAACTGTAAAACCTTTTACAATCTTAAAAACTTTAGAGATGTTTTCATAATAGTTGCTGGGGGAGAAAAATATTGTGTTAGGAATGATACTTTTTAATTGTTTTCTTGAGGAAACTTTTAAAGTTTTAAAATCTAATAAAACAGTAAGTGTTACTATTAGGTATAGAAATAAACTTTTATAAGTAAAAGATTTATTTGAGGGGGTCATAATAAGGTTACTTTTAATAATTGGTTTTTATTTGAGTAATAACTGCTGAATTAAACGAGTTATTGTTCACACGACAAATGATAATAAATTGTAGGTTGTAGTATTTGAGTATAATATTTTTTAAGAAAACTTGATAAGGCTCAGATTACATGGCGATAGCGAAGAATAGTAAGTTTATGTTAAATGCTATATAATATGATTTAGGACTCTTTTGTTACTTTTTGTCACCTATATATATACTTTTTGTAGTCCCTTTTTTCAGTTGTAATTTTCCCAATTAACAAGAATTTTGTTTCGAAATCAAATTATAATTTAATCGTGATTTTCGATTGTGTTTTGCTAATTACATATAATTTAAAAAGCACTTCAAAGGTCAATTATATTATTCAAATCAAATCTAAAACATAATTCTTATCTAATGAAAAAAGATACCCCTAAGTATTTAATTATTTTTTGTATACTCTTGTGTACAAGTGTTTTTGCTCAAACTCCTCCAGCTCCTTTCAATAAGAAATGGGAAAGAGTAGAAATTCTTTCTGATGAATTCGAACAAGAATCATTAGATGAAAAAAAATGGGATGATTACCATCCTCAGTGGGTTGGAAGACAACCTAGTGCGTTTAAAAAAGGAAATGCTTACGTAGAAGATGGTTACCTTAAACTAAAATCTACTTTAAAAAAACACCCTTCAACAGTTAATAACCCTTTAAAAGATGTGTGGGTAAATTCAGCAGCATGTGTTTCTAAAGGTTGGGATGCTAAACCAGGATATTATTATGAGGCTAATTTTAAAGCTTCGTCATTATCTATGACTTCTTCTTTTTGGTTTAGAGTAGGTAAATTCTCTGAAATAGATGTTATTGAACATATTGGGAATCCGTCTATAGAAAAAAGACAAAAAGATTTACCTTTTAAGTACGCAGCAAATACTCATTATTATGGAAAGCATAAAGGTTTGGATAACAAGAAAGCTAGTTGGACTATGCCTACAAGGGGACGAGACGGTTTTCACACTTATGGACTTTGGTGGAAAAACAAGAATGAATTAATATTTTATTATGACGGAAAAGAGGTGATGAAAATAAAGCCTCGTGTACCTTTCGACGAAAAGTTAAAAATGATTTTCGACACAGAGGTTTTTCCTTTTGCTCAGGCTGGAGTACCTAGTATCGGTTTGCCTAAAGTAAAAAACCTTAACGATCCTACAAAAAATACAATGCTAGTTGATTGGGTTAGAGTGTATGAGTTAAAAGATGCGTCTACTTTTACAGATGAAGTTTCTTTCAACACTAAACCAGTAAGCCTTACACAAAATAAGGAGTATACTTTTAATGTAAATTATAAAGCTTCAACAGATAGAGAAATTGTAGTAGGCTTTTATAAAGATAATAAATTTGTAGTTTCTAAAGTTGAAAAAGTGACTAAAGGTAATGGTTTAAAGGCTGTAAATGTTGAGTTACCTAAGCTTCCAGCAATAGGAAATGGATATAGTTATAAATTACATATTAGACCTCTTAACACTACATGGAGAGAAGCCATAAGTAATGACGAGGTAAATAATGTTACAGTAGTAACTCCATTTAAGCAATTAGTTCCTAATGGTTCTTATTTTATTACCTCTAATTTAAACAAGCAACGATTATTAGCAAGAGCCTTGGAATCTCATAGTGCAAGAATGCATAACCCAGCTAATTATGACGATCAAAAATGGGTTTTTAAACATCTTGGTAATAATACATACACCATTAATAATAAAGGAACTAAAAGATATTTAGAGGTAACAGGTGGTAAATGTATTAATGGAGCTAATGTTACTACATGGAGATCAGCATCCGATAACCATCAAAAGTGGAAGATAGTTGAAAACGGAAATGGAGTTTATGGATTAAAGCCATTACATTGTGAAAATTTAGGATTAGATGTATCTGATGGAGCAATCGATGCAAATGTTCAAATTTGGAATTATGACGTAAATAACAATAATCAGAAATGGAAAATAACAGAAGTAGTTACTATTAATAAAAAAAGTAGTGTTACAAATAACCTGAAATCATTCGAGAAATATGAAGAAAGGGTATCGTTTTTCCCTAATCCATCTAAAGACGTATTATTTGTGTCGAAACTAAAAATAGGAGATCAAATCTCTATATATAATCTTCAAGGTCAAGAGTTAAAAAGAATAAAAACAAGTAATGTAAAAGAAGAAATTTCCATAGATAATCTTTCTAAAGGAATGTATTTAATTCAAATAAATAATAACTCAACATACAAATTTATTAAAAAGTAATATATGATTATTTAACCTCGACACTATTAAAAAGTAGTGTTGAGGTTGTATAGTTGTATGCATCCTATTTGTTGTAGTAGTAATATAAGTAGCTATAATTTTAATTACAATATTCTTAATTAAGTAGAAAATGAAAACAAATTTAATACTAGTAGTAATGTTATTATTTTTATGTAATAAAGCAATAACTCAACCCATTGCTCCTTTGGGGAAAAAATGGAAAAAGATAGAAACACTATCAGATGAATTTAATAAGGATTTTGATGAAAAGAAATGGTTTAAGCCATTGTGGAATTATGGAAAGCCTGTAAATATGAAAGCTAAAAATTCAGGTGTGTCAAACGGGTATCTTTGGATAAAAGCAACAAATGATACAACAAAAGGAGATAATGAAAGGTGGTTTGAAACATCAAGAGTACAGTCTAGAGCTAAGATAAAGTTTCCTATGTATACAGAATGTAAAATGATTACAGCTCATATTTCTGCATATAATACTTTTTGGTTGAATAATGGAGATATTAATAATCGTGATGAAATTGATATTGTAGAAAATAATTCCAGACCTTCTTGTGATTGTCAGCCTGATTTTCCTTGGCAAATGAATTCTCAATACTTCATTGCTAAAAACGGGAAGACTGAAAGAAACAAAGGGAATTTCGATAATAGAAATTTACCTAATAATAACCCTTTGAAAGGAGTACGGTGGAATGAAGATTATCATACTGTTGGAGCTTGGTGGATAGATAAAAATACAGTTCAGTTTTATCTTGATGGTCATCCAGCAGGAAAGGTTGTAAGTATTCAAGACTTTACAAGAGAGCAACACCTTATTTGGGATTTATGGACGGAAGAAGCTAATTTTTTAGGAGGGCTAGCTAAAAGAAATCACTTAAATGACAATAAGATTAATACTATGAAGGTTGATTGGGTTCATACCTATGAATTAGTAGACAATACAAGTTTGTTAAGTGATAAAGTTTCTTTTAAAGATACACCTAGAACGATTTATCAAAAAAAAGAATATTCTTTTACTGTTAACTATACAGCAAGTACTGAAAGAGAAATTGTAGTAGGTATTTATAAAGATAATAAGTGGATAGCTTCCGCGTTAGAGAAAGTAACCAAAGGAAAAAGTTCAAAATTAGTAACAGTTAAACTTCCTGTAGTTTTAGCAACAGGAAACGGATATAGTTATAAATCTCATATTAGACCTCTAAATACTACATGGAGAGAAGCGATAAGTAATGATGAGGTAAATAATGTTACAGTAGTAACTCCATTTAAGCAATTAGTTCCTAATGGTTCTTATTTTATTACCTCTAATTTAAACAAGCAACGATTATTAGCAAGAGCCTTAGAATCTCATAGCGCAAGAATGCATGATCCAGCAAATTTTGATGATCAGAAATGGATTTTTAAACACCTAGGAAACAATATATATACTATAAAAAATCAAGGAACCAAAAGATTTTTAGAAGTTCCAAATAGAAAATGTATTAATGGAGCTAATGTTACTACATGGAGATCAGCATCCGATAATCATCAAAAGTGGAAGATAGTTGAAAATGGAAATGGAGTTTATGGATTAAAGCCATTGCATTGCAAAAATTTAGGATTAGATATATCTGATGGAGCGATCGACGCAAATGTTCAAATTTGGGATTATAATGTAAATAATAACCATCAAAAGTGGATGATAACAGGAACTTCTGTTGTAAATAATAAAAGCATTTCTGAAAATAATTCTAAGTCATCTTTAAAACGAGTAGAGAAACTATTGTTTTTCCCGAATCCTTCAAAAGAAAAGATTGTTATTCTAGGTTTAAAAAAAGGAGACGAGATAAGTATATATGATCTTCAAGGGAAAAAAGTAAAAGCATTAAAATCTAATAGAAAGAAAGAAGAAATAATTATTTCTGATTTATCTCAAGGAATATATTTGATTAAAGTAAACAATAAACCTCCATATAAATTGATAAAGAAATAAAGCATAATAAGAAAAGAGCATTTGGTTTGCATAAATGCTCTTTTGATATGTTTCATAAAATGAGTTTTTTATATCTGAATTTGATGATTTTTCGTAATTGCAAAAACGAATAAAACGTTAAATTTATGATAATCAGCTGATAGACAACGATCCCCTAAAAAAATCACAACCGTATGAACAGCTTCTTACATTAAATAGAAACCTAAAAAACTAAACCAATTAAATTAGATTCCTCTATGGCTTTTATGCATTCTAAATGTTTAAAAAGTTATCACTTGTTATGCTGTATATACTTCTAGGTTTTTTATGACTTCCCTATTGCTTACTAATAGGTTAACAACAATCAATCATACTTAATATCTAAAAATTAAAAATCATGAAATTTACTGATTTAAAAAACGTATTGTTTTTTTTATTTTTCAGTGCTACAATTTTTTCTCAAACAACTACAGGAGAATTGAAAAGATGGCACAAAGTTAGTTTAACTTTTAACGGACCTAATACTTCTGAAACGGCTAGTCCTAATCCGTTTTCAGATTATAGGTTAGAGGTAACTTTTACTCATAATTCGAGTAATAGAAAATATACGGTACCAGGCTTTTTTGCAGCTTGTGGTAATGCAGCAAATAATGGTTGTTCTTCTGGTAATAAATGGCGTGTTAATTTTGTGCCAGATCAAACAGGTACTTGGACGTGGAAAGCAACCTTTAAAAAAGGTTCAGATGTAGCTATTAACGGAGGCGGAACTAGTGCCGGTTTTATGGATGGAAATAGTGATACTTTTTCTATTTCTGAATCAGATAAAACAGGTGTTGACTTTCGAAATAAAAATTTAGGAAGACTTCAGTATGTTGGAGAGCATTATTTAAAGCATACAGGAACCAATCCACAAAAACCTAACGGAAAGTGGTTTGTTAAAGCGGGTGCAGATTCTCCAGAAAATGCTTTTAATTATGTAGATTTTGATGCTACACCTAGCTATAAAAATAACTTAAATAAAATAGGTAGTAAAACTTGGCAACCACACCAACAAGACTATGTAGCTAGCGATGCAAGTTCTTATACTTGGGCTAATGGTAAGGGAACTGAAATCTTAGGAATGGTAAACTACCTTCACAAACAAGGAGCTAATGTGATGTCTTTTTTAACATGGAATACAAGTGGAGATTGTGGAGCTGTTTTTCCTCATGTTTTAAAAGTAACAGAACAAGAGTACGGAAATACAAGTAGAGCACAGCAATGGAATAAAGTACATAAAGATCGTTTTGATGTTTCTAAACTAGGTCAGTGGGAAAAAGTAATGGAGTATGCTGATAAAAAAGGAATCTATCTTCATTTTAAAACGATGGAAACAGAAAATGACAACAAAATGGATGGAGACACTTTCGGAAAACAAAGAAAGTTATACTACCGAGAGCTTATAGCTCGTTTTGCACATCATTTAGCTTTAAACTGGAATCTTACTGAAGAAACTACGTTACCAAATAATGTAGTAAAATCTACAGCTACCTATATTAAAGGATTAGATGCCTATAATCACAATATAGTAATTCATACGTACCCAGGTCAAAAAGAGCAAAGGTATACGCCACTTTTAGGAAATAAATCAGACCTTACAGGAGCTTCTTTACAATCAAACCAGAATTCAATACATAATGATGTAAAAGAATGGTTAAAGAAGTCGAGAGACGCAGGAAAAAAATGGGTGGTAGCAAATGATGAACAAGGTTCTGCTTCACAAGGAATAAGAGTTTCTGATAAAGATGTTAGAAAAAAAGTACTTTGGGGTACATTACTTGCTGGTGGTGCAGGTGTAGAGTACTATAGCGGTTACTTAAATGACGATGGAGATATTAATGGTAACGATCATAGAAAAAGAGGAAGGAAATATAAGGAAGGAAGTTATGCATTAAATTTCTTTAATCGATACTTACAATCCGATTTAGTAGACATGATTAGTTCAGACGGTGTAACAAAAGATGGAGGTGATTTTGTTTTTGCAAAAGCTTCAAAAATATATGCTGTATACAGGCCAAATGGAGGTTCAACAGCATTAAGCTTACCAACAGGAAATAATAATTATAACCTACAATGGTTTAACCCAAGATCTGGAGGAAACTTAACAGCAAAAAAATCTTTAGGATCAAACTTAGTAGCACCTGATAATAATGATTGGGTTGCTTTAATTACAAAAAAAGATATAAACGGAGATGGTTCTGGTGATGGAGATTGTGTAGCTCTTGAAGTAAATGGAGTTGCTGCTGTTGAAGCAGAACATTTTGTTAGTCAGTCAGAAACAGGAAAAAGACAATGGTATAAGAGTGATGCTGCTAATTTACCAAGTCCAGATCCTGATCCTATTCATAATGTAGGAGCTAGTGAAACAGGTTATATAGAAATTTTACCTGATACTAGAGTAACTCATGGCGATCCGTTAAAAGTAGGAGAAAGCTTTTCAGACGCACCAGGTAAAGTAGCTATTGTAAATTACAAAGTAAAGTTTAGCTCTGCAGGAAAGTATTTTGTATGGGTAAGAGCACACTCTACTGGATCGGAAGATAATGGAGTGCATGTAGGAATTGACGGAACTTGGCCAAGTTCAGGACAAAAAATGCAATGGTGTACAGGTAAAAATAAATGGACCTGGGAAAGTAAGCAACGCACAGGAGCAAATCATTGTGGAGAACCACAAAGAATATTTATAAATGTACCTTCTGCAGGAGTTCATACCATTTCTTTTTCAATGAGAGAAGATGGTTTTGAAATGGATAAGTTTGTTTTATCTAAAACATATACTAAACCTGTTGGTGTAGGTCCTGAAGAGGTTTTAGTAGATTGTAATGATAATAAATTGCCTCGAATTGCTATTACTTCTCCATCTAATGGAAGTACATACGTTGTAAATAAGGAAATCAAGTTGACTGCAAATGCAACAGACGAAGATGGTAGTATTACAAAAGTTGAGTTTTTTGCTAATGGACTGTTAATAGCAACAAAAGATACAGCTCCTTTTAATACTACTGCTAGTCTAAGTAAGCTTGGTAACTATGATTTAACAGCTAAAGCAACTGATAATGCAGGCGGTGTTACTACCTCAGACCCGCTAAATATTACTGTAAGTGCAGTTGCTGCTTCAATTGTTATCCCTGGAAATTTTCAAGCTGAAAACTATGCCAATAAGTTTGGAAGTGTGAAAATTGAAAATACACCAAATTCTACAGAACAAAATTTAGGTTTTATTAAGAACGGAGATTATACTGAGTATACTACTTCCGTTGGTAATACAGGAGAATATTCATTTGACATCTATGCGTCGAGTGCAGGAATTGGAGGAGAAGTTGAGATTCTTGAAAATGGAATTTCTCTAGGAGCTATAACTATACCAGTTAATGGACAATGGCATCAATACAAAAAATACACTACGAAAATAAGGTTAACATCGGGTGTATCAACACTAAAATTACTTTTTACAGGAGGTAACGGTTTCTTATTTAATCTTGACCGTGTAGCTACTACTGCAGAACAGATTATAGATCAAGAAGTATCTTTATCTCCAGTTGATGATGCATACCTACAGGGAAATACTAATTTTAATTCTGATGAGATTCGAGTAGAGAGTGGTAAAAGAGTAGGGTATTTATCATTTGACTTGTCTTCAATTTCAGGAAGTATTAAAAAAGCATCACTTTCTTTCACAGTATATTCAGATTCAGGTAGTGGAGCATTATCAGTACATAAAGGAACTAACACCAATTGGACTGAGACAACGCTTTCAAATGGGAATAAACCTGCTAATAATAGTTTGTTAGGAAAAATAAATACTTCCTATGGATTAACAAAAGTTATAACAATTCCTCTAGATACTAAAGAGTTGAATACTGATAAATTAAGTTTAATACTTAGTTTAAATGGAGGAAATGATTTTGCGTTTGCTTCAAAAGAAAATGGAACTGAATCATCAGCAAAATTGAGTTTAACGTATGGTAGCGCAAATAGGGTTTCAACAAGTCTTTTAAAAGAAGAAATTAAACTATTTCCTAATCCAGTGATTAATAGACTTAATTTTTCGGATGTAGAAAAGGTGTCAAAAGTTAGATTGTTTAACTCATCAGGAATTATTTTAAAAGAGGTAGAGATTAAAGGATCAAACTCTATAGATGTTTCTGAAATACCTAAAGGATATTATATCATTAAACTTTATAATGAGTTTGGTGGTGTTATTTCAGAAAAGAAAATTATAAAAAAATAATATTTAGGTTATTATAAGAAAAAGGCTCGCAAACTGCGAGCCTTTTTATATGCAGTAGTTAAAAGAAATAAATTAATCTTTTTTAAGTAGGTCTCTAATTTCAGATAATAACTCTTCTTGAGTTGGTCCTTTTGGAGCTGGTGCTGCAGCTTCTTCCTTTTTCTTCAAAGAATTAACACCTTTTACAATCATAAACATTACAAATGCTACAATGACAAAATCAATTATGTTTGTAATAAATTCACCATAAAGTACAGCTACTTCGCCAGAAACTTTTCCAGAGGCATCGGCAACTCCTTCTTTTACTACATATTTTAAATCTTTAAAGTCGGCATTAAATATTAAGCCAATTAGAGGAGAAACTATTCCGCCTGTAAATGAAGAAACAACTTTGTTGAAAGCAGCACCCATCACAAAACCTACTGCAATGTCTACTAAGTTACCTTTCATGGCAAAGTCTTTAAACTCTTTTAACATTCCCATTTATTATATTTTTAATTATTAATTAATTTGAAAATTAAGAAATTTTTAACGTTTCACCAATCTTTTTATTCGTTGAGATAAAGCTGTAAGAATTTCGTAAGGAATAGTTTCACATTTATGTGCCATAAATTCAATATGCTGTTGGTGGTTAAAGATGATAACCTCATCTTCTTCTTCACAGTCAATATTAGTAACATCAACCATAATCATATCCATACAAACATTTCCAATAATAGGTGCAGGTTGACCATTAACAATCACAAATCCGTTTTTATTGCCTAATCGTCTAGAAATACCATCGGCATGACCAATAGGAATTGTAGCACTTTTTGTTGGTTTACTTGCTACGAATGCTCTGTTATATCCTACGGTTTCCCCAGGTTTTATTAAAGTTATCTGAGAAATAACAGATTTCAATAGGTGCGTATTTTTAAGATTAGCTGTTTCATTTGGAGTGTTTCCAAAACCATATAAACCTATTCCAATACGAACCATGTCGAACTGAGCTTTAGCGTAATTAACAACGCCAGAGGTGTTTAAAATATGAATCATAGGTTCGTATCCTAAATGCTCATATACCTGCTTAACAATGTAAGCAAAATTGTTAATCTGATTTATGGTGAACTCTTGCTCATTAACATCTTCACTAGCTGCTAAATGCGAAAATAAAGATTGCACAATTATATTATTGGACTGTTTTAGTGTAGCTAATATATTTGGAACATCAGTATGCCAAAAACCTAATCTATTTAATCCAGTATTAAATTTAATATGAATAGGATAATTCATCAAAGGAACTTCATTAGCATATGCTAAAAAAGCATCAAGAATTTTAAAGTTATATAAATTAGGTTCTAACCTATGTTTAACAATATCTTTTATATTCGCTATTTGAGGATGTAAAACCAAAATAGGTGTTGTAATTCCAGCTTCACGTAAATTAACACCTTCATTTGCGTAAGCAACAGCAAAATAATCAACATCATTTTCTACTATTTTAGCGATCTCTATTGCATCACTACCATAACCAAAAGCTTTAACAACAGCTAAAATTTTTGTTTCAGGTTTTAGTTTTTGCTTGAAGTAATTTAAATTATGCAAAACAGCATTTGCATCAATTTCTAATACAGTTACATGATTATTCATTCCTCTTCTTCTTGTTTTTGAATTTGTTGCTGCTTCAATGCTTTGTAATAGGCAGCCCTACTTAGCGGTTCATATACTTGTGTTTCTCCCAACAATACAATATTATCGCTCTCAGCTTTTCTAAAACTGTAATGTGCTAAGTTACCAGTTCTTGTACAAACGGCATGTACTTTGGTTACATATTCCGCTGTAGCCATTAAAGCAGGCATTGGTCCGAAAGGATTTCCTTTAAAATCCATATCTAAACCAGCGACTACTACGCGAACACCTCTATTAGCTAAATCGTTACAAACAGCAACAATTTCATCATCAAAAAATTGTGCTTCATCAATACCAACAACATCAACATTGTTAGCTAAAAGTCTTATGTTGGCAGACGCAGGTACTGGTGTGGAACGAATTCTGTTATCGTTATGAGAAACAACTTCTTCATCGTCGTAACGAACGTCTATTGCGGGTTTAAATATTTCAACACGTTGTTTTGCAAACTGTGCTCTTTTTAACCTTCGGATTAACTCTTCGGTTTTTCCAGAAAACATTGAGCCGCAAATTACCTCAATCCATCCAAATTGTTCTGTGTGATTTACTGTGTTTTCAAGAAACATTTTGTAATTTTAATGCTCAATTTATCTATTTTTGTCATGCTTTTTAGCAAACAACAAATTTATTAAATTTTAAAAGCAAAAAATAAAACCTACTGAAACTTATGCACAAAAAATTGGCTTCAGATTTAACAAGTTTAGCACACAGTATCTTACAAATGAAAAATAAAGAAGATATAGTGGCATTGAAGGAGAAGGCTCATGAAGTATACGAAAAGCTTGCTTTGTTAGCTTATGTAGAAGAATACATAAATACAACACCTCAGGCTGATACCACCAAAGAAGCATTAACTGCAAAAATTGAAGAACGTATAATTCTCAAAGAAAAATCTGAACTTGAAGAAAAGGATAAAGATAAAGAGGAAATTATTATTCACAAGTTAGAAGAAGTAATAGAAGAAGAGGACAACATAGAAGATACTATTAATGAAAAAATAGTAGCTAAAAATGACGTTTCAGAGATTGAAGAACAGAAGAAACTAACTAAAATTATTGAACAAGAGAACGATAATGTTGAAGATGAAATTGATAAAGAATTAGTAAAGACTGAAAAAACAGACAAATTAATCTTAGAAGACGAATCATTAAAAAAGGATGTGCCAGTAGTAGAGGATGTTCTTGAAAATAAGGTTAATGAAGAAGTAAAAGAGAATGAAGCTGAGAAAATTGCTGAAAAAACAACAGAATTAGAAGAAAAGAAACAAGAGAAGGTAGAAGAAGTATTGGAGCAACCTTTTGATGAACTTGAAAATCTACTATTTCAAGAAGATACGAATACAAAAAATGATGCAAAGTTTATTGAAGAATTAAAAACGCCAACACTTGAGGATGAACTTAAAGATACACTTCCTGTTGATGTAATGGCAGATCTATTTCAGAAAATAGAGCCGCAGAGAACAATTAACGATAGATTGCAGCATACGAGCACCGTTCAAATAGATTTAAATGATCGTATTGCTTTCGTAAAACACTTATTTAATGGAGATCAAAATGATTTTAACAGAGTAGTATCTCAATTAAATACATTTAAAACTCAAAGAGAAGCTAAGAATTTCATTCAGAGAATGGTAAAGCCAGATTATGATTGGAGTACTAAAGAATTATATGAGAATCGTTTATTAGAAATTATAGATAGACGTTTTTCATAAACCTAAATGACTAGACAGATGAAAATTGAAGTATCTAACGGAGAAATTATAGATAAATATACGATCCTGGAAATAAAACTTTCCGAGATTAAAGATTCAAAAAAGTTAGCGAATGTGCAACATGAATACGATGTACTTACTCCTGTTGTAAAAACTATATATACTGAAGTATCAGATGAAAATCAACTTAAGAAGTTTCATAAAGATTTATTAACAGTAAATAGAAAGTTGTGGAAAATAGAAGATGATATAAGAGAGTGTGAACGCACTAAAGATTTTGGAGAAACATTTGTAACATTAGCAAGAGCAGTTTATTTTACCAATGACGATCGTTCAGTACTAAAAAAAGAAATTAATACGTTTACCGGTTCAGATTTAATTGAAGAAAAGTCGTATGAAGATTATAAGTAGTACTATGTTTAGTAGAGTTATATGTTCTCTTCTACTTACAATATTAATTACTAGTTGTAAATCTACCTACAAAACACAAACGTTTAAGAAAGAAAACATACCAACTGCCCCAGACTATACAAAAGAAAAGTCTTGGGCAGTTTTACCTACAAAATATTCCGAGGGATTTAAAAAATATGCGTCGAATAATCTTGATACTTTACAAGCCGATGTTTTTTATGTATACCCTACTTTAATAGCAGATAAAAAAGATACACGTTGGAACGTTCCTGTTGATGATAAAGAACAAAATGAAACCGTACTTACTAAAGCGGTAACTATGCAAGCTTCCGCATTTGCGACTTCTGGGAAAGTTTATGTGCCTTTTTACAGACAAGCACATTTGCGGTCCTATAAACTTTATAATGAAGGAGGAAAACAAGCTCAAGATTTAGCATACTCTGATGTTAAGAACGCATTTCAAGTATACTTAAAAAAGTATAATAATAGTCGCCCTATGCTATTGGTTGGACATAGTCAAGGCACCACGCATATTATACGTTTGTTAAAAGAGCTCTTTGACGGAAAACCACTTCAAAAAAAACTTATTGCAGCATATATTCCTGGTATTAGAATTAAAGAAGATGAATTCAACACGATTAAAGTTATGGATTCACCTAACCAAACTTCTGGATTTGTTGCTTGGAATACATACAAGAAAAATAAATATCCTAAGAAAGATAAGAATTGGTATAAAGGAAGTGTAACAACAAATCCGATTACATGGAATTTAGACAAGAAGACAGCATTATCTCAACATAAGGGTTTCTTGTATACTAACGGCAAACTATATAAAAAAGCTTTAAAAATAGAAATTACAGACGGTTTAGTTTGGAGTACAAATCCGAAATTCCCACTTCGATTTTTCATGTCTTTTTTAAGCAACTATCATGCTGGTGATATTAATCTTTTCTGGCAAGATATTAGAGAAAATGCTTTATTGAGAACAAATACGTGGTTAAAATTACACGAGTAATAATATATTGAGAATTATTTTTTTTAATTATTTTTCGTGTTCTTGATTTAGTAATTCGTGTCTAATTTTGAAATCACCCATACATGTGGAAACGTTATACTGGCTAGCATTACAAATAAAATGGGAGTAAACAGACTTTTGTTTCCATTGAAGAAAAAATATACGATAGCTAATGCTGCTATAGATAACAACCAATAAATAAAAGAAGATTTGATATAACTTTTAAAGTTGTTAATTTTATTATTTCCATATAAATAATGTACCTGTCTTATTAATGAAGGAATGCTGTGCCAGTACACGAAGTAAATGGCGAAAGACCAAACTAACGATGCTGTATTGAAAACTATGTATAAAATTAGAATATAAAAACTTTCTTCTAAAACCTTTTCAATAGATAGTGTTTTATTTAATGTATTTAAAGTAAATAAAACTAACAGTAGAAAAAGTGTTACATAGAGTATTCTTTCAAATAATAATTGAGTAGGGTAAACTCCAGTAATTTCTTTAAAAATTGACGAGACTTCACTAGAATTCGTATAAAATAGAATTGAGAATATTAATAATCCGTGTACGAAATAGGTTCCGATGATAAGCTTATTTTTCTTAAAGCTCTTTGAAGATAAATGCTCTTCACCAAAATGATAAGCACTAAAGAGGATAAATAAAATAAGTGCAAATAAAGGAAAAAAATAAAATATAGTGCTAGATAACAGTACAAAGAAAATATAAGTACTCAATATTTTCAGGAAAGAATGCTGAGTTGGTGTATTCATATTCTTCATTATTAACTTTAAATCATTAGCGCCATGAATAATTCCGAAGGAAAGAATTAAAGTATACGCTAGGAAATTTTCAATATTTTCATTAAAAAATACAGCAATCCACAAAGAAAAAAAAGTGAGAACTATTATGAAACTCTTGTTTTTAGACATTAGTTAAAATTTTTGTTTAATAAAATTTAAATAAAGTTAAACAATTTTGTTTAATATTTCGTAAATTTGGTTAAACAAAAAACCTTACTTAACATGAAATATTTATTAGCATTTAGTAAAGTAACCACAGAAATCGCTACTGACGATTATGTAGGTTTTACTTTTTTCGTTGGTTGTATGGCTATGATGGCTGCATCAGTTTTCTTCTTTTTAATAATGAATAGTTATGACAGGAAATGGAAAACATCCATCTTAGTTTCAGGATTAATAACATTTATTGCAGCAGTGCATTATTGGTACATGAGAGATTATTGGTACAGTAATGGTAGTTCACCTACATTTTTTAGATATGTAGATTGGATTTTAACAGTACCTTTAATGTGTGTAGAATTCTATTTAATATTAAAAGTAGCAGGTGCAAAAAAATCGTTAATGTGGAGACTAATCGTCTTATCTGTAATTATGTTAGTTACAGGATATTTTGGAGAATCTGTATTTAGAGATCAAGCATGGTTGTGGGGGTTAATCTCAGGAATCGCTTATTTCGTAATTGTTTATGATATTTGGTTAGGAGAAGCAAAAAAATTAGCAGTGAAGGCTGGTGGAGCTGTATTATCAGCGCACAAAACCCTGTGTTGGTTTGTATTAGTAGGTTGGGCAATTTATCCTTTAGGTTACATGGCAGGAACTCCAGGTTGGTATGAAAGTATTTTTGGAGGGTTACCAATGGACGTTATTTATAATGTTGGGGACGCTATTAATAAGATAGGATTTGGTTTAGTTGTATTCAATCTAGCTGTTACAGCATCCAATAAAGCAGAAGTAGTGTAATTTAAAATTACATTTATAAGTGAATTAAAATCCTGCTTATAGCAGGATTTTTTTTGTAACAATTTTTTATGATTATCGTCTTCCTTATAAAACCAAGAGTCATGAAACAAATTGTATTATCTATTACCTTTCTTTTTTGTACACTATTTATAAATGCTCAAAAAGCTACCTACACTTCATTTTACAATGCTAATAAAAGTAATTCTCAATTCACAATGAGTGTTCCTGTTTCATTAGCCAACTTTTTATCAGAGGATCAAGATACAGAAGAGCTTGATATACTTGTGAGAAAAGCAAAACATTGTAAGGTAATGGTGTTTACCAATAAAGAAAATATTACAGAAAAGAGATTCAAGCGTTATGTAAAATCTAATGCTATAAAAACTTTAGTTAAAGTAAAAGATGGTGATAGTAAAGCTTCGGTGTATTTTAAAGAAGATGACGACCTAATAAAAGAAATTATTATAAGAGCTAATAGCGACAGTGATAAAATGGTAATCGTAGGCTTATCAATCTCTTTAACTAAAGACGAATTTGCTTCTGTAGTATCGTCTATAAAAAAAGATATGTAAGATTTATTACTTAGTTTATAAGAAATGGAAAATATATTTTGATCATAATAATCTCTGAGTGATCACTCAGAGATTATTATTTAGATTTAGCTGTTAGTTACAAGGAATATTACATCCTCCAACAGAAAGATCTAATTTGATAGGAGCGCTAGGATTTGTAATGGTACGTTCATTCTCTTTTAAGAATACAGTAGCACCATTTTGTTTGCCAGTAACACTAATTTTTACGGTAAAACTTTTTTGTGTAGTAACACTAAAGTCTAGTAAAACTTCATTTCCATTTTCAAAGTTTGAAAACTTAATACTAAAATCTTCTCCAAAAAGAGGTTCTTCCACTAAACTACCATCTGATTTTTTATACTTATAAACAGGGTTATCGCTGATAATATCATCACCAGAAAGCTCTATCCGATAAGTTATTTCATAGAATTTATTCACATCTACATCCATTTCATCTTTATTGTCATCGCAAGATTGAAAAATTAGAAGGAATGTACAAATTAGTAAAGTTGAAAGTAATTTTGAGTTACGCATTTTGATAAATTTTGAGGGTTAGTAATTAAAATAAACCTTAATAATAAGGTTATATCGCTAAAAATATAAAACCCCAATGGGCATAAATAATTAAATAGCATGAGTGATTACAAAGCCTACTTAAAAGTTTTCAATACGGGTATGAGATTTTGAAAGTTAGTTAACAGTAGTTTTTAAAGCTTCAACAACTTTTTTACTGTTGCCAATAAATATTTTATCTTCCACAACAAACACAGGACGTTTTAAAAAGGTGTATTCATCTAAAATATACTGGCGATAATCTTTATCTGATAAATCCTGATTTTTCAAATCCATCTCTCTGTACAATTTTGCTCTTTTATTGAATAACCCTTCGTAACTATTCGATAATTCGTACAGTTCATCTAATTGAGATGAGGTAATAGGATTAGATTTTATCTCTTGCTTTTCAAAACCTTCAATGTTTACTTCTTTTAAAATTCTTCTACAAGTATTGCATGTTTGTAGGAAATATACTTTTTTCAAAATTCTTAATTTTTAAATTCGGGTATCCAAAAATAGTTAAAATGTGTGGTGTTTTCAATCGTTTATTAGCAGTTTTAATATGATATGAAGCATAATTGTTTTCAGAAGCTCACTGAAATTAAATATCTTTATGAACTACTAAATACAATCAAAAATGAATGAACAATTTGAAGTTCTCAGGAAATCGAGAGCATTGGTTATAAAAAAAATAGAAGGATTAAGCCATGAGCAATTACATAAAATTCCTGAAGGATTTAAAAACAACATAGTATGGAATGTAGCACATATTGTTGTAACTCAACAGTTGTTGCATTATAAATTATCAGGTTTACAATGTTTAATTCCAGATGATTTAATAGAAAATTATAGAAAAGGAACATTTCCTACTGAAGGATTAACACCTGAAGATTTCGAGGAGGTAAAAGAATTATTATTGGGATTACCAGACACACTTCAAGAAGACTATAATGAAGGGATTTTCCAAGAGTACCAAGAATACCCAACAAGCACAGGTTTTGTATTAACGTCAATAGATAATGCTATTGCGTTCAATAATTTACATGAAGGGATACATCTAGGTATTATTATGGCATTATCCAAGTTAGTATAAAACTTAAAATGAACTTTTGATTAAAAACTAGAAATACTGCGTAATGAAATTCAACACAAAAACAATACACGGAGGTCAAAAACATGAAGAGACTACAGGAGCTGTAATGACTCCTATTTTTCAAACCTCTACATACGCACAATCTAGTCCGGGAGCTCATAAAGGTTATGAATATTCAAGAGCAGCAAATCCAACAAGAACAGCTTTAGAAAATGCATTTGCTGCTATTGAAAATGGTACTCATGGATTTGCGTTTTCGTCGGGTTTAGCTGCAATTGATTGTGTATTACGATTATTAAAACCGGGTGATGAGGTTATAGCAGGTGATGATTTATATGGAGGTACTTATCGTATTTTTACTAAAATGTTTGAGAAGTACGGATTGAAATTTCAGTTTGTTGATGTGAATGAAGTAGCTAACGTAACCAATGCTATTTCAGAAAAAACAAAACTAGTTTGGATTGAAACGCCTACGAACCCCTTAATGAAAATTACTGATATTGAAGAGATAAGTTCATCAGTAAAATTAATAGATAGCTCTATTTTAATTGCTGTAGATAATACGTTTGCTACACCTTATTTACAACAACCTTTAGAGTTAGGGAGCGATATCGTTATGCACTCAGCGACCAAGTATTTGGGAGGACATTCAGATATTGTTATGGGAGCTTTAGTTGTAAAAGACGCTACATTAGCTAAAGAATTACATTTTATACAGTTTGCAGCCGGAGCTATTGCCGGGCCAATGGATTCTTTTTTAGCATTAAGAGGAATAAAAACATTACATGTAAGAATGCAACGACACTGTGAAAATGGTAAAGCAGTCGCTGAATACTTAGTAAAACATCCTAAAATTGCAGAAGTATATTATCCAGGTTTCAAGAATCATCCAAACCACAGTATAGCAAAAAAACAAATGAAAGACTATGGTGGTATGGTTTCCTTTCGGTTACAAGATGAAAGTAAAGCTACTGCATTAAAATTTCTAGAAAACACCCAAGTATTTACGTTAGCAGAATCTTTAGGAGGAATCGAAAGCTTAGTGAGTCACCCAATTACAATGACACATGCGTCTATACCAGAAGCTGAACGTTTAAAAATGGGAATTACCAATTCTTTAATTCGTTTAAGTGTTGGTATTGAAGATATAGATGATTTATTAAATGATTTAGAGCAAGCATTGAGTTTGTAAGAATGCACTTCAAGAAGATAAAAAAACCTCACAGGTTTATGAAACCTGTGAGGTTTGATATTAGATAATAACGTTACGATTTATATGATATGGAGAATAAATGATGAATTGATTGTTTTTTAATTACTATTTAAATGAAATATTTTTTTTAGTGCTTTTATTCTCTAGGTGTAAAATATTCATCAATATCCATAAAACGAGTAACATCAGTTTGTACATATAACATTTCTAAGGTTTCAGGGTCAGAAACAACTTTTTGTTTTTTACCAAATTTAGGTTCACTAAAACTAGTAATTAGTACCGTTTTTTTTGTTAGTCCGTCTCTTAAAAGGCTATCTTCAAAAAGATAAGAGAATATACTTGTTATTCGAATATTATTTTCGTCTAATTTTTCTTTTACTCTTTTAGTAATTTCTTGTTCTTTAGCTTCTATTCTTTGTTTTTCTTCAGGAGGTAAGTTTTTTCTGTTTTCGGCTATTCTGTATGCTTTATTTTCTAATTCCTCCAGTATTTTTTTATAATCCATGCTGTTATTCTTTTAATTTTATTTTTTTGACATCAATTCCATTTAAAATACATTCTATTTGATATTCAGAAAAGTATTCTGTACTAAAATCAATTTCACCTTGAGTAAACCGACCTTTATCAAATTTTTTAATCCAAGCTTCTTGTTCTTCTAAAATTTTATCAAAAACATATTTCTCTTTAATATAATTATTAATTATTTGATCTCTTTTAGGTATCTGAGGTTTGTTCCCAATAGCATACTCCAATCTCTCAAAACCTCTTTGGAAACTTGTTTTTCCCCTTCTTAAGAAGTCTTCAAAATGCATTGTTTCATGAAAAAGTTCAAGATCTGTAACACCTTTTCTAATCCAAATAGTCGGAGGAATTTCAAAGCCATTAAAAGCAGCTCCTACATCTCCTTTGTCAAAATATCGTAACAATTCTTTAGACTCTTCTACATTTTTAATAATTCCACCTTTTTTGCTTATTACTTTTTTCCACTCATCTAACTCTAATTTTTTTAGCCTAACAGAGTCAATATTTTTACCAATTTTATCTAGATTATCAAAAACCTCTTTAATTTGTTTCTGATCAAGATTTTTCAACTCATCAATTCCTTCTCTACCAAATCGTTTTATATAATTTAGCCCCTTTTTAGAAAAATTAATAAAACCAGATACGCCTTTTACAAATTTAAAAACACCAATTAGTAATGATACAATTTGTATAAGGTCATGCGCTAAATTATAATATAATTGCTCTAGATTACCTTCTTGTAATGCTTTTTTATACTCTTTGGTAGCGCCTTCTAGTATTGCTTGTATAATACCTTCATCAAATAATTTCTTTAAACCATTAACAAAATCGGTATACTCTTTTTCGCTACCAAATATTTTGGAGAAAAAAGCAGCCATTTCTGGAATTGCTTTTACTTCATCAATAATACCATTGAATAAACCGCAAATTTGTGCATTAAATAAGGTGTCTCCCGCAATAAGCGGTAAGTAGTTATCTAATCTCGGATCCCAACGATTCTCTTTGATGCGTAAATTCTCTATATGATCTATAGCAAAATTAGCAGTTTGTAATGCTAAATATAAAGTAGGGTTTGTATTAAAAATTTCTAGATACAAAGGGTTACTTTTTAAAGCATCTATATTCGCTCCAGTAAATATGGATTTTGCTAACCCTTTTCGTACACCAGTATCAATTCTTGTTTTACTAATTGCGTTTTGAGATACTTCAATGTTAATTTGATCAAGTACTAATTGTTCTAAAAACTCTTTAGTAATTTCTCGTTCTTTTAAATCTCTAGCAACATTATTCCCAAATTGTATAACAATAAAAGAAGTGTCTTTATGTACTAACCATATATAAATTTCATTGGACTTAGGAGTTATCTTTGTTCCTTCACGTACAGCTAAATCTGTCTTTAACTGTACTTCTTTTTGTGTTTTTTCAATAAAAACATAAGGCTTGTATTTCCCCGCTATGGTAAAATTCTCCATGAAAGAAATAATCTCTTCAGAGAAAAGAGTATTGTACTCAACTAATTCGGTAACCTGTTCTTCTATACCTAGAGTATTCAATATAAAAGACATCATATTATAATGTACAAGCTCTTTATTAAAGAATTCTTGAAATGTTCTTTTGTCCGTTTTATAAACGGCATTTTCTAGTGCAAGAATGTTTATTGAGCTTCCTTGATTTTCTAAAGCACTACTTATATGTGATGTAAAACGTTTGCCAAATTTAAAATGTATGTCAATAGTATTATTTTCATCAACTTCTATAAACGTTAATACTTCATTGTTATTAACTATTACACGATCTTTTCTTTGTTGAGCTAAAACATCTTTAGGATATGTGTAGTTAATTAAGCTTATTAAGTACTTATGATTATCAAAAGTGAACAATTTTCTATCAGTCTTTTTTAATCCATTAAACAATTCTGCGCCATCGTACATCCACATTCCTTTTGCATTGTACCATTTTTTTATATAAGGTAAAAACTTATCAGGAAAATCAATGCTATTGTATGTTTTCCAATCGAGTTTGAAAACTTCATGAGGACGGGCATTAAATTTTAGGCTTTCAAAGGTGCCTTCTTGGAATGGGTTTTTGGAGGGTTCTCGTATATTTTTACTAAAAGTTTGTTGAAACGCCTTTTTATTAAACTCGTTAAGCTCGTCAAGTGTTTTAAATGTAGTCATAGTATAGCAATCTTGTGTTTTTTTGTTAAAATACAAATAAAATAAACATAAAACAAATTAAATTATGTGTTATGTTTTTATGTGAAATGGTTGTTTTTAGGTTTAGATTTATGTTTATGATTTAAATATACCAATAGGTATATTTTTAATATATTTGGCTAATAGTTGAATTAGATGTCTAAATCAGAAAAAACAAAAGCCTTTATAATAGCAACAGTTGCACCAATCTTTAATAAGAATGGATATGCTGCAATGAGTTTATCTAAAATTACCGAAGCAACTGGTTTAACAAAAGGAGCGATATACGGACATTTTGAAAATAAAGAAAGTTTAGCCATTGAAGTATTTCGGTTTTCTGTTAGAAGAGTGTTGAAAGATTTAAATCAAGAAATTGAACAAGGAAAAACACCACTAGCTAAATTATTTAGAATAGCATCATTTTATAAGAAATATTATGCATATAATAAACAGTTCGGTGGTTGTCCTATTTTAAATATCGGAGTAGATGCTAACAATCAAAATTCATCAATTTCTAATTTAGTAAAATCTTATAATCATAGAATTCTAGATCAATTTGAGGTATTGTTAGACAATGGTAAAGAATCGAATGAAATCAAAAAGACTATAGATAGCATGTTATATGCAAAACGCTTTTTTTATATGATTGAAGGAGCTATTTATATGTCGTACATAATGAATGACGAGCATTATATTATTGATGCTTCAATGTTTATGGAGGAAATTATCAAACAAGATTTAATTCAATAACTATTTTTTTAACTGTAAATATACCAATTGGTATATTTAAAAAATAAAATTTATGGAACTATTAAAAACATTGGAAAGTAAAACGAAAATCAGGTTTCAAGATTGTGACCCTTTTAATCACTTAAATAATGCTGCGTATTTTAATTATTTAATAAACGCTAGAGAAGATCAAATAATCGATAATTATAATTTAGATATTTATGAGCATGGAAAAGAAACGGGTAAAAGTTGGGTGGTTTCAACGCACCAAATAGCGTATATAAAACCAGCCATATTAATGGAAGTTGTAACTATAACCTCTCAGTTAATTAATTATGGAAATAAAAACTTGTTGGTAGAAATTAGAATGTATAATGAAAGTAAAACTGAATTAAAGGCTGTTCTGTGGAGTTCTTTTGTATATTTTAATTTATTGAAACTAACTTCAACAAAACACTCCGAAGAGTTGTTGATATTATTTGAACAAGTAAAATTGCCTGTGAATGAAACTAATTTTGAAGAACGAGTAAAAGCTATACGATTTCAGAAAGTATAAATACTACATATAAAAACCTCTAAAATGAATACATTTTAGAGGTTTAAATTTTTACTGTAATTATGAATTATAATTACTTAGCTTCAGCATATCTTCTTTCAACTTCGTTCCAGTTAATTACGTTAAAGAAAGCTTCAATGTAATCAGGACGACGGTTTTGATAATTTAAATAGTAAGCATGTTCCCATACATCTAATCCTAAAACTGGAGTTCCTTCACAAGCAACACCTGGCATTAATGGATTATCTTGATTTGGTGTAGAACAAACCTCAACTTTACCTCCTTTATGAACACATAACCATGCCCATCCAGAACCAAACTGAGTAGCAGCTGCTTTAGAGAACGCATCTTTAAAAGCATCAAAAGAACCAAATTCAGCTTCAATAGCATCTTTCAATTCTCCAGATAAACGACCTTTACCTTCTGGATTCATTACATTCCAGAATAATGAATGATTATAAAAACCACCACCGTTGTTACGAACTCCAGCATTATTCATGTCTAAGTTCGCTAAAATATCTTCAATTGATTTCCCTTCTAAATCAGTACCTTCAATTGCTGCATTTAATTTATTTGTATATCCATTATGATGCTTCGAATAATGAATTTCCATAGTTCTTGCATCTATATTTGGTTCTAACGCATCGTAAGCGTACCCTAATTCCGGTAATTTAAAAGCCATAATGATTGTTTATTTGATTCAATTAATTTTGTTACTACGAATTTACTACAAAAAAATAGGACTAACAATGGTTAGCTCTAATAGAAATTTATGTGGATATAGTTAATAACTATTTTTTAACATTTTTACTTTTCACTAGAAGGAGAAGTCATAAATTCTTCTGCTTTTTCTACCATATTTTTGCTTCCGCAGAAAAAAGGAACACGTTGATGTAATTCAGTAGGTTCAATATCCATAACTCGCATAAAACCATCTGATGCTTTTCCATTAGCTTGTTCTGCTAGAAATGCCATAGGGTTACATTCATACAACAGGCGTAATTTACCATTTGAATTTTTAGAGCTTTTAGGATACATATAAATACCTCCTTTAATCATATTACGATGAAAGTCTGAAACAAGAGATCCAATATATCTACTTGTATATGGTCTATCGCCTTCTTCTTCTTGACAGTATTTTATATAATTTTTTACGCCTTGTGGGAAATGAATATAATTACCTTCATTTACAGAATATATTTTTCCATCTTCAGGAAACTGCATATTTGGGTGTGATAAGTAAAATGTTCCTATGGCAGGGTTTAATGTAAATCCATTTACACCATCCCCAGTTGTGTATACTAACATTGTAGAAGTTCCATAAACCACGTAACCAGCTGCAACTTGTTCGTTTCCTTTTTGTAGAAAATCTTCTATTTGCACAGGTGTTCCTACAGGTGTTATACGTCTGTAAACAGAAAAAATAGTTCCTACAGAAACATTTACATCGATGTTAGATGATCCATCTAAAGGATCCATCAAAACTACATACTTATTTTGATGATTCTCATCTTGACTATTTACAATAATAAAATCATCTTCTTCTTCACTTGCAATACCACAAACAATGTTTCTGTTCGTTAAAGTTTGAATAAACTTATCATTTGCATAAACATCTAATTTTTGCTGATCTTCTCCTTGAATATTAGTTTCACCAGCAGCACCAATAATATCTACTAATCCTGCTTTATTAACTTCATGATTAACTACTTTAGCAGCCAAGCGAATTGAATTTATTAAACGCGAGAGTTCACCTGAGGTATATTTAAAAGAAGATTGATTTTCAATAATAAACTCACCAAGGGTTTGATTTTTTCTAGCCATAATTAAGGAAATACACGATTAGTATCAGGCACAAAGATGCCAACTTTTTTATGTAACTACAACGTTTTAGTGTAATAATTTTAACTTAGATGGCTCAAATGAAAAAATCAACAAAAGCAAATGATGTGTTGTAATTTGTTATTTTTTTTAACCAACTATAATAAAAATTAATTTTGTAGAAATTATGAGTATGAGTTTCACTATTAGAGAAGGAAAGCACAAAGATGCAACGTCAATTTTAGACTTAATCGTAGAGTTGGCAGTATTCGAGAAAGAACCAGATGCGGTTGAGATTTCTTTAGAAGATTTAATTCGAGATGGTTTTTCTGATCGTCCAAGATTTAAGACTTTCGTTGCAGAAACAGCAGAAGGCAATATCATAGGAATGGCTTTATTTTACGAACGCTATTCTACATGGAAAGGTAAAACGATTCATCTAGAAGATTTAATGGTTACAGCAAATCAAAGAGGAATAGGTGCAGGAAAGGCATTATACGCATCTGTATTGAAGTATGCTCATGAAAATAATTATAAGAGAGTAGCTTGGGAAGTATTAGATTGGAATACAAATGCCATAGAATTTTACAGAAACACAGGAGCCAATGTTTTTGAAGAATGGAGAGTTGCTCAAATGAATCAAGAAGGGCTAGAAAAATTTATACATGAGAATTTTTAAATTCGGAGGAGCATCGGTTAAAAGTCCAGATGCTGTTAGAAATGTTGCACGTGTTTTGCAGCACGAAGGTGTAGAAGAAACATTAGTCGTTATTTCGGCAATGGGTAAAATGACAAATGCTTTCGAACGCTTAATAAATGCATACCACAAGAATACAGATGATGTAGAAGAAGCATTTAAGTTTATAAAAGTGTTTCATAATGAAATGCTTTCAGGTTTGTTTAATGAAGACCACGCGGTATACAACAGTGTAAATTTCTTATTTGGTGAGTTAAGTATGCTAATGGCAAAAAACACTTCAAAAGATTACGACTATATATACGATCAGATGGTTGGATTTGGAGAGTTACTTTCTACAAGTATTGTTAGTGCATATTTAAACGAAATAGGAATAACTAACACATGGCTTGATGTTAGAGAGTTTGTAAAAACCGATAATCGTTTTAGAGGCGCTAAAGTTGATTGGAAACTAACTGAAGAAACTATTGTAAGTAAAGTTGATAAAAGTAAACTTAATATTACTCAAGGTTTCTTAGGAAGGCACGGAGAAACAACAACAACATTAGGAAGAGAAGGTTCTGATTATACAGCAGGAATTTTTGCGTACTGTTTAGGAGCAGAAAGTGTAACTATTTGGAAAGATGTACCTGGGGTTTTAAATGCAGACCCTAGAGTGTTTGATGAAACAGAATTATTAAAAAAGATATCTTATACTGAAGCTATAGAAATGGCTTTTTATGGAGCTTCAGTAATACACCCAAAAACAATTCAACCCTTAGAACAAAAACAAATACCTTTATATGTTCGCTCTTTTGATAATTTAGACCAAGAAGGAACATCAGTCTCCGCATGCTATGGAATAGAACCAGAAGTACCATGTTATATTGTGAAGAAAAATCAAATACTGGTATCTATATCTGCTAAAGACTTTTCTTTTATGGTTGAAGATAATATAAGTGCAGTTTTTAAAAAGCTACATAATTATAAACTTAAAGTAAACCTAATACAAAACTCGGCTATTAGTTTTTCAGTTTGTATCGAGGATAAGTTTAATGAATTTGAGAACTTTTATGAGGATCTCCAGTCCTCATTTAATATAAAATCATATAAGAATGTTACTTTGTATACGATACGACATTTTGATGATACAGCAATTAAAAATATTAAAACCAGAGGCAAAGCGATTATAAGACAAATTAATACAGAAACAGCACAGTTAGTTATACAAGAAAACATGCAATAAGAACATTTTTCTTATATATTTGCGGTTTACGTTAACACCAAACTATGGGTTTAGTTACATCTAAAGAAGTTGCAAAGGCTATTAAGGTTGATAAATTAGGTATTTTAGGTACATTTATTGGCTGGTTATTAATGAAAGTCTTACGAATTTCTACTGCAAACAAAGTATACAACAAACATAAGCATAAGAATGATTTACCATTTTTAAAAGGTCTTTTAGATGAATTTCAAATTGAATTTGAAGTTCCTGAAGAGGATTTCAAACGAATTCCAAAAGAAGGTCCCTTCATAACAATCTCTAACCATCCTTTGGGCGGAATCGATGGTATCTTATTATTACGATTATTAGTAGAACATAGACCAGATTACAAAATAATTGCTAATTTTTTATTACATAGAGTTGATCCATTGAAACCTTATGTAATGCCAGTAAATCCTTTTGAAAATCATAAGGACGCAAAGTCTAGTGTAGCTGGAATAAAAAATGCATTGATGCATTTGAGAGAAGGTAAACCGTTAGGTATTTTTCCAGCAGGTGAAGTTTCAACGTATCGTGACGGAAAATTAATGGTAGACAAAGAATGGGAAGAAGGAGCAGTTAAATTAATAAAGAAAGCAGGAGTGCCCGTAATTCCTATTTACTTCCACGCCAAGAATAGCCGACTGTTTTATATCCTTTCTAAAATTAGTGATACATTAAGAACAGCTAAACTTCCTTCGGAGTTATTGTCTCAAAAACACAGGGTAATAAAAGTACGAATAGGTAAACCTATTTCAGTTGCCGATCAAAATAACTTTAAGGAAATACCTGCTTTTTATGAGTTTTTGAGAAAGAAGACTTATATGTTGGCAAATCCTTTTGAGAAAAATCAAAAGTTGATTTCTACACAAAAGCTAAAAATTCCGAAGAAAGTTAAGAATATTAGTACTCAAAAAAATCCTGACTTATTTACCAAAGAAGTTGATGAATTAAGAGACGATGGGAAACGTTTACTAAAAAGCAAAAACTACGAGGTATTCTTTGCGTCTGCAAAGGTAATACCAAACTTATTACACGAAATAGGTCGTTTACGAGAAATCACATTTAGAGCTGTAGGAGAAGGGACCAATAATTCTTTAGATTTAGATAAGTACGATAAATATTATTACCATTTATTATTATGGGACAATCATAAGAAAACATTAGTTGGAGCTTATAGAATGGGACTGGGTAAAGATATATTTAAGAAGCATGGAATTCATGGGTTTTATATTCATTCGCTTTTTAGAATTGAACCAGAATTGTATGCTATGATGGAGCAAACCATAGAACTCGGTCGAGCTTTTATTAAGAAAGAATACCAACAAAAGCCAATGCCATTATTTTTATTATGGAAAGGAATCGTGCATGTTACGCTACGTTACCCTAAATATAAATATCTTATGGGAGGGGTGAGTATTAGTAATCAATTTTCTGAATTTTCAAAATCATTAATGATTGAATTCATGAAATCACATTATTACGATCCGTATGTAGCTCAATACATTCACCCTAAAAAAGAATTTAAGGTTAAGTTAAAAGACGGAGATAAAGATTTTGTTTTTGATGCTACAGAAGCAGACATGCAAAAGTTTGATAAAATAATTGATGAAATTGAGCCAGGAGCATTAAGAATACCTGTATTAATTAAAAAATATGTAAAGCAAAATGCACGTTTAGTAGCATTTAATGTAGATCCAAAATTTAATAATGCAGTAGATGGTTTAATGTATATTAAAGTTGCAGATATACCTGAAAGTACAGTAAAACCTGTTATGGAAGAATTTCAGGCTGAACTTGAAAGGAGAGCTGGTGAAGATGCTAATAAATAGAAAATACTAAGATTCAAATTACAAACGCTACCAATCGGTAGCGTTTTTTTTGTTACAATAATTACCGTGTTCTATTCGTTATGCTACTAAACCAATTTTAAATCAATTATTAACATGAAAAAAACAATAATCCTACTAGGCGTTACCGCTTTGGTAATGACCTCTTGTGTTTCAAAAAAGAAATATTTAGCATTAGAAGAGCAGTACCAAAGTACCAAAGGTAACTTACAGCAGACTACTTTAGAAAAACAAGAATTAGAAGCTAAGTTTGCTAAAATTGAGCAAAGAGTAGAAAATTATAATGAAAAGATAAACTCATTAAAAAATTACAATACAAATTTACAGGAAGAAAATAACGTTAAGTTAGACATGGTTGGAAATACGACTGTGATTTCAAATTCTTTAAAAGAGAAAATGAAAGAAACCTTAGCAAAAGTAGATCCAGCAGCGTTAGAAAATGCTAAGACACTTAAAGATTCTTTAGATGTAGCTATTGCATATAATTTAAAGAAATCAATTAATACTTCTGAACTAGAAAACTCAGATGATATAGATATTAATATCGATAAGACAGTCGTAATGATTTCTGTAGCAGATAACTTATTATTTAATACAGCAAGTTATAGAGTTAAAAAGAAAGCACATAAATTAATTCAACAATTAGCAAATGTGATTAATTCTGAGCCAAGCATGGATGTTATGATTGAGGGGCATACAGACTCAAGATCAATCAAGAATGCAGTTGTTCAAGACAATTGGGATTTAAGTGTAAAACGCGCTACGTCAATTGTACGATTGTTAGAGAAAAAATATAGTGTAGAGCCTAATAGATTAATTGCTTCGGGAAGAGGTAGTTCTGTGCCTTTGGTTGAAAATACCTCAGCGACTAATAGAGCTAGAAACCGTAGAACTAGAATTGTTATTCTACCAAACTTGGATAAGTTTTTTGGTTTAATAGCTGAAGAAGGAACTATTGAACCTTAATTTTTTCTACCATCGATAACATATAAAAAAGACCAATTCTTTAACTAGGATTGGTCTTTTTATATAAATCTATTTTCCGAACAAACGTTGAAAAAAGTTCTTCGCTTTTCCTTTAGATTCTTTAATTTCTTCATTGGCTTCCTCAGCAAAATCAGCAATCTTTTCTCCAGCTTCCCCAGCAAATTCTGCTGCTTTCTCTGAAAAATCTTTTAAAGTTTCCTTTGCTTCGTATGTAAATTCCTTTGCCTTAGTTTTAATATTTTCAGCTTCTTCACTAGCCAAAGCTTCAGATACTTTTTGCTTTGCATCAGAAAAAGCTTCTTTAGCATCATCGGCTAAATCAGCTAATTTTTCACCAGCTTCTCCCGCAAAATTAGCCAGTTTTTCTTCCGCTATTTTAGCATATTCTTCTGCTTTTTCAGAAATATTATTTATTGTTTCTTTTGCTTCATTATCTACATTTTCAGCAGAATTAGTATTTTGATCTCCTTTGTTTTTTGTTTCTTCAGACATTGTATTGATTTAAAGTTAGCTACCTCTTCAAATTTATAAAATAAAATTAGAGAATTAAAAATTAATCAATAACTCTAACAATAACTCTAAATTATTATTAAAAGGAATATTTAACTCTTGTTTTTTTAAAATGAACTCAAAATCAAGTTAAAAGTGCGGTTCACCCGCACATAAAGTACGGTTAAACCGCACCAACTTAAAAAAATAAAGTTTTAAACTTGTAGAAACAAAAAATATATGAATAAGAAAATCAGTATCAGGAAAATTCTACCTATTGGAGTTTTGTTTTTTGCGGCCTGTATGTTTCTAATTAATTGTGCTAAAGAAGATGAATTACATCAAATTGAAGCTGCTAAAAAACAACTAATTCTAAAATCAGTTCCATTAGAAAAAGCTAAACAATTTTTTAATAATCAAGCAAAGAGTACTTATATCCATGCAAAAGGAAAGAATGAGGGTTTAATAATTGAACCCATATGGGAATCAGTAGAACAGAAGGGATTAAGTTTTACTGAAGCTTTACTGACCGACGTTACTATTAAAGCAAATATTGAATTAACTGAAGGGACTAAACTATTTTTTATTCAGGCAAACGACAGCTTAGTAGCAGCAATAAGAACAAACGTAGTTAAAGAGTCGTTTGACAACGGAAGTATAAAAACAGGAAAAATCTTTTTCCATGATTTAGAAGGGAAATTTTTAGATGCTTACATAGTAAAAGACGGAGAATTAATTAACCGATTAGCTCCAAAACGAAATACTCAGCAAGCAAGTTTTTTAACTATATTGCTATTACAAGAAGAGTGTAACGATACAGAAATGGATTTGAGTAATTTAGGAGATAATAATTGTTTTCAGACAGTAGATTTAGGAACTATTTCTTCTGATGATAGTGGTGGTGGTAATACAGGGGGAAGCTCAAGCAATCCGGGGCCATACCCTGTTTTAGATCAAGATCCAGCTTTTACGGCTAATAACAATGCGATTCATCATTTTTTAGAGAATGGAGGAATTAGCGATGTTAATGGGGGAGGTAGTGGTAATAATGGCGGCACTAATAATAACAGTTGCCCTAACGATAGAATATATAATAATGCTACAAAAACTTGCGACTGTAAAGACGGAAAAGTAGAAACATCTAGTGGTAGTTGTATTGAAGACCCTTGTAAAGATAATCCTGATTTAATATACAATTCACAAACAGGAAATTGCGATTGTAAAGAGCGAAATAAAATTAATGTAAATGGTGTTTGTGTTACCGATAACCCGTGTAACAAAATTAAACAACATACCGACGATTTTGGTACTCGACAAAAACTGATAGATTTAAAAAACTTAACCCATTTAAATTACGAAAATTCGTTTTCAATTTTTAAAAACGGCTCACAAACTAGGCAAGAGGGAGTACCTGGTAAAGGTGGAATTCAAATTCCTTCAGTCGTGCCTTCTCCTTATGTAGTATATGCACATAACCATGATAGTTATGGAGATAATGGGCAAGGCACATTTTCTGTATTTTCTTTAGCCGATTTAATTGCTATTGCAGATATTTTAGATAAAGGGAACCTAAACCTTGGCACATTTATTGCCTTTTTAGCAACGAATGACAATACCCAATATGCCTTGCGAATTACCAATGCTAAAAAATTTCAAGACTTATTTTTTGCTTGGGTAGGTGCTGGTCAAAATAGAAATTTTTCGAATCCTAGCGATTTTATTAAGTTTAGGAATTCTATAAATATTGTGAATAATTTAAACACAAAATATTTTGACCCAACTAATAGTAATGCATTAATAAAAACAAACAGTAATAATAATGTGCAAGATTTAATCTCTTTTTTAAAGCTTATTAAGGAAGGGAATATGGGGCTAACTATGTATGAGTTAAACCCTGAATTTACATCGATAAAAGAAGTGAAATTGAATAATAACAATACCATAAACAGAATACCATGCAACTAGGAATAAAAAGATTAATCAAGATAATTATAGTAATACTATTAATTTCTAATTCGTTAAGTGGTCAAACTACAGATCAAAAAGCTTTTATTGGAGATTGGGTATGGCAAAATGGAAACAAGACGTTCATCGTAAAATTATTTACAGAACAAGATAATAATGGAGAATATCATATTGAAGGCGACTTTAGAATGGAAGAAAACAATAATGGAAATATTATTACTACATATACCTCTGAAAAATTATTAGGAATACTAAATGGGGTTAATCAGTATGATAAATCATCAATTTATGGTAATGTATACACCTCTGGTAAATTTGGGGGTTCAGTTAGAGATAATATATTAGCTGGTGATGGCTTTCATATTACTAAAAGAGGTCATATAACGATAACTATTCAAAATTCTTGTAGTACATGTCCTATTAAAGCAAAATGGAAGGTCAAAGAGGTTTATGGAGCTCGTACTACTAGTGTACCTAAAGACTTTTCAATTCCTACAGATATTATTTTAACTAAACAGTAGTATTTGTAATGTATGTAAAAAAGATTAGTTTTTCGATGCTTGTTTGTTTTACTTTATGCACTCAAAAGCTAGTGTAACTCATTTTATGTTTACATTATATTTTACTTACAATTAAATTAAAATACCATTAAGTTTAATAATACTATTGATTTAAAGTTAGCTACCTCTTCAAATTTATAAAATAAAAATAAACCCAACAATTACTAATTGTTGGGTTTGGATTAACTATTTAGGTTAATCGAACTATCAAAACAAATCTTCTTCATCTTTATCTTGATTCCTATCAATATAGGCAATATCTCTAATATTTTTTTGTACAGCAATTGCAGAATAAATACTTAACATAAAAGAAATTCCATAAAACCCTTTTTCACTCAATGTTAACTCCGCATTCCATAAACCAATAATTAAAAGAGCAATCGAAATAATAGTAGTAAACCAACTTATTCCGTAATAAATCTCTGTTACTTCAATTCCTTCAAGTTTATCTCTAACTGCCTTTTGAACAGAAATTACAGAGAAGAGGCTAAATAAAAGTATTGTAAAATAATAGCCTTTTTCGTTAAATTCCATAGTAGCATTCCATAAACCAATACAATAAGCAATACTACCTACAAAGAGCGCTAACCATGAAGCACCAATGAATGCTCCCGTTGGTTTTTGATTGAAGACTCTTCTTGTTTCTTTTTTTTGTTTCTTTTTCGAATTTTCATTAGTTGAAACTGTTGTTTGATAATCCATACTAATTTGTTTTGAATAATTACAAGGCAAAAATGTTTAAAACCGAATTAATTTAAAAATAGATATTAAAATAAAACTGACGATATAAAATGACTTAATATTAAAATAATTACTATTTTAGTTAGAATATATATTTTATAACTGATGATATAATGAGTTTAAATATTTTGATTTCTTCCTTTTCAGCAGATGATTATACTCGGTTTATTTATTTTTTAACCAAAAAAAATAAAAGAAAAGATGTAAAAAACATTCAACTTTTTAAATTGTTATATGCTAATAAATATTCTTCAGAGGAGATTTGTAAAAAGCTATATCCTAATAAAAAGAAAGATGCTTATCATGCACTGCGTAAAAGGCTGTATGATTCATTAATAGATTTTACTGCCGCGTTAAATCTAGAGGAAGAGAATAACGAAAAGATTCAGGTAATAAAATACATATTAGTAGGTCGTTCTTTTATACAGCAACAGTATTTTTCATACGGATTAAAACTATTGAATAAAGCTGAGCATATCGCTAAAGAATATCAGTTATATCCTTACTTAAATGAAATTTATCATATAAAGATTCAGTTTGCACATGCTTTTGATGAATTGGATTTAGAAGCTACCATATGTAAGTTTAAAGAATACCAACAGTTATATCTTGCTGAAGAAGAACTTACCATAGTATACGCAAAGATCAGAGAAAACCTTCTTCAGAAACATTATTTAGGAGAACAAGTTAATTTTCAGAATATAGTTAAAAGAATCACAGTTGAACAAAATATAAGTATCGATGAAACACTATCATTTAAGTCACTATATCAATTAATAACAATTACTAGTATCTCGGCTTTTGTAACTAAAGATTATTTGGAGATAGAAGCCTTTATGATGAATACTTACAGTTTGTTAAATAAACATGCGAATAAAGAACGAGAGCGATTTTACCATATTCAAGTGTTGTACATGATTGCTAATACGATGTTTCGAAATAAGAAATTTATGCGATCGCTTTATTTTTTAGATTTAATGGAAGCAGAACTGTTTGCCAATAGGAAAAAATATTTTACTCGTTTTCAATTGAAATATGAATTATTACATGCTTTAAATCTTAATTATAACGGAAAAAGTGAAGCGGCCATAAAAAAACTAGAACCATTAGTAAAAAAGAAACACGAAGATTTAGAGAGTGCACTAGATATTCATTTGAGTTTGATTGTATTTTACGCACAGCAAAATGAAGTTAAAAAAGCATATAAATTACTCAATGATTTAAATCATACAGACAAGTGGTATATTGAAAAAGTGGGTAAGGAGTGGGTTATTAAAAAGAATTTAATGGAGATATTATTGCTAATTGAACTTGATTATTATGAGGTCTTTGAAAATAGATTATCAGGCTTTAGAAGAAAATATACGTCTTTCTTGAAGGAGATTAATCAAGAGCGGGTTTTAGTGTTTTTAAGATATGCGAAATTATATTATGAAACTCCTAAAGAAATAGTATCTAAAGCTTTTCATGATGAGGTAGAGTCAAACTTTGTGTGGGTGGGAGCAAAAAGAGAAGATATTTTTGTAATGAGTTTTTACGCCTGGTTAAAAAGCAAGATGACTAATAAACCCATTTATGAGGTTACATTAGAGCTGATATCTCAAGCACAACAATTATAAAAAAGCATCATCGTTAGGTTCCCAAAGTTCTATTTTATTTCCGTCTAAATCTATAATCCAGCCAAACTTTCCATAGCTGTATTCTTCTATTTTGTCAAGTACAGTTACGCCTTGTTCTCTTAATTCATCGAGGAGTTCTTTTAGATTTTGTACCCTGTAATTAAACATGAAGTCTTTTTTTGAAGGAGAAAAATAATCACTATCAGTACTAAATGGACTCCATTGCGTAGAAGCTTTTTTTCCTTCATTATCCTTCCACCAAAAGGTACAACCCCAATCATCGGTGTTAAAACCTAAATGTTCTTTGTACCAATCTTTAGTGGCATTTACATCTGGAGTTTTAAAAAATACACCACCGATACCAATTACTTTCCCTTTTTTCATCTTTTTATATTTTTTTCATAGGTTTTAATCCAGTCCTCAATACTTATTTTCCTGCATAATTCTGCTATTAATTTATATGGAATATCATCCATTTTTTTAAACCGAACACAACTTTTTCCTATATCGAGTTTTCGTTTAGAATATTTAGGATATTCATTTACGAACCAATCATGAATTTTAGGAATAGCATAAATACCGTTATGATATAAATTTATAGAATTTTTCTGAGAAGCAATATTCATAAAAGGAAGCGGAAGTTCAGGATTACAATGATAACCTTTTGGGTATAGTGAATGCGGAACATAATAACCAATCATATTATAATTGATGCCTTCTTCATATCCTGCAGGCAAGTTTTCTTTAATTATAAAACGTAACTTTTCTATAACTTCTTTTCGATCTTGAGGAAGTTGAGCTATATATCCTTCAGGAGAACTTGCTTCGTATTTCATAAACGTTAATATGAGAAACAAAAAACAAGGTGTTAAGCACTTTTGTTTCTGGTTATTATCAAGTTAAATATAAATATTTTACTTTTATTTCTTTACGTTGAAAGTACTAAATTTTATATCAACTAGACTAATAGGTAGAAATGTCGATTTTTAGATCAACACATAAATACGATATATTTTGTGCAAGAATTTAGATGAGATCACTACTTATAACGCTCATGTAAGTTTTTTTCTATAAGTAGTCCGATTAAAGGAAATTGAAGCCAAAACGAAAAATAGAAAAAAGTTAAATACCAATACTTAGGAATAAATTTCATTCCCTCACCACCAATTATTCCTAAAAAAATAGTGTCATATATGAATAAAGGTACTGTAAGATAGAACGCTAACCAAAGAGCATTTTTAAAATACTCTGTACCAGAGAACATCTTTTTTATTAAAAATTTACCAAAAGGAATATATAAAACCGTTATCGCTATTATTACAGCAACAGTTAAATCATAGCTCCAACTTTGCCCATAATCAGGGAGTCCTACAATAACAAAAAAACTCCAAGTTATAAAACTCATTAGTAAAAGAGTAAGGTGTGTTTTGATGGGTAATTTATTCATTTTACGATCTATTTTGATTCTTTAGAATTCAAAATTCGTTGTTTTAAGTTCTTTAAGATTGACTTTTCTTGCTAAAGTATAGGTAAATAGAAATCTGTTAACAATTCTTGACAACCTAAGAAAGGAGGTGGACTAATGTATGATTCTAAAATAGGTTCATCTCTCAATTCCCATTTATATTCAAAGAGACTTGTGTTGTATATATAATCGTAAACCGAATAAAATGATTCAAAAGGTCCTTTATATCTGAAGGTAGCAAACTTTCCACCGTTAACTTTTTTAAACCCTATTTCGCCTTTTGGTTGAATTTCCTTAGATACAACAATACCTGCATCGAACCTTAAATTAGATTCTTCTGTTAGGTCTGGGTTATCGTGAACAATACCTAGGGTTAAAGGAACTACATTAAGTAAAAGATTTTGATTTGCCCACGAAAGTAGTCGCTCAAAAGAGGTATCAATTTTTTCGTAACTACCAAAATGTCGAATATAAGCTAAGTTTAAATTTTCTTTTTCTATGATTTTAGGTTGTGAAATATTTAAGCTTTCGAAAGAAATATTACTGTAGGCAATATCTTTCTTAGCCAGTTCTTTTTTTGAATACTTTCGAAAAAGTATTGGAGTTGTTAAAAAAAAAGATTTGAAAGCTCTATTGAAAGTTTCAGGAGAACTGTAGCCACAATCATACGCTATTTGATTAATCTCTTTTCTTGAGTTTTTTAATTGTAATGCTGCTTTTTCCAATCGTAACCTAACGAGATATTCTTTAGCTGTAGCTCCAATTATCGATTTAAATATGCGGTGGAAATGGAATTTTGATAAAAATGAGTATGCTGCAATATCTTCCAGGACTATCTTCTTACAATAATTAGACTCAATGAACTCAATTGCTCGATTTATAGCTTCGAGATAGTGCTCTTTTGTTTCTTTTTTATTCATGAGTTGAAAATCATTTCTACGAGTAAAGAGGTTTATTATTAATTCAGCAAATCTTCATTAAGTTTAATTTTGGTTTACTGAATTAATAAAGAAATATTTAAGAAGTAAAGTTCTTTTTTATTTTGTCTACAATAGTTTGTGCTAACTTTTCTTTACTTTCAATTGTCCAACCGGCTACATGTGGAGATAAGATTACATTATCCGCTTGAATTAAATATTGAAAAGCATCAGGGATTTTACTTGTGGTAAATAGATTTTCAAATGATTTTTTTTCATATTCTAATACATCCAAACCTGCGCCTAATATTTTTCCTTTTTGCATGGCTGAAACTAGATCTTTTGTAACTACAGATTTTCCTCTGGCTGTATTTATAAACCAAAAAGGTTTTTTAAAAGCATTAATAAAACCTTCATTAATCATATTCAACGTTAATGGAGTTTGTGGGGTATGCATACTTAACACCTCAACTTTTTCTTGGAATTCCTCGAGTGTAACTTGTTTACAATTTTTATCTCCAACATTAGGCTTAATATCATAACATAATACTTCGACATCGAATCCACACAGCTTTTTTGCAAATGCTTTGCCCATGTTTCCATAGCCAATTAAACCAACCGTTTTCCCGTCCAACTCAATTCCTCTATTATCTTCTCTCAACCATTTCCCAGATCTAACTTCACTGTCAGCCTTATTTAATTTATTAAAAAGAGACAATAACATGGCTAATGAATGTTCTCCAACAGCATTTCTATTTCCTTCAGGAGCAGAAATTAAATAGACTCCTTTTTTCTCTGCATAATCACAATCTATATTTTCTAAACCCGCACCAACACGACCTATAAACTTTAAGTTCGAAGCGTTGTCTAAAAATTGCTTATCAATAGTAAATCTGCTTCTAATAATTATTCCGTCATAATTATGAATTATAGCCTCAATTTCATCTTTACTAGCAGTATAGTTTTCATGATTTGTGTACCCCAAATCATTTAACTGGTCAATTAATAAGTGATGGTTAGAATCTAAGTGTAGTACTTTCATATAACAGGTGAAAATTTGTTAGAAATTATAAAGTAAAAATAAATGTAAATAAATAAAAAGACCGCTATTTAGCGGTCTTTTTATTTAAGAAACAGGATCTAATCCTACATATTTAATTAAAGCAATTACTTTGTATCGAGGTCTGTTATCAAAAGCTTGACTATTTCCTTTTTGTCCTGTAGTAAAAGAATGACTGTGATTTCCGTCATTATTAATATTTAATGAATGATTATGACTTCCATTATTTCCAATACCTACAGAATGTGAATGTGTTCCAGAATTACTAATATTAAAAGAATGTGAATGACTACCATCTCCTCTAGTTCGTTGATTCCTGTACCAAATCATACTGTTATCATCATCTGTATCTCCACTTCCTTGAAAATTACTTCCTACTCTGTCAGATGAATAGTTGGTAAATCGATTTTGAGTTGGAGAGTAAGCCTCAATGAAATAACTATCTTTGTAAGAATGGGTGTGATAACCAGACGAAGTTGTACTTCCTGAATGTGAGTGTGCTCCAGAGTTACTAATATTTCCTGAATGTGAATGACTTCCGTTAGTAGTAGTATTACCTGAATGAGAATGGCTCCCTGCGGTTGCGGTAGTTCCTGAATGGTTGTGTGTAGGCATTTGAGCTTGGGTTAAAACTCTGCTATCTGCTCCACCAGTTTTTCCAATTAAATTATAGTCTGGGTTTGAAGGATCATAAATTACAGGAAAATGACCTGATAATATTTCGCATAACTCCCAACCAACAGGAATATCTTCGATAGCACCAACGTAAGGCAATCTTACGTCTTTAAAAAATGTTTCGAACATTTGATTGGCAACTCCTTGAATAAATGGTTTTAGTTCAGAAAAACTAAATGTTTCAACACCATCATTTCCAAATTTAGCGCTACGTCTTACGTAGGCAGATTTATTATCGCCTAATCCATCACCGTCATCATCAACTTGGTAGGTTACTTGTTGTTTTACTTCGGTAATAGTTACTTGTGTTTGAATAGCTCCACCTGTAAAAGGTAAAATTTCTCCTTTGTAAACAATCATTCCGTCTGTAACATTGCCTCCTTGTGTGGCTACTCCAGATAGAATATATGTGTCACTTCCTCCTAAGGCAGTTAGCGTAGCTGCCATATGACTTTGACCTTGTAAAAAATCTAAGGTTTCTGTTGCTAAAGGAAAACCTCCTTCATATAATTCTAATTTATTCATATTGTGTAGTTATTTTATAAGTTTTACTAGCTAATTTGTAATAATTTATCAATGATCTCATTCGTATATCTTCTTCGTCTGAAACAGTCATATCAGCAGGAAGTACCACAACAAAATCGACATCTTTAAACTCTAATTCAGTTTCGTTAAAAATGTATTGTGTATTTAGGTAAATATCTTTTCCGTCTTCATAAGGAAATACATAAGTAGGATTATTGAATAATCCATCAGAAATATAAATACGACGTAGTGTAGTATCGAAACGATCATTTAATACTTTTTGCAAATACACAACTTGTCCGTTATGATTAATTTTATACAAAGAATCGGTTCTAAATCTTTTGAAGCTTTGGTATAACTCTATTAAAGGCTTGATAAGCGACTTTAAAAAGTTCACCATCTTAGTTTTCCTTTTAAACGTAGGTAATAATAAACTTACTTGTCTATTAAAATCAGTATTGTAAATATTATAGCGTGACATCTCTTGGTATCCAATTAATTGTTAAGTCTTCTGTATTTATTTTCATATGACCAGCATCAGATTGGTAAGTCTCGTTAATTTCTGTCCAATCTACCTGATTTCCAAACTTATAAGACGCGCTTTTAACTACAGGCATTTCAATACCTTGTACTTGTTGAAGCTGATCTGTAAGTTTTGTTAATACAAGTTCCCCGTTGAATTCAAACTCCTTTAAGTATTGTTGAAGTTTGTTTTGAAGCGGCTCATTATCAGAACCATCTAATCGAGCTCCATTAGCGTCTATTTCTAACGGATTATAATAAGCGTCAATTTCAAGTTTCAATAAATCAGCATCTCTATTTACTAATCGTACTTTTACACCAGCATCTCTAATAAGTTTGATATATTGTATGAGAGCAGCTTCTTGATCGTCTGACAATCTTACACGAACGGCATCTTGTTGGGCTGCAACTTTTATATATAATATTGAATTTATTTCTACAACAGCGGCGTACTTAACAACTTTAGCGTCTTCAATTTGCTTTACAGTTAAATTAGTGTTGTCATAATAATCTTGCTCATTTAATTCTTGACCGAATTGAAAATCTAGAACTTTTTTCCTGTACCAACTAGGTTTGTGTGGTTTTAGTAAGTAAAGTAATTCCTCAATTTCTTGTTTTAGTGTATCGAATAATTTCTCAATAGTCCAAAAGCTTACAGAAATAATAAATACAAATAATCGCCATATAGCCACTTTAGAAGAACTTGTTAAATTATCTTTCTCATTAGTAGTGAGTACTTCTAAAGCATTTAATTCTGTGTCTGAATTAATACTTTGAAGAATGCTTTCTTGTATTTCATTAATGCTTCTTGCCATGATATTAGTTGTTTTATAGGTGTTTAATTTTTTTATTGATGTCCATGGAGACAGCCACATTTGTAGCTGTCTTTAGTCCAGGACATTTAACTCAGTTAAGAGTTATTTTACAGCATATCTCAATGAAGAGTTACGATTTTATGATATCTCAGTTAAGAGTTATCTATTTACTATTGATTTTTTTATTGATGTCCATGGAGACAGCCACATTTGTAGCTGTCTTTAGTCCAGGACATTTAACTCAGTTAAGAGTTATTTTACAGCATATCTCAATGAAGAGTTACGATTTTATGATATCTCAGTTAAGAGTTATCTATTTACTATTGATTTTTTTATTGATGTCCATGGAGACAGCCACATTTGTAGCTGTCTTTTATCCAGGACATTTAACTCAGTTAAGAGTTATTTTAAAACATATCTCAATGAAGAGTTACGTTTGAGGATAGCTCAATGAAGAGTTATCATAATTGAATATTTTTAGGTTCTTTCGTATCCAATTTTATAATTCTCGTGTTTATCTATAAATACTCTTAGTGTTTCAGAGAATGGAGATAGTATAGTTTCTCCTTTGTACTTTAATTGTAGTCTTAATTTGATATAAAAATGAGCTTGAGAACGTGCTTTTTTTCTATATAACGTATTGGAATTACTATTCTTCATTCCTTGTGCAAACAGTTTGCTTGTTGTTGAAGAAACTCCATCTTTAAAAAAATTTTCCAAACCAAAATCTAATACAGGTTTTTTACTTTTTAAAGAAATAATAGTGTTTCTACCCGCACCACCTTCATAGTGGTAAAAGCCAGCTTTTTTTGTGCGTTGAACAGCTTTTTTTAGAGTTTCATCGTGATAGTATAACTTCTTCTTTGACTTGTATCTGTATAATAGTATTTTAGGTTCATAATCTAATAAATCATCGATACCATTGATTAGTTCACATTCTAATAAGTTTACATTACCAGAGTACGAAGTTGAAGTATTATTGTAATGATTTTTAGTATATTCTCTATACAGATTACCCCAAGAAAAATTAAAATCAGGAAAAATATTTTGGCCATTCGTATCTATTGAAATAGAATTGTTCGCAGGGTTTATATTAGCTCCTTTAAATGTTAATGTATCATTTTGCTTCGAAGCTAAAATTGTATTCTTTCCGTCAGAAACACTACTAAAGCTATTCAAGTTAATCGCAGCTAATTTTTCTTTTTCTTCAGTTGTATAATCATTTGCAGATAATTGTTTTCCTGCTATCTTGTCAACTTTTGTATCGTCTGTTTTACCTTGAATTAAGTTGTTACTTAGTTTTTTTGTAATAGTTCCGAACGAGTCCGTATGTTGAATAGTAAAACCTTTTTGGAGTTTACTCAATTCAACCTCATCCAAAGTTCCGTTATAATATCCTATCAATTTTGTAATGGCAACATTGGCGAATCTGAAATCTGTGTCTAGTTCGCCGATGTATATACAAGCTTCTTCGCCTTGTTGAAAACGAACATTGAAATCGTATTTACTATCTGAAGCTATGATTCTTGCAGATTGCGTATGAAAGCCACCTTTAGTTTGTTGGTTTTCATAAATGAACGTATTGATAATGATATTTGCAGAGATTCTGTCTGGTCCCTGGTATCCGGTACTTATATCAAGATGAATAGACAATGCATTTAGTTGAATTTCTTTAGGAATATTAACCTTAATGGCTCCAACTCTAGTCATAACAAAACCTACTTGTTGAGGTATTATTTGAAAAATATTTCCACGCGTTAAAGGATCGCCTTTTAAGGCGTAAGGAACATCATTATTTAACTCAGATAAATTTTTTGCTGAGTTAATAATTACCTTATTGTTTTCTGAATCTATAGTTGCTCCTTCAAAGGTTATACGATCAGCTTGTCCTTTCGCTTCCATCGTATTTTCGCCATCTGTAATACTAGAAAAAGTGGTAATATCGAAATTAGCTAACTTTTCTTTTTCTTCAGTAGAAAAGTTTTCGTCCGATAACTGCTTTCCATCAATACTATCGACTTTTGCAGCTATTTTTTGGTCTAATTCATTTAAAGTATCTTCTAGATTTTCTACATAAGTTATAGGTCTAGAGTCCGGAGCTTTATAATTTTCTAGAGAAGTTAATTTTTCTTTTTCTTCTGTAGAAAAATTTTCATCAGATAATTGTTTGCCTATAACTTTGTCAACTTTAGCTTCAATAGCTTCTTGTAATCCTTGAATTTCTGTTATTTGATGAAACTCTGGATGGATGTAATTTTTTAACTGATCGAGTTTTTGTTTTAATTCAATTGTGAAATTTTCATCAGATAATTGTTTTCCAGTTTCGCTAGTTACTTTGTTGTTTAATGTTTCTACTAAGCCATCAATGAAATTTTTAGGCATTGTATTAGGTAAAACAAATTTTTCGAAAGTAGCTGTGTTTCCATCGGATAATGTGAATGAAATATTTCCATTATCAGCTAGTTTGTAATTAGTTATAATGTTTCCATCATCTTTATGATGAAAACTATCGATAAGATTTTTGAATTGATTTTCTGTAGGTTTATCTCCTTTTTGAAACCAACTTTTTAAGATGTCTAAACTTGTTTTCATATAATTATCTGGTAAAAATTAAAACGTATACTTAGGTTTTGGTTCTTCGAATATTGGCTTGTTAACTGTGTCAATCGTAAAATACTCGAGTCTAATAGTAAGTTTACCTTTTAAAGAGTCAATAACTTTTTTAGGTGCTCCAACCAGATTGACTCCTTGATTGAAGTTTGGTGAGTATTCTTTTAAATTCGTGTAACGAGTTGATAGCGTATTACTTTCTATATAAGGTGCGGTGGCTGTATATGTATTAAAATTTACTAAAGAAACGTTATGAAATGTATCTACATAAGGATCTTTTGTTTTTAGATCTGCTAGCCCCAATGATAAAAAATATCCATATTCAGTGAAAGGTTCAATATAGCCCATAACAGTAAGGTATGTTGGAATAATAACACTGTTAGGAACAGGATTTTTTAAAATGTTCAAGAACTTTACCTCTTCATCACTTTTGGTATTGAAATAGCTTAAATCAATTTCTTTTAACACTGAAGATTTCTGACTATTGTAGGTTATATCTGCATACTCTTTGGTAATTAACGCCTTATCTCCTGTTTTTTCTATTAACTCTTTTGTTAAAGTAGGAGCAGTTATAGCGCCATTTTTCAAAATGGTGAAAGCATCACTTTTTTGTGAAGCATTTCCGTTTCCTACATTAAAAACGCGATCTTCGGGAGATGCAGAGATTTTAGATGTAGGTTTATATTCGGTATTGTAATGCCCAATACTAAATTCCGAAAAAGAATATGCTGTTGTGTTTCCTCCAGTTGCAAAAGATTCGTTTCCTAATGCTTGTGTGTCTCTACCAAAAGCGGAAGAAGCTTGGGCACTAGCTGTTGTTCTTAAGTTTGCGGCAAAAGAAGATAATCCAGTAGCACCTGTAGTATCATTAGCCAACTTTCTATTCTGGCTTAGATCTACTGCATCTACACCAATTGTTCCAAAATACTCTGAATCTTGATCAGATAAGCGCCAACCTGTTTGTGTTTCCTCTGTTATTTTCTCTAATCCAGAGCCATTAACTTTAATTATGTTTTTATCAACATCTACAGTTGCTCCTTCAAAGGTAATTCGATCAGCTTGTCCTTTTGCATTAATTACATTTTCTCCGTCACTAATACTTGAGAAAGTAGTAATATCAAAGCTTGCTAGTTTTTCTTTTTCTTCGGTAGAGAAGTTTTCATCAGATAATTGCTTACCGTCAACGATATCAACTTTGGTTGTTATTTTTTGATCTAATTCGTTTAATGTGTCTTCTAACTCTTCAATATAGTTTATAGGTAGTGAAGTTGGTGCTGAGTAATTTTCTAAAGAAGTTAATTTTTCTTTTTCTTCGGTAGAAAAATTTTCATCAGATAACTGTTTCCCAGAAACTTTGGTAACTTTACTTTCTATAGCTTCTTGTAACCCTTGAATTTCTGTTATTTGGTGAAATTCAGGATGGATATAATTTTGTAAGCGTGTAAGCTTTTGTTTCAACTCTAGTGAGAAGTTCTCATCAGATAATTGTTTCCCAGTTTCTTTGGTTACTTTATTATTTAAAGTTTCAACCAATCCTTCAATATAACTTTGCGGCATTGTGTTGGGCAACACAAATTTTTTAATATTGGCTATAGTTCCGTCTGATAATGTAAAAGAAACATCTCCGTTATCATATAATTCATAGCCAGTTATGATGTTTCCATCATCTTTGTGATGAAAGCTGTCAATAAGGTTTTTAAACTGATTTTCAGTTGGTTTATCACCAGTTTGAAACCAACTTTTTAGGATGTCTAAACTTGTTTTCATAAAATATAAAATTTTAGTAGAGGATATTTTAGAAGTTGTTAAACTTCAATAGCCTTTTAGGATGAATGAACCCAGTTTTGAGAATTAAAAAACTGGTTTCCGTTAATAGATTCTAGTTATGTAAACTATTTATAGCAGGTTACAATACTTGCTGTAAGTGGCTTTCCCATCTTTTCTCCAGTTAGCTCCTTTTGGAGGACTGAGGGTTTCATCGTCAACTTGAATACAGTTTAAGTTTGGATTTAAATCGGCTCTGAAAAATTCTAGGTTATCATTATTGCTATTATTAATATTTAAATAGGATAACTGATTGTTATTGCAATAGAATGTTTTTAGAGCTACATTTTTACTTACATCTAACAATGTGATTTGATTGTAAGCACATAAAAGATGATCTAACTTTGGATTCAAACTAGTATTTAATACTTTAACATTATTTCTAAATAAAGTTAAGTATGTTAATTCAGGATTTTTAGTAATATCGATATCAGTAATACTGTTATCACTAAAGTTTAATAATTTTAAACCACTATTTTTTGTAACATCTAGTTGAGTCAATTTATTCTTTGAGCACAAAAAAGTCTCCAATTTTTCATTAGAAGCAACATTTAAAACCTCAATACTATTATTGGAACAGTAGATCTGTACTAAGTCGTTATTTTTACTGATATCTAAAGAAGATAATTGGTTGTCATAACATATAATTGATTTCAATTTTAAGTTCTTACTTAAATCTAAACTTGAATGTTTATTACTAGCGCAATGAATAGTCGTTAATCCACTGTTTTTACTAGTATCTAGAGTTGATAATTTATTGTTGAAATAAGTAATTTGCTCTAGTCGTATTTGCTCTGAAATGTTTAATTCTGTTAGTTCATTTTCAGAACAATGTAAATCGGTTAGTTTATTACCAGAACCAAGATGTAATGTTCTTAATTTATTTTTAGAACACAATAATCTTGTAACATCTTTAAAAATACTAATGTCTAGATATGTAAGTTCTTTCTCTCTGAAATCTAGATCAACAACAGTTCTAACGATATCAAAGCCACTAAAATGAAATTCTAATTCTTCGTTTTTTGTGTTAAAACTCAAATCAATAGTTGCGGTTTTACTATCCATAGCATTATTAAACACTTCTATTCCATTTGAAAGAATCTTCAAACGAGGGTTTAAAAATGCAGAATAAGGGATACGATGTAAAAATCTATTATTACTACTTGTTGTGGTATAGATATGGTGATTGTATTTTGGTTTTTTATACCTATTGTTACTAAATATATGCCAGGTCCAAAGATTCATAATCCAAAGATTTGTAATTAATAAAATGTTATTGTTTTTTCACGTACTACTACTAGATGATCTTTGAAAATAATTTCCGAATAATCAACAGGTTTAGTTGTCCAGTCTTTTGGAATGGCATAAGTTATTCCTTTAAAATTCCTAGGAGACATACCAAAACTATATGTTCCTTCTTTGAAACTTACAGTAACATTTGAGGAAACGTTTATAACTGTATTGTTAATAGTTTCATCAGCGGTAATAGTACTTGTTGTTTGATTTTTAAATTTTAAATCGACATATTCTTTAGTTACCAAGGATTTATCACCTGCATTTTTAATATCTTGAATAGTTGTGGAAGGTGCTGTTATTTCACCATTTTTAAGTACAGTTAATGCATCGGCCTTAAAAGCAGTACTTGCACCAATTCCAACATTAAATATTCTATCTTCTTTATTAAAATTAACATTGTCTTTAGGAGTATATTCGGTACCATTCATACCGATTACAAATTCTCCAGGAGAGTATGCTGTACTAAAAAAACCGTAGGAAAATGAACCGTTACTTTTTGAACTAGATCCAAAACCACCACTAAAACTATAAGCTTCAGAAGCTGTAGTTCTAACACCAGTTGCAAATGAATACAATCCTGTTGCGCCTCTGTCATCACTAACTTGATCTTGAATAGATAAGTCTATGGCATTTTCTCCTATTGGACCATGATTATCAGCAATTTCTCCTTTTAATCTCCAGCCCGATTTATCATCTTCAGTTATTTTTTCTAATCCAGAGCTTTCACTTTCTATTTTGATAGTGTTTGTTAAAGGATCTACAGTAACGCCTTCAAAAGTTAATTGATCGGCTTGTCCTTTGGCATTTATTGTATTTTCACCGTCGGAAATACTAGAAAAAGTGGCAATGTCAAAACTTGCTAATTTTTCCTTTTCTTCGATAGAAAAGTTTTCGTCAGACAATTGTTTACCATCAACAATATCAACTTTTTCTGTTATCTGTTGATTTATGGTGTTTAATGTATCTTCAAGCTCCTCAATGTAAGAAATAGGTTTAGAATCAGAAGCTACGTAGTTTTCTAAAGTTGCTAACTTCTTTTTTTCTTCGGCAGAGAAGTTTTCGTCAGATAATTGTTTGCCATCTATAACATCAATTTTAGTTTCCAGAGCTGTCTGTAATCCCTCTATTTCTGTAATCTGATGAAATTCAGGATGAACATAGTTTTTTAAACTAGTGAGCTTCTGTTTTAACTCGAGTGAAAAATTTTCATCAGACAGTTGTTTGCCAGTTTCTTTATTAACCTTATTATTTAAGGTTTCTACTAAGCCATTAATAAAATTAAGAGGCATGGTATTGGGTAGAACAAAGCGTTCAATTTTTGTTACAGTTCCGTCTGATAATTTGAAAGAAACATTCCCATTATTAGATACTTCATAATCGGTTATAATAGTTCCATCATCTTTATGATAAAAACTATCAATTAAATTTTTGAATTGATTTTCTGTTGGTTTATCTCCAGTTTGGAACCAGCTTTTTAATATATCTAAACTTGTTTTCATTAGTTTATTTTAAGTTCGGTTATCTTCTTAATCTTGATGATTCTTTTCGTTTGGAAGCTGTAAATTCTGTAACAATAGGGTCATTACTATTTTCTTCTACTCTGAAACTAGATCCAATAATCCAATAACCAATTCCTTGAAGTCCTTCGCTTATGGTTTCTTGATTTTTAGTTAATCCAGAAGCAGGAAGTAAGTTTTGCTTATCGTAATAATCTTGTATGGTTACATCGGTTACTACGTCTTTAGGAATAATTAAAGCACTTCCTACAGCGAGCTTATCTGTTATTGCAAATCCATTAGCCTGTGCAATCGCTAATGCATTATTTGCTGAGCCCGTAGCTTGAATCGCGATATCAAAAAATGATTGATTATTACGAACTGTTATTTGATTTTTCATGAAAATTATCTTTTTTTTATATAGTGATTTATGGAGTAGTATTTGTAATACAGCTTTTCAAGAAAATGTATTAGTTTCTTATTAGGTGTTAACCCTGTTTTCCACCGAAACAATTCTTCATTAGAAAATTGAAAGGCTTCATAAATGGTTCCGAAATACTCTATTTCACTAACCTGCTCCGTCCAAAGCCTACTATGAATTAAATGAGCTGTTAATTTTTCATTTGAAGAAAAATTACTGCAGCGAAACCATTTAGGTGAATTAGAAAAATTTGCTCTATAACCTTTTGGAATGTATAACACTCTGCCGTCTGATAGTTTAATTTCAATAGGCTGAGTAACTGTAAAGTCTTTTTCTTTTAATGATGAAAAGACTAAAGGGATTTCTGAGGGACACTCTAAGTAGTTAATTTTCATTTTCAGGGTTTAGTAAATAAGCGATTTCAATAGGAACAAGCTAAATTTCTTGTAGTACGAGCTTAAACTAAACTGTATAACTACTTTGTTAGGATTATGCGGAGTTTGCTGTATGATCGCTCTTGTATTTTTCAAATTCACCTTTTAAGTCACGGTATTTACTTTTCCATAAATCTAAATTTGTTCTTAATTGTTTTATTTCTGTTTCTAATTCATGAAATTTCTCATCGTATCTTTTCTTTAAATCGTCTAAAGCTTCTTGATATAAATCCACTACTTTTTGTTGGTTTTGTGTTTCTGCTTTTACAAGTTCTTGTTTTCTTTTTTTACGTTCTGTCCAGGCACTGAAGATTCCTCCAGCGCCAAATATATAACTGATGATAACGTCTATATGATTGATAATAAACTCTCTCATAATTATGTTACAGTTAATGTTAAAGGAGCTCCTTGATTTCCTACACCAATAATTGTCATAGATTTTACATAAGTATCTATTGCAGTAGCTAAATCAGCAGCAACTTGTTCATGACTATAGTTTGTATCGTCTGAAGGTGCTAAAATTGTTTTAATCTGAGCTTCTAAAGCGGGTTTGTTTAATGGCATGATTAAGGTTTTAAAATTTTATCTATTTCAGTATTTAAAGTAGTAGTTACAGCTGTTTTTATGGCTGTTATAGCTCCAATATTGGGAGTAACTCCAACAGATACCACGATTTTATTTACTTCATCACAAAGGCTTGCTACTTGATTTTGGATTTCATTGATAACATCTTTCAATCGTACATCTCCTTTTTGTATTAAATAACCATCGTTGCTTATGTTGAGGAGTACATCATCTTCTCCTTTTTCGAATGTATACCCTTCTTTATCGATATGAAAAAAAGTATCTTCGATGGTTCCTTCGATGCTCTCAACTTCACTCAAAGCGCTTACAAATAACGTGTTATCGTTGTTTCCAATTCGGCTCACAAGTACTGTTGTTTCTTCTTTAGGAAACTGTACTACTTTATTGTTGTCGTCAATTACACTTGTAAGTCTAACATCATAAAAATCAAAACCGTCAGTATCTAAAACTTCAATAGTTTTGGTTTCTTTGTCTACTTTTGTAACTGTGGCAATAAAGGTTTCAGGTTCTCTAGAAACTAAATGTCTAAGTGCATCTTGTAAATCTTTATCTCTTCCCATATTATCCAATTTTATTTTCTGGAAGAATTATAGCTCCCAATTCAACTTTTCTTCTAGCTCCATTTTGTCCAAAGGTTGTGGTTACTTTTGGAATAAAGTAAGTACCACCTCTTGAAGGATATTTAGCATCTTCAATTACAACTCCCATTCCTCTTGTAGCATAAGGAATTAAGAATCCTGTTAAACTTCCTCTATAACCAGTATATTTTAATTTATCGAGTTCAGATTCTCCACGTTTTTTTAGCGCTGCTTCTGTAGAAAGATTATAAAAATGTAAAGTTCTTTGTTCTCCTAATTCTTCTCCAACAATTGTTTCTATTTTGGTGTTATCTTTTTGTACACCAATAACTTTCACGTAAATTTCAACATCTTCTTTTTTTACATACTTAAGGTCGTTGTTGATTACATTTTTCTGGAGATTATAACTTGAATTCTTCCCAATGTTAATATCCATTCTCAAACCAGCATATAGTTTATTCTCATCATTTAGGAAGATTGATAAACCATATTCATCTTTAATTTTTTTCAAAGCTTGCGCTCCATTTTTACTTTTAATAGCAAATTTTTCAAAGCTCACATCAGGAAGGTTTCCTGCTAATTCAATAGCAGGAACCTCTGGTTTTAGTTTAGCATTAGTTTCATCTACGATATAACTTAATACTTCTTTTAGTGTGGTTTTTTTAAAGTTCTTATTGATTCGTATTTTTCTAATGTGATACACAGCATCTTCACATTCAATATGAACAACATGATTTTTTGGGTTTATTGATTTAACATAGCCAACAAACTCTTCTCTCTCTTCAGAAACATTTTTATATTCGAGTACTATTTTAACAGGCATTCCAGCCTTTATCTCATTTTCAAGCTGTTTACGTTCTTTGCCATTTTTACTACCAGTGTCAAATTGAGCACTCGCTGGCATTTTTATAATTGCTGTGTCAGATAGTAAATCAACTGACTTTACTATTTGTACATCGTTTACACGCTTAAAGGTGTATTTTCCTATAGTTATATTACAATCTAAAACAAACATTATTTCTTAATTTGATAGTAGCTTTCCTCTGTTATTTAATTCTGCAAAAAAATCATCATCACTAATTGCATCAATAGTATATCTTTGAGAGTAAGGTTGCCCTTGCATCTTATCAATACTATATCCTGTGATTACAATTTTTTTTATCCCTAATAATTCCCCTAGATCATTATTAAACTCTAAAGCTTCTTGTTTTTGACAAATAGCAATAATTTGATTAACTTGATTGGTGGGATATTCTTTTTTACCAGGTTCAATACAAACGCCTTCAATCTTTATTTTATAGTCGTTAGCGCTTATTAACTCTTTTACAGTTCCTCTTTTTTGACTTCCTACTACAACAGTTTGAACAATTCTTTTCTGAGTACTAAACGTAAGTAGAGGTTCGTTAGGAAGCCGAATCGTATCAATTTTAACATCCATAAAAAATGGTGTTCCTAAATGAGTTCTACCTTCCTTGGCTATACCTATTCCATTTTTATTAACAATGTTTCCCGGAAGTAAAGACTTGTCAAATTCTTTACCCGATTTGTTATGGACTTTTTGAGTAAGCTCTCTTATGTTGAAAATATTTATCATTATGCAGTAGTTGTTTGTATTTGATTAGCTGAATTTAATACACGTAATAGCGATGTTATTAACTTGTCTTCCATGTCATTTACTCCTTCGTCAAGGTTTTCAGATTGTATAACCATATTCTCCACAAGCCTATCAAAATGAATGTTGATATGTGTCTGCTTTTTACCTCCATCTGTAATATTGGTAATACCTTTGTTGGTAGTTGTATTTCCACCAGCAGTTCCAGCAGGAGCTTTATCAGGAAACTTAAAGCCTTTTTGCATCTTTTTTAAATCTGCTTTTAAGCCCTTAGCATCAAAAGAAAGACTACTCATTTTTCTAGCACCATTTAATGCTTTAAGTGCATTTGCAGTAGTATTTTGATTAAACTGTTGTACGCGTTGCTGTCTTTCTTCTTCTATTTTTTTAAGCTTAACTTCTGCTTCAGTAGTAATCTTTTCATTTAATTTGTCTCTAGCTCCAGAGAAATCACCATTCCAAGCAAGTTTTATGGCTGCACCAACATTTTTCACATATTGTATAGCGCGTTGACCAAAGTCTACTACATTATACCAGGCTTTTTGAAATCCATAAACAATAGAGTCTATAAAAAAACCAAAGTTTTCTTTTAGTTGGCTCCAAACAGCACTTAGAATATCTTTAAAGCCTTGCCATGCAGTGGCCCAGCCTTTGGTGTATTTAATAACTACGGCAATTACAGAGATAAGCGCAACGATACCTAAAACAATCCATGTAATTGGGCTTAATGCCATGATTACATTCCATACCAACCAAGCACCAGCAACAGCACCAATAATTGGAGCAGCAGGTTTCAATACTTCAAATAAAGTAGACAAACCTAGTGTGATATACGAAATTGGAGTTACCAGAAAATCCAATACTTTTTTAAAAATATTGATAGCGCCTGCGGCTGCAGATGTACCTTCTTTAATTCCAAACATTGCTCTTAAAAAGCCTCCAATAGTACCTGCTAAATTCACGATAGCACTAATAATAGGTTCTGCGGCTTTTGATATTGCTTTGAACCCTTTTACAAACTCAGTAGCGAAGCTGATAATTTTATTAGCAACAGGTTTAAATACACTAGTGATTCTACTAAACTCGGTTTTATAGAGCTTATTTAAATTTGCTAACTTTTTCTTGTCTCCAAACTTCTTTACAAACTTACTTACACTATCATAAGCAGATTTAAACTTAGTTTTAAGTCCTTTAAAATTTAATGAAGGCAGTGTGTATTTCTTTTTAAATTCGTCAAATTTTTTCTTGAAGGCTCCATACCTTTCAACTAAATTTTTTGTAATCCTAAAAGGAGCTGTTAACGATTTTGTAATCACATTTCCTAATACGCTAAAACCTACTTTAGCAAATCCGATAGATGCTCCAAATACTTTGTTAATACCAGAGGCTAAGTTTTTAAAAATAGGTGAGTTTCCTATTTTTTGAAAACCATATTCTAAAAGTGTTAATGTTTTTATGTATTTACTTTTAATACTATCGGTAAAACTTCTAATTGATGCAGATGCGATACCAAAATTTAAAGTTGCAACAGTTGCTAATGTTACAATTCCTTTTTTAACAGCCAGAATTTTAGTACCAATTTTCTCTTTAATTTCATTAGCAATACCTCCAATAAAACTTGTAGCAGAAGAAAAAGCGTTACCAATTTTATTAAAAATAGGTAGAATTCCAATTTTATCTAATCTGTATTCTAAGATTGTTAAAGCACTGATGTATTTACTTTTAATAGTATCGGCATACCCTTTAATATGGGCAGATGCAACACTAAAATTTAAAGTTGCAACAGTAGCAAATGTTACCAAGCCTAATTTAGCTGCTTTTATATTTCGAGTTATTTTATCTCCAATAAGGTTTGCTATAGGTGAAAAAGCGTTACTAACCTTAGTGCCAACTTGTACAAGTATATCTTGTGTTTGTCTTGCGGCACTTTGGATATCATCAAAACCGTTTTTAAGATTTTCTAGATTTTCTTGGAAAGCGAGCGTATTTTTTGAAACTGCTTTTACGTCTTTATCTAGTTTCTCAAACTTTTCAATAGTTTCTGTAATAGGTTTAACGATCTTTTCGAAAGTTGAATTTAGTTCTTTCAGTACTTTCAGTAATTCTTCCATGATAATAATATGGTTTTTACGATGCTGCTTTAGCTTCTTTTTGCCTAATATCTTCCAGTTGTTTAAACTTTTCTGCCCATTGCTTATCGCTCAAGGCAGAAGGTTCAATATTTAGATGATATTGCATAAGTGTATCTACATAAGTAATCCAGTTATGTTTCGGGTCCCCTTGGGCACCCTTTAGCACTTTTTTAACTCAGCCTCTTTTATTTCTATTAATTTGTCTATTTGACCAGCTGCAGCAAAGAATAATCCGTCATTAGTTTTAATGTCTTCATCTCCACCTAGCCAACAGTTTTCTAAAACAACTTCAGCAAAACCAAGTGGATTTGTTTGTGCATTAGTCATTGCATAAGAAAGTGTTTTACGGTCTGGTTTTTTTAAATATCCTTTTTTTCCATCTACGGCAACTTCAAATACTTCTCCGTGTTGTTGTTTCCAGTTATTGATTTGCTCTTTAGTAATTTTCATAATAGTTTAGTTTTAAAGTATTTGTGTTTTGTTTAATTTTTGTTTTTGGATATAGTGTTTAAGAAAAGAGTAGGGGCATAGCATAAAGGACTTATACTAAGCCCTACTCTAGAAGAATGAAACAAATACACTAGCTAAAAAACTAATATGTTGTTAATAAACACTAATATCATGTGTTTGTGTAATTAGGCAGCTAATCTGCGTAAGTACATAATTGGTAATGTAATTTCCATGAATTTATCACCTTGTTTTAATTCTCTGTTGTCTTCAGTGAATTCAACACCTTTTAGCATGTATGTAGCTATTTTTCCTGGAGCTGTATTTCTAACAAAAGAAACTGTGATATCGAACGGAGGTAAATCTGTTAAATCTTCCTCAGGAGATAATAGTAATTGTAAAGCTTCAACTTCACTTTGTAATAATGTTAATTCTCCTTCAGGAGTTTTGTTTCCGTATTGAATAGCATGAGGATCTTCACCTCTAGCCATTAAATATTCTTTTTCTCTTTTCACTGAAAATTTTACTCCTCTAACACGAGTAAGAATTCTTCCTAGCATTACAATTTGTACGTCTGCCCAACGGTATTCAGGGCTTTTACTGTCAAAAGTCATTGTTTAATTTTTTTAAGTTAAATGTTTGTTTTTAATTAAGATAAGCTAGTTGTGAAGCCTAATTCAACAGTGATGTATTTGGCATATCCAACAGGTAAAATGTCTAAAGAAACTTTTACTTCGTTAGTAGCTAAAATATTTTGCGCAGGATCTATATAAGTTCTTACTGCAGAAATTTCACCGTTTTGAGTCATTACTAAATTGATGGCATTGTCAACTAACCCTTCCCAACTTTTAATTAAAGCAGGAGCAATCTGACCGTTTGCTTCTAAAGGAATTTCATCTAAGATTTCGTTCACAAAAACACCATAAGCAATTCTTCTTGCTTTGTAAATAGTACGAACTCTAGTAATGTTGTTTAAATCATTTCCTTCGGTTGCACAAGTTGGAGCATCGTTAAAGAAATATCCAGAACGACCAACGAAAGAGCGTAAAAAGATGTATCCCTTGTCATGGATATTATCCCATGCATTTTCGATTTCTTCAATAGCTACTCCATCTGTAAAGAAGCCTTCAGTTGCAGGTAAAGAACCAGATTTTACACGGCCTGGATTTCTCATCACAGGATCTTTAGCTAGTCTACCTAATAATAAGCCAACTGCAGCATTTTTACTTCCGTCTGTATTTGATAATACTACAGAAACAAACTCTTGATCAGCTTCTTTGTAATCTTTTAAATCAGCAACTTCTCCATTGAAGTCTTTTCCATCAATAATTACTGATGCTTCTTTGTACTTTTCGACATAACTTTCGATAAGTGCTTGAGCATTAACAACAGCTCTGTCTACATCAGCATCCACACCATTTTCTACATTTACCGTTCCGTCTGATTTTCTTGATACAGCTAATAAACGTATTGCTCCTTTGGCATCGTTTAATAACTTTTTAGCATAAGCTTCAGTAGATGAAGTCATGTCCTCCATTGTTACTGTTTGTGCCACAAGCATTAACCAAAGCTCGGTTCCGTTTCCAGCTTCTTCATAAAATTGTTGTACGTGTTTGTACGCATAGGCATTACTAGTTTTTGTAATTCCTTTGGCTTCAGCTTCATCTATACTAAATACTTGTACTGAGGCTCCGACTTGAATACCGCTAGGGACAGAAGTTCCAGTTAAGATCATAGCTGATACGCCATCTTCAGTTTGGGCTACTTGCCCTAAACCGTCATTGTTTACATTGATTTTTACTTTAGGTAATCCATTCATTTTTTATAGGATTTTGGGTTAACAAATTTCATTTTTGTACCTTTTAACATAAGTGCATACGAAATGCAACCAATGCAAGTTGGTGTTGTCAACATAGTCACGTTATATTGTGTGCTGTTGATTTCTAAGTTATTATTGTAGTTTCTTTAGCAATTTTTAATACAATAAACTTTAAAGGTTTCCCCCTTTGATTTAAAGAGAAGCATATTCTTTCTTAGCATTAAAACATGGACATATTTTTATGAATTCAAAGGGCTCTATAACTCCGTTATTATTGCTGTCTATTGAAAAATCTCGATGTCCAAGAATTGTTGCTTCAGGATATTTTTGCTTTAATACTATTAACAATTGTTTTAATGTTCTTTTTTGTTTACGTGTCCTTGTATCTTTAGGAGTTCGTTTTTTATTCAATCCGCCCACATAAACAATTCCTATGGTATTTCGATTATATCCTTTAACATGAGCTCCCATTTCATATTCTGCTCTTCCTTTCTCAATAGTTCCATCGATTCCAATTACATAATGATATCCAATACCTTTCCAACCTTTTTGTTTATGCCATCTATCTATATCTGTGGCAGAGAAATTTATTCCTTCTATTGTTGCTGTGCAATGGATAACTATATGTGTAATTTTTCTCATTTTTTTAGTTTTAAATAATCCCCGAAGGGTTTGCAGTTTCCTCATTCATAAGAAGAGGTAAACTGCCTTTTTAGGGAACTCTATAGTGTTGTTTTTTGAACTTGTTTGAGTTGTTTGACACTGCAAATATCCGACAGAAATAGAGTTCTTACAACTTGATTATCAATGGTTGCGATGGTGTTTACAATGATTGTGAATATTACTACAAGTGTTGATTTAAGGTTTTATTAATTGACATAGTTAAAGCAACTTTGTATCAGATTTTAAACTAAATATTATGAATGATTTTAAACTAGACGAAACAGGAGATTTACTAATAGTAAATGGAGATTTTGTAATTACAGATGCCACATTACAGCATCAAGAACACATTATTGTAGCTCAAAAAGGAGAGTATAAAGAACATCCTGAAATAGGTGTGGGTATTTCAAATATATTGAATGATGAAAATCCAAGAGATGTTATTACACAAATCCGTAGGAATTTTGAATACGATGGAATGGAGGTTAAGCAATTAGAATTTGATGCCAAAGGAGGAATAGTGGTTGATGCTCCTTATAGATTAGTATAAACAATAAAAATGTAAAGAAATGAGTGTTAGAAAAGAAATTTATGAGATTTTATCAAATAAGTTAAATACGTTAAATTATTTTCAGATAATTGATATTTATAAAGGACAATTTAATGACGAGAACGCAAACAATATAAATGTTTTTCCTGCGGTTTATATTTCCATAGGGAATATAAGTTATGAAGAAGCAGTATTAGATTTCGTGGAAGGTGTTGCCCAAGTAGACGTCTTTGTGTTCTTTAAAAAATTTGAAGACACTTCTGTTGGAGCGAATAACCAAGCAGATTCACTTGCAATCCTGTCTATAATGGATACTATTGTAGACGAATTGCAAGGATCTTATGGTAGTTTTTTTACTGAATTATCTCAGGTTTCAGAGGAAGATTTAAGTTTTACTTATGGTAAACCGGTATTTAAAGTAAGTTTTTCAACCAATATTATTAAAAAAGTTGAAGGAGTAAATTATATTTTGAATTAGTTTTTAGAAGGCGCTTTTATAAGCGCCTTCGTTATTTAAAATAGCAGATATTGTTCGTTTACTTATATAGAATTCGAAAGACAAAGATTCTAGTACTGCATCGTATTTCCATTGTGGATGTTTAGCAGATACTTGACTGAAGCGTTGTTTTACTTTTTGATTTCGTAGTATGATTAAATCATTATTTCTAGCCATAGTGTTTTTAGTTTTGGTTTAAAAATTAAGGGGGTATACAATCTGATTTTAATCTGTTGAGATTACTGTATTATTTTGATACTTTTATTTAGCGTTTTATTCAGATTTTTTTGAGTTCTTTTTTCTTTTCTATAAGATATGTTTTACAACCCGTTTTAATTGTATTATAATATTTGATCTCATTGATTAGTGTTTTTCTGTTGATCTGACATAAATTGAATACCTAAAAATGACACCATAATCATAGCAGCACTTGCTTGAACATCTAATAAAATAGCTATGTTTAATTGAGTTAGATGAATTAAAGCAACGGTAATTAATAAGATCACACATGATGTTCCAATAACTGTCAATCGAAATTTTTCCATAATTATATTTTAAAGGCTAGAGAATTGGATATTTATATCTTGCCACTTATTATTTTTGTCTTTAATTTTTACGCGACAATATTTAGCAGATCCAGTAACTCTTTGGCAGTCACTCAATTTTTCAAATTCTTCAATTAATTTATGATCTCCTAAATCTTTTACCTGTTTTCTTGATTTAGCTAATAATTTAGGATCATATTCTCCTTTGTTTCCTTTTATTAAAAGTCGATCCAAAATATTATAAAGAGCCTTGTTTCTATTAGCAAACTTATTTTTAAAAATATCTTTTATAGCATTTATATGAACATTGGCTTCCTCAGTAAATTCTATACGTTCTTGAAAATCAACAGTAACAAGTATATCCCCTGTTTTATTCTTTCTTGAAAAAGATTTAACCTCTTTGGGTTTTTTACCGTTCAATAGATACATTTCTGAATATAAACGGTTGGCTTCATATATAGTTTCTTCTTTTAATTTTTTGAGTTCTTGAGAAAGTTTTGAAAATCTTTCTGCGGTTCTGTTACAAAAGATTTCATTTGCGTTTTCAAACTGTTTTCTTTTCTTTAAATTTAATTGTTCTCTTAGTTGTTTCTTTTTGGCCAAGGCATTTACCAGTTGGCTTTCTGTTAAGGTTTCAAGATTTATAAAAGTATTCATTAGCTTATTTTTTGTGTTAGTTTAGTAATTTAAAATATTTCAGGTCTTTCCCAGTTTTCTTTATGAATACACTCGTTGATATCAGTAACTTTATCGTTTACTCTGTTAGTGATTGTGTATTTTGGTTCTGTATGTTGTCCGTCTAATACGCGAAACCAGGCAGCAACTTCTTGATTGCAACAAATTCCTTCACCGATAGTCATTATTTTTTCTTCATTTCTACTATAAGCAATTGCGTTTCGCAATTCTTTAATCCTATTTTCAATTTCAATTAGTCTCATTCTTTTTTTTATTTTTAAGTTTCAGTTTTATTTCCTCTTTATCTTTTAATAGTGTAGCATAAATTTCATCATCAAATGCCTGCGTTAACATGAAATTGTATTCTTCAATTCGTTTTTTAAGTTTTTTTTTAGGTTTCATTTTTTAATGTTGATTTTATAGTTATTCCTTTCTTAGTAGTATTTTTTATTTTGTTGGAGTAGTTCATTTTCATACTTGAAATATTAATATTTGTTTTATGATTTTTATTTATAATTTGAAAATTTTCAATTTTTTTAGTTTTAATAGTTTTTTAGTGCTTTTTATTTCCATATCTTTGTTTTATATTATTAACAAGGCAAATATAGAAGATAATTTTCAACAAAAAAAGAAAAAAGAAGAAAATTATATCTTTTTTTGAATTCTAGTATATTTTAGATTGCTAAGTAAGATTGCTTTTTTATGGATTTTTCGTGCTCCCCCGTAGACTTTCAAAATAAAAGAAGATAATTTTCATCTTTAAGATGAATTCGTGTCTTTGTATGTAGAAACGGGTTTTATAGTGTGATTTTGTTTGAGCTGTTCGCTGAACATGACTATAAAAGGCTTGTAATTTTTAATAAACAGTAATAAAAGAGGAAAATTTATGACGAGTACTATCGACAGAATTAAACTCATGGCCGACCATGAGAATATTAAAATTACAGCATTAGAAAAGCAAATAGGTGCGAGTAAAGGTGTTTTAAGTAGAGCTTTTAATAATAAAACAGACATCCAAAGTAAATGGTTAACTAAAATAATTGAAAATTATCCCCAATACGATTCTCTGTGGTTATTAACAGGTAAAGGAGAAATGCTAACAGAAAAAGAAAACGAGCAATTAGAAGAGCAGGTAACGTTAGCAAGTAACGTATTTAAATTGAAAACAGATTTTGAAATTAGTAAGCAGGCAGTTCCATTGTATAATGTTGAAGCCGCAGCTGGTTTGGTTGAACTTTTTCAATCTCATGGAGATACACAGCCTGTAGGAACTTTAAATATTCCTAATTTGCCCAAATGTGATGGAGCAGTTTTTGTAACGGGAGATAGTATGTATCCGTTGTTGAAAAGTGGCGATATTGTTGCTTACAAACAAATTTATGATTTTCAATCTGAAATATTTTGGGGTGAAATGTATTTAATATCTGTTGAAGTAGCTGAAGAAGAGTTTATAAGTGTAAAATACATTCAAAAATCTGAAAGAGGGGATAATTATATCAAATTAGTTTCTCAGAATAAACACCACCAACCAAAAGATATTGACGTTTCTAAAATAAGAGCCATGGCCTTAGTTAAAGCATCTGTACGTATGAATTCGATGGGATAAAGGTTTCATCGAATTGAATTATCTAATAATTAATAGATGACCAAATGCTTTCAAGTTATTTGGTACGAAAGGTATTATCAATGGATAAGTATTTGAAAGATATTATTTTTATTTCAGAAAACTTGTGGATAAAAAAGTAAATTTTAAGTACTTAATATATTGACATAGTTTAATGATTTTGCATATCTATAATATTAAATCTAATGCTGTCACGATTTAAGCTTCTTTTTTGAAAGAAATCTATAAAAATCGTATTCCATGCTCACTTCCGATTTTTGCTTTCTCTTCAACACTTGCATTTAAACCTATCGCATTCATTTTTGTAAAGAATTCTTCAAAATTCTTTCCAGGAATAACATAATTCAGAACTTTGGCTGTTTTATCGCCTAATGTTTTTATTCCATGTTTTATGCCACGTGGTAAATAAATAATATCTCCTTTTTTTCCCGTTATCGTTTTGTCACCTAAAATTAATTCTACACTACCTTCTAATACATGAAATATTTCGTCTTCCAATTCATGGATATGCACAGGAACTATACTGTCTTTAGGCATGGTACCTTCAACAAGATAAACGTCACCATTTGTTTCGTTAGTGCTTAATATTACATTTCTAAGTCCTCCAAGAAAACCATCAGACGCTTTTTCGAGAGAAGATAATTTAGGTTTCCTATTCATTTTTTATATTTTAAGTGACAATCATGAATCATAAATGTCTAAAAAGAAAGTTTAATATTGCTCTTTTTCATTGGGAAAGTCTAAACTTTTTACATCTCCAATATACTGCTTAAAAGCAGTAGTCATTTCTGAATATAAGTCTAAGTAACGACGTAAAAAACGAGGATTGAATTCATGTGTCATACCTAACATATCATGCGTTACTAAAACCTGACCATCTACACCACTTCCAGCTCCAATACCAATAACAGGAATAGTTAAACTTTCAGCTACTTCTTGAGCTAATTTTGCAGGAACTTTTTCAAGAACTAAAGCAAAGCATCCTAATTCTTCTAAAAGTTTAGCATCCTCTTTCAATTTTTCGGCTTCAGCTTCTTCTTTAGCACGAACAGTATAAGTTCCGAATTTGTAAATAGATTGAGGCGTTAAACCTAAATGTCCCATAACAGGAATTCCAGCAGTTAAAATTCTTGATATTGATTCAGAAATCTCACTTCCTCCTTCTAGTTTTACAGCATGACCACCAGATTCTTTCATAATTCTAATGGCAGAGTCTAATGCATTTTTTGAGTTTCCTTGGTAAGTTCCAAAAGGTAAATCAACAACAACTAAACAACGATCGATAGCTCTAATTACAGAACTTGCATGATAAATCATTTGATCGAGTGTAATGGGCAAGGTAGTTTCGTGACCAGCCATAACGTTTGAAGCAGAGTCACCTACTAAAATTACATCAATTCCAGCATCATCAACAATCTTAGCCATTGTATAGTCATATGCGGTTAGCATAGAAATTTTTTCTTTATTGGCTTTCATCTCTATCAAAGATTTAACCGTAATTCTCTTATATTGTTTTTTAGCTACCGACATGAGTGTTCTTTTAAATTAAGGTAAAAGTATACAAAATAGTGCAAATTTTTTGCTATTCTATTAATTTGAATGTAACATCTTGTTTTTTTGTAATTTTACGAAAAATAAGCATAGCATGTATAAGTATATTATGTTGTTGATTATAACAATGTTCTGTATTCCTGCAGGAGCACAAAAAAATAAAGACAAGGCGGCAATCAATGCTGTTATCACTACTTTTTTTGAAGGTTTACACAACGGAGATTCAACACTCGTAAGCAAAACATTACACCGAGATGTAAAAATTCAAACTACATACACGAATAAGGAAGGTGAAAAGATCTTACTAAATCAATCAAAACAAAAGTTACTTTTAGGAATTGCTTCTAAAAAGAAAACAGACATTCATCTTGAAAAATTACTTTCCTATACCATTAAGGTAGATGGTAATTTAGCGTCTGTTTGGACACCTTACGAATTTTATCTAAATACCAAGTTTAGTCACTGTGGAGCTAATTCATTTCAACTGTTCAATAATAATGGCTCATGGGAAATAATTTATTTAGTTGATATGAGGAGAAGAGAATTTTGCAATGTTAGTGAAGTAAAAAAATAATGTATATTTAGGGCGTGAGTAAAGATAATAAAACGCATTTGTTAGATCCTGATAAATGGATAGATAGTTATTCAGATTACCTGTTTAACTATGCTATTGTTAGAGTAAACAGTTCAGATGTTGCAAAGGATTTAGTGCAAGAAACTTTTTTTGCAGGATTAAGATCTGCAAAGAATTTTGAAGGTAAATCAACCGAGCGAACTTGGTTAGTTTCTATTTTGAAGCGAAAAATTATAGACTATTACAGAAAAATAAATTCTAAAAAAGGGCAAGCCGAAGTTAGAATGAGTTTTTTTGAAGATGGCGAAAATGAAGGTAGCTGGATTGAAGAACGAGTACCGCAATCGTGGAATAATGAGGTAGAACGTAATATTGAGAATGATGAATTGAAGAGTCAAATAGATATTTGTATAGATAATCTCCCCGAAAAGTATGCCATGGTTTTTAGAATGAAAACCATTCAAGAATTTGAAACTGAAGAAATTTGTAAGGAGTTAGATATAACTCCGTCAAACCTTTGGGTAATCATCCATAGAGCAAGAACTCAATTAAGAACTTGCATGGAAAAAAATTGGTTTAATAAGTAAGAGATGTTAAAATTTTTAAAAATTACTTGTCAAGAGGCTAACGAAATTTGTAATAAGGCTCAGTATAACGAAGCTACATTATTAGAAAAATTAAAGCTTAATTTACACATAGCAGTATGTAAAATCTGTGCGCTTTATACGAAGCAAAACAGAGAATTAACATCTATGTTTAAAGGAAAAGCACTTGACTGTAAAAAAGAATCTCCTTGTATGAGTGAGATGGACAAAGAGTTGTTAAAACAAAAAATGAAGGAATTATCTTCATAAACTTTTCGGTTATTACAACCGTTTTTTGATTTTTTGTTAGATTGAAACGGAATTTACATTAATGTGGATTCCGTTTTTTATATTTTTGTCATCACATTTTAAAATAGGTTTAATGCACTTCTTACCAGAAAAAATTGATGATTATGTTGTAGCTCATTCTCAACAAGAGCCCGATCTACTTAAGGAATTAACTAAAGAAACATGGCAAAAAGTTTTAAACCCTAGGATGTTAAGCGGTACTTTCCAAGGTAGGGTTTTAGCTATGATAACTAAATTAATCAATCCTAAAACAATTTTAGAGATAGGAACCTATACTGGATATTCTGCGTTGTGTATGGCAGAAGGACTTCAAGAAGGAGGTGTGTTGCACACTATTGATAAAAATGAAGAATTAGAGGAGTTGCAAACTAAATATTTTCAAAAATCACCTTACACGAACAATATCAAACAATATGTAGGGAAAGCTTTAGATATAATTCCTACAATTACTGAAACATTTGATTTGGTTTTTATTGACGCAGATAAATCAAACTATTCAAATTATTTTCACAAAGTGATAGATAAAATGAATCCAGGAGGTATTATTTTATCAGATAACGTATTATGGAGTGGCAAGGTTACAGAAACATTAGATCCAAAAGATGTGGACACAAGAATGTTACTTGCTTACAACAAACTACTTTGTGAAGACGAGAGGGTAGAAACCGTACTTTTACCAATAAGAGATGGTTTAACAATAAGTAGGATAAAATAAATAATATGGAGAAAAGAAAATACGATTGAAATTAATTTATGATCTATAAATTTCTTTTTATAGGTCCAGTTAAATCATCGATATTTTCCTTAACATCGTTAACTTGCTTGTTAATATCTGTTACAATATCTGTATCTAAACCTTGGTTTTTTGCACTATTATTTATTTCTCTTTTAATATCATTAGTAGCATCCTTTACTTGACGCATTCCTTTACCAAGTCCTCTAGCAATCTCAGGAATTTTATCCGTTCCAAAAACTAATACTACAATAATTAGTATCACAAATATCTCAGGACCGCTAATAAATAAGAAAGGTAATTTCATGAGTACAAAGATACATAATTAGAAGTATTAAAAATTAAGTGTTCTATTACAAATTATAGCATCGTTAGTAACAAAAGGCATAGGCATCATAATTTCACTTCTAGGTTTTAGATTAAATTTAGGATTAGTTAGTAAATCATTAGATATTTCGTTGAGGATAAAGCTGGTTTTTTGTTCTTTAGGAAAGCGTATTGAAACTTTTAAATTCTTATCAGAGTTACCCATAAAATAAGTAAATACAGTACCTTTTTTAAGTAGTACGTTCTTATCATATAAAGCTTCAGAATTAAGAGTTAATAAACTGATTTGAGTTTTATTATTAGGGCATAACATTTCGTATTTACTAATTTTTCGCTCAGATTGAATAGTGAAAGAAATTTCTCTATTATTCCCAATTACTGTATCCAAATCAATTAAAATATCGGCAGGGATAATATTTTTAAATGGAGCTTTACTATAATGCTTGAAAGTTGAATTATACTTACTTTGCGTTTCGGCTCCTTCATTTTCCTGGTTTTCTGTTTCAGTACTAAAGACTTGCTTAGTATAAGCATCTAAATTGTTGTTGTAACTAGCCCAAGAGGCTGTTTTTGTATCTGAATATTGAATATATACCAAGCTGTTAGGTTGTTTTTTGTCTACTGAAAATCCACTATTAAACGTAGCTATTCCAAAAAATAAAATGGTCCCCAATCCAGCCAATAATTGCCAAGAGTTTTTCTTTTTCCTTCTATGAAATATAGGAATTAACATTCCTAAAAGTAAAACGATAAGAATAGCAGAAATAACCAAGCTTTTTAAGCCTAAACCAACAGGAAACATTTTAACTAAAGGGCTAAAGATATAAAGACTTGGTATGGATAAAAAAGCATATAAAGTAGGTTTTGATTTTACTTTTGAATTAACAAAAATAATAGTAGCTAAAATCAATAACGCAATAAAAACTGGAATAATAAAAAAGCTAGCACCTTTCAAATATTGAAAAATTAGAATATTTATGATGATCCAAAATAAAATAGGAGCGATGAACAAGTCCGAAGAGGTTTCCTTTCTATAGTAACTATATATCTTGAAAATAATCCAAATATTTAAAAACACAAATGCTGCTATATATTGATATCCATTATATGTAAAGCCATGTAACATGTCCTTATACTGAGGATGTATTATTAAAATTAACTTCCATAAAGTTAAAGTGACTACACCACAAACTACAAGAGCAATGCTAAAAGGAAGCATTCCTTTTATAATACCAATTAAAGTTAGTTTGTTTTTCTTTACACCTACTAAAATTAAGAAAACTAGTACGACAATAGCTAAGCAAATTAAAGGTAAGATTAAGTCAAATGAGTAGGTTAGCAAACCAATAAATGGAAAGTTTACATAAACAAAATCTTCATCACTATTCAAATTCTCTAGGTCCGCATTTGAGAAATAACTTAACGACTTCATTAAATATTCTTTTTGGTGAACTAATGAATTTCTATCAGCACGTTCATATGTGTCTTGCGCAGTATGATAATCAAAATGATCTCCAATAAAAGCAAAGTTAAAGCCACTAATGTTTGCATTTTCTCTAAAAACGGTTAAGTCAGTATCATTAGGTAACATCTTATACACACTATACATTAATGAGTTTGCCGCAGGATAACTCGGATTTGATTTTAAAAACTCAGAAATTAAAACGCTATTTTTTCCGTTTGTCTCCATTAACATATAACTTGGTCCGCCACTTCCGCGCGCTTCGAAGTTTAATACAAGACCAATATTTTTTGCAAGTGGATGATATTTAACAAAAGCTTTAGCACCAAGTAAGCCACCTTCTTCAGCATCTGATAATAGAATGATAATATCATTTTTTGGACGTTTGTTTTTCGCTAGAAAAGCACGAATTCCTTCTAGTATGGTAACAACTCCAGAACCCGCATCGGAAGCGCCAATGGAAGAGTGTGGATTACTATCGTAATGAGTAAGCAGTAACAACGATTTGCCTTCGGAAGTTCCTTTTATTTTAGCAATTATATTCTCAGCGGTAGTCCCGGTAGCCCATTTTTTGTTGAGCCCAGTTTTAGTTTGGATTTCAGGAGTTAATCCTAGTTTTCTTAATTCATTTACTAAATAATTCTGTACACTTTTATGTCCATCGCTACCCACATGATGTTCATTTTTTGTAATATTTTTTAAATGATATAGTGCATTGTTTACCGAAAACTCTTGAGGATTATTGCTTTCTTTTTCTGAATTATAGCTGGGAATCATTGCAGAGAAACTCCAGTAAATGGTACCTATTATAATAAGTAACGCGGTAATCTTGTTGCTTGTAGTCATTGGTTAATCGTTCTCTTTATTCTTAGTAAAGAGGTAACTTTTATTGGTTAGTTTTTGAATCTTTAATTATTCCTTGGAATAACGCCAGTATTTCGTGACTTTTTTCAGAACTAAAAATATGAAAATTAAATAAAAAGAAAAGATTTTATCTAAGTTGTTAAAAATCAGTATATTTATGAGTATTAAATGCTGATATTATGGGGATTAAGAGCTTTCAAGGTAAAAGAACAACGACAAATAATAAAACATCTGAATTAATTTTGGTGTCTGACTATATGACAAAAAACTTAATTACATTTCAAGAACATCAACCTATTGAAGATGTAATCGATATTTTAATAAAAAATAAAATATCAGGTGGACCGGTAGTTAATGGGAAAAATGAATTAGTTGGTATTATTTCCGAAGGAGATTGCATGAAACAAATATCTGAAAGTAGGTATTATAACTTGCCGATAGATAAAAATAACACTGTTGGAAAAGCCATGGCCAAAAATGTGGAAACTATAGATGGTAATATGAATATTTTCGACGCTGCTAATAAGTTTTTAGATTCTAAACGAAGAAGATTTCCGATACTTGAAAAAGGGAAGTTAATTGGTCAAATTAGCCAGAAAGATGTTTTAAAAGCAGCTATGGAACTTAAAGGGAACACCTGGAAGTAATATCAATATTATTATGATTTATTCACTTTAGCTTTAGGTAAATCTGTTATAATTAATTCTTTCTCTTGCGTACTTTCTAGTGTAGCAATTTTAGAATAAGAATAACCTTTAATAGGTTCTTTTAATGTTTTCCATCTAACAACACCAGCAACAGTGATTTCTTCACCAATTTCAACGATACCTTCTTTATAACGAAGTTGCCTATTGAATCCTAAAAAATTGGTGCTCTTTATAGCATATTTATTTAATAGTGCTTTAAATTTAGGAGAAGGATTATTAAAAGTTCCTGACGAGGTTTTACTATCGACAACTAAATAACTTGTATAATTTTTAGGTGAATTTTCAGGACTTATAAGTAGGTAATCCCCATTTTGTTCAATTAAAAAAGGTTGAATTTTTTCATCTTTAATAACGGTACTCCAAGAAGAACTATCATCATCTCCTTTTTCTTCTTCAATTACAATAGTATAAAAGATACAACTTCGTTTGCTAAAAGGAGCAATTAAAGGTGCTTCTAATTGTAATGCTTTACCAGTTAGCTTTACATATTCATTTGTTTTAAGACTAGTAATCTTTGAACTTGGCAGTCGTTTAAGTTTTCGTATAATACTTTGTTTTTTGCTGTAATAAAAGATTAGAAAAAAGATTAAACCAATTACTGGTATTAAGATTATAAATAGATCCATTTGATGAATTATGTAGATGTAAGAATTTTAAAATAATTTATAACTCTTTCTTTATAAGTAAAAAAAGTTCATTTTCTAGAGCTAAATAACCTTGATTATAAATATAAAAATAGGTATTACCTGTTTTAGTAGTATAAATTGAAGTAAATAATTGAAAATCGAATCCTTTATCGTAAAGTTTTGAACGAGAAACTTTTGTTTTACCCGATACATTAAGTACTGAGAGTATTTTATGATTTTTTCTTAATCGATTATTAATATTTCGAATAAGATTCTTTGTGTCTTTATCTACTTTGTTGTTGTATGTATTTCTACAATAATCAGCGCAAAATTTTTGATCAGCTCTTCCTTTTAAAGGTTCAGAACATTCTAAACAATATCTTTTTTCCATAGTCATTAAATATACAAAAATTACCCGAATGTAATCGACTACAAACATTTGCAATCGAAAGTAATTATTTTACAACCGAAAGAAGTTTGATTCCTGTTGCACTTTTGCAGTGTCATTAATCAATGGCAAGTCTTAACTGTTAAACGATAAAATAAATAATATGAACGCACTTAAAAACAAAGTACAGTTGATTGGTAACTTAGGAAACAAACCAGAAATTTTAATTTTAGATTCTGGAAAAAAATTAGCAAAATTTTCTCTTGCAACAAATGAAATCTATAAAAATGCGCAAGGAGAAAAAATAACAGATACGCAATGGCATAATATAGTAGCATGGAATAAAACTGCAGAAATTATTGAAATGTATCTAGATAAAGGAAACGAAGTAATGATTGAAGGAAAGTTAACAACAAGAAATTATGAAAATAGTGAAGGAGAAAAAAGATACATTACTGAAGTAGTATGTAACGAATTATTAATGCTAGGAAATAAATAGAGGGGAGAATTGCTATACAAGAAATAATTAAATTGAAAGAGAAAATCGATAAGCCACTTAATAAGTGGCTTTTTTTAGTATCAATTTTTAATGTCTATTAGGATTTGTAGAGTTTTTATATGATAATTTTATTTTTTTTTGTTTGAAAAGCTTTTATTACTTAATTTACAAAACGGTTTTATGAACAGCCTAAAAAGTGTATTTCAAAAAAATTAAGTTGATAAAAACATTTTCGAATTATTAGATTTTAATACTCTGATTAATTCTACTTTAGAATATGTTTTTATATTTAAAAAAAACAAACAAAGACTTTGTGTTTAATAATTATATTATTTTGATTTAACCAATTATTTACATTTCATGGTAGATTTTATAAAATAATTATGCTACATTACTCCCGTTTTTAGGACTTCTTTACAAATAATATCTTAATGTAAAGGGGATTTGTGGCTAACCGTAGCGCAAGCTATATCCATTTTTCAAGTTATTTTATCATTTTGATTACACACTATCGTCTAGATAGTTAAGAATACATGTGTTTTTTTTAGTAAAAAATAACTCAATTAGTCTACAGAACAATAGAAATCTAATTTTCATCACTAAAATTAACAATAGTTTCATACAATTAGTATACTACTCTATATAGTTATAAAGCTATGTAATTATGTATAAAGATAAATTCTAGAAAAAACTTCATTTCAAATCCAGTAAATATAAAATTGTTAAGAAGTATTCATCTTTTCAATATTTCGAATACTGAAAGTGTTTAATAGAAATATCTTAAAATTTAATTTTCACAAAAATATTTATCAATGAATAAGATAAGAATAATAGCACTCCCATTTGCTGGAGGAAATCGATTCAGTTTTAATGACATTGAAAAACACATATCAAAAAAAGTCGAGTGGATAACACTAGAACTTCCTGGTAGAGGTAGTCGATTCAAAGAAGGTTTACTAACAGATGTTAATGATATGGTAGCTGACCTACTACAAAAAATAATACCACATATAACAGAAGGAGGTGACTATATTATATACGGTCATAGTCTAGGTACTTTATTAGGATATGAACTGACTAAAAAAATTATAGAAAAAGATTTAAAGCAACCATCATGTCTTTTTTTTACAGGAAGAGGTGCTCCAGGATATGAAAGATGTAGTAAGAAAAGATCTGCTTTACCAAAGGATGAATTTTGGGAGGAAATAAATAAAATAGGAGGTTTACCAAGTGATATTTTCGAACATAAAGATTTGTTAGATATGTATTACCCTATACTAAGGTCAGATTTTCAGGCTGTTGAAGAATATAAGTTTCAAGAAGCAGAAAAACAATTTTCAATTCCACTACATATATGTATGGGTGAAGAAGAAATAGGAAAAGAAGACGACGATAAAACACCTTTAGAAAGCATGAAAGCATGGAAAAACGAGACGAATTCTCCGTGTACCTTTGATTTATTGAAAGGGGATCATTTCTTCATATTTAACAACTCCAAAACGATAGCAAATAAAATCTATAATGCTGCAATAGGAATCAAAACAGTAGTTCATTAAAATAAAATACATTTTGTGATTTCTATTATCATACTAAATAATTTTCATAACTAAAATCAAACAAAAAATTGGAAAAATTAACTTTATTCAGCTTCTTTAAATTTAAATTAGCCTTACCAATGCTAGCATTATTTACATTGATGCATAGTTTATGGTCTGCAGCTTTACTGGCAATAATAAATAACAAAATAGCAGGAGCACCACTGCCAATTTTAGGAGGTCACGATTGGCAAGTATTTTTATTCTTTATAGTAACTTCTTTTTTCTTTACTTATTTTTTTAAAAGATATTTAATAAAAGTAACACTTACATTTGGAAAAGATTTGATGCTAAGAATTATAAATAGACTTAGATTGTCAGATTACGAATCGTATTTACGTTTAGGAGAAGAGAAAGTAAGAACAGCGATGGAAGATATTAGTACGTTAGAAGAAGTTCCTGAGACTTTTATCTCTCTTATAAATGCAGTTGTAATGATAATTGTTACGATTGGTTATATGTTTTATCTGTATCCTTTAGGAGCATTTATGATAATAGGACTTGTTTTTGTGTTATGCGTTATTTATGTATTCCGTAGTTCAATTATTGAAAAGAGTATGGATGAAGAAAGAGATCTTGACGACTCATTTATGCGTAACTACAATGATTTTTTGCATGGATTCAATAAAATCAAAATGAGTTCTAAAAGAAGTAATTCAATATTTTTTGATTTCATAAAAAAGAACAGAGAAAAGGCAGTTAAATTGATGATTAAATCTGAAAGAGCTTCTTTAGGAAATGAATTAACGGGAGAGTTTTCTTTTAACTTAATTATTGGTGTAATTCTTTTTGTTTTACCTGCATTCTTCGGTGTTAATCAAGAAGTAATTGGAGGGTTTATGTTAGCTGTTTTATTTTTAATGGGACCGATCTCTATTTTAGTTGGAGCTATTCCAAATATCATAGCTTTTAACGTTTCTATTTCTAGGATAAATAATCTTAACGAAATAACAACAAGCAAATTCAATTATGAGAATATCAAAATTTCTTCGAAGAATAATTTAGGAGGTTTTGAAAAGCTTCAAATTAAAGACGTAACGTATGAATATTTAGACGAAAAAGAAGAAGAAGTAACTTTTGTATTACAACCAGTTAATATAGAAATTGAAAAAGGAGAAGTGATATTTATATATGGTGGTAATGGTAGTGGGAAAAGTACATTCATTAATATCTTATCAGGACTTTGTATTCAGAAATCTGGAGAAATTATCTTCAATGATACTGTAATTACAAACGATAATAGATCACATTATAGAGATAAATTATCGTGTATTTTTTCTAATAATTATCTATTCACAGAAAATTATGATGGTTTTGATTTGAGTGCATCAAATGAACAATTAGATGAATTGTTAAAAGAAATGGCCCTTGAGAAAGTTATCAGACAAAATGAAGAAGAAAATAAAATATTTCAGCATTTATCAAGTGGACAAAAGAAAAGGTTGGCATTGATATATGCATTAATGGAAGATAAAGACATATTTATTTTTGATGAATGGGCTGCAGAGCAAGACCCTGAGTTCAGAAAATATTTCTATAAGAATATTATCCCTACCCTAAAAAGCAAAGGAAAAACTGTAATTGCAATAACACATGATGATGCATATTATCAATTTTGCGATCGTTTGATTAAGTTCAATTACGGTAAAATGCAAGAGGAAGTTGCATTAGGTATTCCTAGTTTCTAAAAAGTATTTTACAGCTATAATGTGAAAAATTAATTTGTAAAATCACACAAACTTTCATTCATAGTAGAATAGTTATTATATCCTGAACAGAAGACATCTTTTTCATATTGAGATTCGGTTCAGGATGTACGTTTGTATAATCATCAGCGTATTTACTATAAAAATGAATTGAATAAAAACATTCACTTTACCATTTCTATCTAAAATTAAATAGGTGGTTTGCAAAACACTGTTTTACAAGTTGTAAACTGCTATTGTTACGAAAAAATCAGAATAAATTGTTTTATCTATTCATTCGTATTTAAAAGGAGATCCCCAAAATAAAAAACCAAACTATAAGATGAATTTAAAAGAGAAATTGCATTTAGCTCAATTAGAGGTTTATTACAGTCAAATAATAAATCCTCAAAGTCCAGTATATAATATTGGAGGTTATATTGTTCTTACTGGTGATTTAGATACAATTCTATTTAAGAACGTATTAAGTGGGTTGCCGTCAGTATTTGATACATTTAATTTCAGGTATGATTTTTTAGGGATTGAACCTTTATTTTCCTTAAGTGAAAATCCATTAGAAATAGTTGTTGATGAATTAGATTTCTCTCAAGAGCCAAATCCATATAAGAGTGCCAAAGAATGGGCACAAAAAAGAATGGATACTGCTTTCGATTTTAATGAAGGAATCTTATTTAATTATACACTTATAAAAGTAGCAGAAGATGTGCATTGGTGGGTTTTATGTAGTCATCATTTAGTATACGATGGTTTTGGTTCTGCTATAGTAGTTAGTCATGTTATAGACGAATATGATAGAAGACAAAAGAATAGTGATGAGGTTATTACCTATCCGCCATATGCTGACCTAGCTAAAAAAAGCAATGAATATTTAGAATCCAAACAATACGTTAAAGATGCAAGTTACTGGAAAGAGAAATACAGCAGTATTCCTGAATCAGTAATTAATTACAAGAAAAAACAAGAAGGTTTAGAAGGAGGTTGCAGGTATTCAGTACTTATTTCTAAAACAGACAGAGAATTATTTGGCCGTTTATCGGAAGATACAAAAGCAAATTTATCTCAATTTACATTAGCTGCGTTATTATTATATTTTGGAAAAACTACAGATCAAACATCTTTTAGTTTTGGCGTACCTGTACACAATAGAGGGAGTAGACAAGAACGAAAAGCGTTGGGAATGTTTTCTAGTGTTTTTCCTTTTAAAGGAACATATAATCCAGACAAGCTTTTAGCTGATTTTATAACTGAAATCAAACAGATACAGCGTAATGATTATCGACATAGGCAATATCCGATTACACATTTAAACAGATCTTTAAAGCTATTATCACAACATAGAAAGCAAGTTTTTGATATCGTTGTAAACTACGAACCTTTCCCTTTTCCAAAATCATTATCATCTGGTCTTCATATAGCAATAAAACATATGTCTACTATTGTAGATTTAGAAGCACCGCTATCAATTCGTTGGTGCGACTATGGTGAAGATTATCCTTTGGAATTAAATATAGATTTTTTACAAGATTATTTCGATGAATATGAAATAGAATTGTTTGTTGAAAGATTCCTATACATTTTAAGACAATTTGAAGTAAGCTTAGAAAAGCCATTAAAAGAAATTTCAATTCTTCCAGAGAAAGAAGAAAAACAATTACTAGAAGTCTTCAATACTAAAGCATCTGAAGATATTTTAGATATTACGGTTTTAGATTTATTTGATAAACAAGTTCAAAAAACACCAGAAGCCTTAGCTGTAGTTTACGAAGGACAAGGATTAACATATAAAGAGTTAGATGAGCGTTCAAATCAATTAGCCCATTATTTACAAAAACAAGGAGTAAAATCAAATATTTTTATAGGTATTTGCATAGAGCGTAGTCTGGAAATGTTGATTGGTATTTTAGGAAGTTTAAAATCTGGCGGAGCTTATGTACCTATAGATCCTAATTACCCAAAAGATCGTATTGACTTCATACTCGAAGACACAAGAATTAAATTTATATTAAGCAGTACCAATAGCTGTCATGTTTTAGGAACACAAGAAAACATTATCACATTAGATAAAGAGTGGGATACAATTAAGACGCATAGCAAGAGTGGTTTACACAATGTTGCAACTACTGAAGATTTAGCATATGTAATATATACTTCTGGAAGTACAGGAAATCCTAAAGGAGTTACTGTAACACACGCAAATTTATCATCTCTGTGCAACTCTAGAGAAAACTATTATGGAAAAGTAGAGAGTGTGCTTTTTTTACCATCATTTGTTTTTGACCCTTCAGTTGCTCTTATTTTTGGTACCTTAACTACAGGAGGAAAAATTATAGTACCTACGGATGAATCTATTAAAGATTCTTCACAAATGAAATCGATAATAAAAGGAATGGATTTAGACATTATTATATGTTCTAGTTCATATTACAATCATTTGTTAGAAGAAGAAGTATTAGAGTATACTAATTTCAAAAGGGTTATTGTAGGAGGAGAAGCATTACCTAAGCAATTAGTGGCAAGGCATTATAAAAAGTACGAAAATGTTTCTTTATTCAACGAATATGGACCAACTGAATGTACAGTATGGGCGACGATAGCTAAAATTGAAGTAAATGATGAGGTATCAATAGGAAAACCAGTACCAAATACTGAGGTTTATATTTTAAATGATCGTAATGAGCTATTACCATCTGATGTTATAGGAGAATTGTGTATTGGAGGGAATGGTGTAACTAAAGGATACTTAAATAGAGAAGAACTAACAAAAGAAAAATTTATTACCAATCCTTTTAAAAGGGAAGGAAGAATATATAAAACTGGTGATTTAGCACGGTGGTTACCAAATGGAAACATTGAGTTTATTGGTAGAAAAGACAATCAGGTTAAAATCCGTGGAAACCGAATTGAACTAGGCGAAATAGAAAGCACGTTGTCTAACTTAACGAATATCATTCAATCTTGTGTATTAGCAAAAGAAGATAAAAATGGCAATAAGCGTTTAGTAGGTTATGTAGTTGTAGAAGGAATCTTAAATAAACAAGAAATACAAGAAGAATTAAGAGAAAGTTTACCCGATTACATGATTCCTACAATATGGGTTGAACTAGAAGAAATGCCGTTAACTAGTAACGGAAAATTAGATAGAAAAGCTTTACCAGAACCAGACAATACAATGCTGTCGAGTAAAGAGTATGTTGCTCCAAGAAATGAAACTGAGGAAAAGTTAGTTCAAATTTGGGAGGAATTATTAGGCATAGAAAATATAGGGATATACGATGACTTTTTTGAATTAGGAGGACATTCCCTACTAGTAGTTCAATTAATTACTCGTTTACAAAAAATAGGTTTTCATATAACAGTAAAAGATATTTTTTCAAAAGCAACGATAATTGCTATAAGTAAAAAAGTATCTTCATTAGAATTAACATATCAAGTACCAGCAAACGGAATAGTAGCAGGAACAAATCGTATAGTTCCATCAATGGTACCTTTAGTAAATTTTGCACAAGAAGATATAGATAAAGTTGTGGAATCTGTTCCCGGTGCCGCTTTAAATATTCAAGATATTTATCCGTTATCACCTTTACAGGAAGGAATTTATTTCCACCACTTAATGAGTGATCAAGATCAAGGAGATCTCTATATTCTACCAGCGTTATTATCTTTTACAAATAAGGAAAGAAGAACATCTTTCATAGAAGCACTTCAGTTTGTAGTCGATCGTCACGATGTATTACGCACAAGTATTTTAAGCGAAGGATTACCACAACCTATTCAAGTGGTACTTAAAGAAGCTCCATTATCAGTAGAAGAACTAACTATAGATGATTCAGAAGATATTTTAGCTGAATTAAAAGAATTAATAGCTTCTAGTAAGCAATGGATTGATGTTTCTAAAGCTCCGCTATTAGAATTGAAACTAGTAAATGATACAGAAAATGATTGTTATTATTTGATGTTATTTATACATCATTTAGTTTCTGATCATGCAGGGTTAGAAAAGATCATTACTGAAATAGCTTCATATTTATCAGGATCTAGTGAAAGTCTTGCAACACCTGTGTTGTATAGAGATTTCATCGGACATACTTTACACCAACAATCAGTAAACGAAAGTGCGCTTTATTTTAAAAGCTTGCTAGGAAATATCGAAGAACCTACATATCCATTTGGATTATTGGAGGTTAGAGACAATACTATAAACATCAAGGAATCACGAGTACTTTTACCTACAGATTTTAGCAAAGAACTTCGTGAAACTTGTGTTACGTTAGGAATAAGTCCAGCTATTTTATTTCATGCGGCTTACGGACTTGTAATAGGAAGATGTAGTAATAAAGATTATGCCATTTTTGGAACTCTGTTTTCAGGGCGTTTACAAGGTAATCTAGGTGCGGCAGACTCTTTAGGTTTATTTATCAATACACTTCCATTTTATACCGAATTAAATGGAAATATATCGGAATACATTAATCAGGTCAAAAAGCGATTAGGAGTATTATTATCTTACGAACAAACTCCATTATCAAATATTCAAGGGTGGAGTGGTATTTCTAATGAATTTCCTTTATTCAGCGCTTTATTGAATTATCGTCATTCTTCGGACTCGACTGGAGGAATCGATAGTTTAGTAGCTGATTTAGGAATAACTATTATAGGGAGTCAAGAACGATCAAATTATCCATTTTCTCTAGATATAGATGATTATGGTGAAGATTTTGCCTTGACAGCTCAGGTAGACGAAAGTATAAATCCAGATCAAGTACTTGCGTTTATGCAAGAAGCTTTAATCCAATTGATAGAAGGATTAAATTCAAAAGCAGTAAAATCAACATCAACGTTGACAATCTTATCAGAAGCAGAAAAGACAACATTATTAGTATCATTAAACGATACAGAAGTAGATTATCCTTCAGATAAAACTATCGTAAGTGTTTTTGAGGAACAGGTAAAGAATTCACCAGAAGCCATAGCATTAGTTTTTGAAGATAAACAATTAAGCTATAAAGAATTAAACACACGATCTAATCAGCTTGCCCATTATTTACAATCTCGAGGATTAAAATCTAATGAATTAGTAGGGATCTGTATGGATCGAGGAATTGAGATGCTTGTAAGTATTTTAGGAATTTTAAAGTCAGGAGGAGCATATGTTCCAATTGATGCTTCTTATCCAAAAGATCGAATTAATTACTTGTTAGCTGATTCGGATATAGCATTAGTTTTAACGGATGTTGTTAGTACTGATTTACTACCATCTACCGATGATTTAAATGCGATAGTAGTTGATCAGAATTGGGAAAATATTTCAAAGGAATCTACCGAAAATATATTGAATAATGTATCAACGGAAGATTTAGCTTATGTAATTTATACCTCAGGAAGTACAGGTAATCCAAAAGGCGTAATGATTACCCATGCTTCTTTAGTAGATTATGTGTTTACATTCACAGGATATTTTGAAGTAACAGCTAAGGATGTTATTTTGAGTCAATCCACAATATCATTTGATACTTCGATAGAAGAATTATTTCCAATTTTAAGTGTTGGAGGAAAATTAGTAATAGCATCAGAGAATAAAGATTTCAATACAGTAGTTTCTTTATGTGAAACACATGGTATAACATTACTAAGTACAAATCCATTTTTAGTTGAGTTTTTGAATTCAAACTCAGCTTTAGAGAGGCTTAATTTACGAGCAATTATAAGTGGAGGAGACGTACTAAAGTCTTCATACATTGATACTATTTACGAAAAAGTTTCTATTTATAATACATACGGACCAACAGAAGCGACAGTTTGTGTAAGTTATTATAAGGTAGCTGCACTTTCAAGTGCAATACCAATAGGAAAACCGATAGCAAACACGATTTTATATGTAGTAGATGATTTTGGAAATTTATGTCCACAAGGAGTATCAGGGGAATTATATATTGGGGGAAAAGGACTAGCCAAAGGCTATTTAAACAGAGCGGAATTAACTGAGGAAAAATTTATTGTAAATCCATTCAGAGAAGGAGAACGATTATACAAGACAGGTGATTTAGTAAAATGGTTACCAGATGGTAATTTAGAATTTATAGGTAGAAAAGATGCTCAGGTAAACATTCGAGGATACCGAATAGAATTAGGAGAGATTGAGAACGTACTGTCTAACATTGAATTATTAACACAAAGTTGTGTAGTAGCCAAAGAAGATGCAAGTGGCAACAAACGTTTGGTGGGTTATGTAGTTTCAGAAGGAACTTTTGATAAGGAATCAGTTCAGCAAGAATTACAAGAACGACTACCAAGTTATATGATTCCAAACCTATGGGTTGAATTGGACGAGATGCCACTTACAAGTAACGGTAAGTTAGATAGAAAAGCGTTACCAGATCCAGATGGATCAATGCTGTCAAGTAAAGTGTATGTAGCACCAAGAAACAAGACAGAAGAACAGTTAGTAGGAATCTGGCAGGAGCTATTAAACATAGAGAAAATAGGAGTTCATGATAATTTCTTTGAATTAGGCGGACATAGTTTGCTAGTGGTTCAATTGATATCTCAATTACAAGGAGCAGGTTTTCACGTAGCTGTAAAAGATATTTTCTCAAATCCGACAATAAGTTCAATTAGTGAAAAATTAACGTTATCAGAATCTATCTATCAAGTACCAGCTAACGGAATCACAGTAGATACAGAACGTATTACACCAGAACTAGTTCCGTTATTAGATTTTGAGCAAGTGAGTATAGATAATATCGTTACTCAAGTAGAAGGCGGTATTGCAAATATTCAGGATATCTATCCATTATCACCATTACAAGAAGGAATGTATTTCCATCATTTAATGAGTACAAAAAATGGCGGAGATCCATACATTACACCAAGTTTGCTCTCTTTTGAAACTAACGAAAAGCGGGCCTTATTTATAGAAGCATTACAGTTCGTAATAAATCGTCATGATGTTTTACGTACTTGTGTTGTTAATAAAAATCTTCCTAAAGCTGTACAAGTTGTACTGAGAGAAACTACTTTACCTGTAGAAAAATTAATCATAGATAGCTCCAAAGATATTTTAGCGGAGCTAAAGTTCTTAAGTACTCCAGGAAATCAGTGGATGGATATTTCTAAAGCACCTTTATTGGAGGTAAAATTAGCTGATGATACCCAAAGTGATAATTACTATTTGATTTTATTAGAACATCATCTAATATTAGATCACGTCGGAATGGAAAAGATAATTCTAGAGATAGCATCTTATGTATCGGGAGAAAAATCAAGTCTTACCATTCCTGTATTATATAGAGAATTTATTGGTCATACCTTACACCAACAATCTATTAACGACAGTGAGTCGTATTTTAAAGAATTATTTAGTGTAATAGAAGAACCTACATATCCATTTGAATTATCAGATATTCGTGGTAATGGAAATGAAATCAAAGAATCACATGTAGTTTTATCAAAAGATTTTAGTCAAGAGATTAGAGAACTTAGTGTTGATCTAGGAATGAGCCCAGCTGTTTTATTTCATGCTGCTTATGCATTAGTAATCGGAAAATGTAGTAATAAGGACTATGCTATCTTCGGATCTTTATTTTCAGGACGTTTACAAGGTTCACTAGGAGCAGCAGATTCCTTAGGGTTATTTATAAATACATTACCATTATTGGTAGATTTAAAAGGAAGTGTTGCAGAATACATTGTAGCGGTAAAAAAAGGATTAGATGAATTATTGTCATATGAGCAAACTTCGTTATCGAATATCCAGAATTGGAGTGGTATTTCCAATGAAGCATCTTTATTTAGTGCGCTATTAAATTATCGTCATTCTTTAGGTTCAGCCGAGATGAAAGACAACATACTTGGTAGTGTAGGTGTTAGTATCATTAGTGCTGAAGAAAGAACAAATTATCCATTTACATTAGCAGTAGATGATTACGGTGATACTTTTGGGTTGAATGCTCAAATCGATGAAAGTATTGGGCCAGATCGTGTGATTAGTTATATGCAAATTGCTTTGATTGAATTGGTTAAAGGTTTGAAATCTAAAGAAGAATTACCCGTTTCAACATTGATAATTTTACCAGAAGAAGAAAAAAATCAATTACTAGAAGTATTCAATGATACTTCTATTAATTACCCTGAAAATAAAACATTAGTAAGTTTATTTGAAGAGCAGGTTGCAAAAACACCAAATGCCACTGCTTTAGTTTTCGAAGAAGAAAAACTTACATATCAACAGTTAGATGAACGTTCAAATCAGTTAGCCCATTATTTAAAAAACCAAGGAATACATTCAGGTGATTTGGTCGGTCTTTGTGTTGAGCGAAGTATTGAAATGTTAATAGGAATATTAGGAATTTTAAAATCAGGCGGAGCTTACGTTCCTATTGATCCAGGATATCCTAAGAATCGTGTCAATTATATATTGAATGACGCAAATATTAACTTAGTATTGAGTAGTGCTAATAGTAGTAGTATGCTAGAAGCAAATGATAAAATAACTATTTTTCTTTTAGATACTGAATGGAATACTATTACAAACCATTCTACAGATGCATTAACAAATAATATTACATCAGATAGTCTAGCCTATATAATTTATACTTCAGGAAGTACAGGAAAACCTAAAGGAGTATTAATTGAGCATAAAAATGTAACAAATTTAATATTCTCCCAAGCAGATACATTTAATATTGATTCAAACGAGATTGTATTACAATTTTCAAATTTTGTATTTGATGCTTCAATAGAACAAATTTTCTTAGCCTTATTAAAAGGAGGTAAGTTGGTACTTACTGATCGAAAAAGAATTAGCGATCCAGTTAAAGTACTAGAAATTGTTAAGAAAGAAGAGATTACTCATCTACATGCAACACCTAGTCTTTTAAATACGCTGCCAACAAATGAAGTATTAAAATCGTTGAAAAGAGTTATTTCTGGAGGTGAAATTTGTAATCAAGATTTAATGCTTAATTGGGGTAAAAGCTATAAATTTTATAATGAATATGGTCCTACGGAAACTACTGTTACCTCAACGATATTTACATATGATGTTATTAATAACGCTCAGGTTAATATAGGTATTCCAATAGCGAACACTCAAGTTTATATTTTAAGTGAAACAGAGGAACTATTACCAAAAGGAGTAATAGGAGAATTATGTATCGGAGGAAAAGGAGTAGCAAGAGGTTATCTAAACAGACAAGAATTAACTAAGGAGAAGTTTATTCCAAATCCATTTAAAGAGGGAGATAGATTATATAAGACAGGAGATTTAGTAAAATGGTTACCAGATGGAAAATTAGCTTATATAGCTAGAAAAGACAATCAGGTAAAAGTACGTGGATATAGAATTGAATTAGGCGAAATAGAAAGTGCGTTATCAGAGTTAGACACAATCCAGAACAATTGCGTAGTAGCTAAAGAAGATAAAAACGGTAATAAGCAGTTAATAGGTTATGTAGTAGCAAAAGATAATTTTGACAAAGAAGCAATACAAGCTTTGTTAAAAGAACGTTTACCTAACTACATGATTCCTAGCTTATGGGTTGAGTTGGACGAGATGCCACTCACAAGTAATGGGAAATTAGATAGAAAAGCGTTACCAGAATTAGACGGATCTACATTGTCAACAACGGCATATGTAGCACCAAGCAATGAAATAGAAGAACAGTTAGCAACGATTTGGCAAGATATATTAGATATAGAAAAAATAGGGATTCATGATAATTTCTTTGAATTAGGTGGGCATAGTTTATTAGTTGTTCAGCTAATTTCTCGACTACAAGGAATAGGATTCCATATCGAGGTGAAGGATATCTTTTCTAACCCGACAATAATAGGGATTAGTGAAAAATTAATCTTATCAGAGTTGATCTATCAAGTACCTGAAAATGGGATCACAGAAGAAACTGATCAGATTACACCAGCAATGGTTCCTTTATTAGATTTTAGACAAGAGGATTTAAATAGTATTATTACTCAAGTACCAGGTGGTGTATCGAATATTCAAGATATCTATCCACTATCACCATTACAGGAAGGAATATACTTTCATCATTTGATGAGTGATAAAGAGAAAGGTGATCCGTATGTTTTATCAGGGTTGCTTTCTTTTACTACTCAAGAAAAACGAGCTTCATTTATAGCAGCATTACAATTAGTAATAAATCGTCATGATGTTTTAAGAACCTGCGTTTTAAGTAAAGGCTTGCCAAGTACAGTTCAAGTTGTACTTAGAGAGGCTGCGTTACAAATAGAAGAATTGGTAATAAAAGATTCTAAAGATATTTTAGCAGAATTACAAACATTAACAGCTGTAGGCAGTCAATGGATGGACGTTTCAAAAGCGCCATTAATCGCTTTAAAATCTGCAGATGATACGACTAATGATAAATATTATTTGGTGGTTAACCAACACCATTTAGTATTAGATCATGTTGGGATGGAAAAGATAATTATTGAGATAGAATCTTATTTATCAGGAAAGGAGTCAGATCTTCCAGAACCAGTATTATACAGAGAGTTTA
>ERZ1740052.8-NODE-8-length-151906-cov-12.528551_pt1 | contig 151906 bp, 141 predicted proteins | sample MGYA00581750_ERZ1740052 | MGnify/ENA primary metagenome ERZ1740052 (study PRJEB43018, sample SAMN04849743) | marine metagenome | isolation source: floating plastic debris | place: Pacific Ocean | collected 2008-08-30 | study: EMG produced TPA metagenomics assembly...
TGCCGAGTCATGTACATTTTATATTTCGTTCTAACAAAGAACAACCAATGGAGTTATTAAGAGATTTCAAAAGATATACTTCCAGGGAAATGATAGAAGTTATAAAAGATAATCCACAAGAAAGTAGAAAAGAATGGTTATTATGGATGTTCAAAAGAGCAGCAGAGCAACAGAATAATGTAGAAGGCTATCAATTTTGGCAACATCATAATAAACCAATTGAATTATGGAGTGAGAAAGTTATCAAGCAGAAGATAGATTATATTCATGAAAATCCAGTTACAGCAGGTTTTGTTGTGTATCCTGAAGATTGGAGATATAGTAGTGCTAGAAACTTTCAAGGAGATAATACAATTTTAGAAATAGATGATATCTGTTTTTATAAATAGTTGGGATAAAGCACTCGAAAGGATTCGAGCGCTAGCTAGGGTATATAGTAGTGCTAAAAATTTTCAAGGAGATAATACAATTTTAGAAATAGACGATATCTGTTTTTATAAATAGTTGGAAAAAGTACTCGAAAGGATTCGAGCGCTAGCTGGGGCAGGTAGAAGGATTTATAGTTTTGGTAATAGATCAGACGCTGAAGCTTACATGACAGCTATGAATAGGTATTTTAAAGGTAACGATCTGTCAATTTATCGTATAGATGTAAATGTAGATGTTAAGTTTATCGATTTCACGAAGATGTCTGATGATGCAGCAAATAACTTTATATCTAAATACGGTCACGGAGGAAGTTTGTATCCAAGTTATCCATCAAATCTAGATGGCTCAATTAGATCTGTTAATTATAACAATGAATATTACTTTAATGAGAGTTTTTTTCATAACTTAAGTATAACTAAAGCTAAATAATAATGTATTTATACAAAATTTCTAAAAGCAGTTGGGGTATAATCATAAATTTAGATATAAAAACTTATTCAGAAATTGATCATAACAGTCATAAAATAGGCCAAAATTTATATCTCAAATTAGATAATTGTAGTCTCATTAAACCGTACCATATTTTTTTGATTAACGGATTGAAATGGGTTGAAAATAATTTTAAAATCCAAGAAAGATTGATGGTGTCAGTTGAATCCATACAATTTTCTCCATGTGATTTTCAAGAGGAAGGGTTATTTTTTGCAATAGCTTCATGGGCTCATAGTTATTTTAAATTAGAAGAATTAAATTATGATTATACATATAAAAAAATTAGAAAAAAATATATATTTAATTTTTCAGAAGGTGATCTTTTGGGTAGAATACTTCTTGAAGAAGCTCTAAAGAGTATATCCCAAGATGGCGCTGGAATGGATAAGTGACTAACACGAATCAGCTAGTGCTCGACTCTGTCGAGTACCATGTTTGAGTAAGCTATAGAAGTATCATAAAAACTATCTTAATTTAATGATTAAGGTAGTTTTTGTATTTTAGCTTTGCTATGAGTAGGAAATATAAGTTTCATAATAAATCGGGGTTATATTTTGTAAGTTTTGCTACAGTTAACAGGATAGGTGTATTGTCTTAAAGCACTCATTTTTATAAAAAAAAACATAAAGGAATAGTAGTTTATGCATATTATTTAAACTTAATCGTATTCAATTTATATTCTTAGAATAAGAACCCCTCTCTGTTTGCTTAAAGATATTTAATAAGGATATTTTTAAAAAATTATAGAGCTAGATGATAATCTTTTTAGTGTAACTATAAATAAAAAACCGAAACAGAACTGTTTCGGTTTTAGCTTTTTCAGTTTCTCATAACATTTCCCCCATCAATCCATACTCGATAGTAATAGATAGTCCCATAATTAAAAGTTTTTGTTAAAATAATGTTAACAAGAATAATGCCGTATTACGTTTGTTCTTCATTTTATCTCGTTAATGCACTAAAAAAATACAATTAGTACTTTATTATCAGGTCTATAGTATATAAAATTTAAATTTATAAAAACGAAAAGCAAGATCGTAAGTACTCGATTTTGGCTATTCGAAATACCCCGTACTAACTAAATAAAATTATTTAAAACAAATGAATACTCAAATTTTATATCCAGATCAAGTAGTAGTCTATAGAATAGGTAGTGATAACAAAGTAACAATCGTAGCTAAAGGACGAGAAGATGGCTATTGTAAGATTAAAATAGAACAGTCTATGGCTACTATATACCCACCAATATTTATGGTATCTGCTGAGCCTTGTTCAGTTGAAGGTAGTTTTCCATATACTGTACAAAAGACAATTCCGTATGCTTTGGATTTAAATTATTTACAATTTCAAACAGAAAGAGGAACTGAACGTATTGCTATCCATGATGTCATGGAGGATATAGAAGGTTCAAAGATTACTGCTATAACGGAAGTTGAAACAAATGAAAATCAGGTAGTAGGATATGCATACAACTCTTCAAATATTAATAAAGCAATAGAGGATGCTGTGGTAAAGTTAAGAAAGAAATTTTCTAATGGTGTTTCGGCACGAATGGTAGACTCAGGTTTTGTTGCAGGAGGTTCACCCGTAGGGATAGCTTATTATTATGTTGTTATGGAACAGATTTAAAACTCATTATTTATATATTATAATACTTATACAACTTTCATTATTTAATCGAAGTTCATTAATTATAAATTAATATTCAAAATATACACAATAAACAAAACTCCTCAAAACTTGTTTTTTAATGAGTAAAATTTATATATTTAACAGTCTTATTATAAGATACCAAATAAATAACTTAAAATTTTAAAATTATGTTAAAAAACATCAAAAATTTAGGAAAGTCCCTTACTAAAAAAGAGCAAAAAGAAGTGAATGGTGGTTTTGTAGGCGGAATGCCATGTAGAACAAACAAAGACTGTTGGGATGCTAGTCCATATTTAGGACCAGGTGATGTGTCGTGTCGTTATAGTTTCTTCGGTGGAGGACGAAAAGTATGTGTATTTAACTAAACACAATAAATTAATCTTAATAGAAGGTCTTACTTTAAAGTAAGACCTTTTTTATTTTTACTAAAAACCTGATTAATTGTAATATAAGTTATACATCTTAGCCTTGTTACTTTTTATTAAAAAAAAGAAGAAAGTAATAATCTTAATTTAAAAGATTATCATAGTTTTGCAGCCTTAAATAAAAAAAATAAATTATGAGAAAATTACTTTTACTAGCGTTTACGGTAGTAAGTTTTGCAAATGTAAATGCACAAGAAAATGAAACTGTTGGAGGTTTTGAGAAAAAAGATTTATACATCTCAGGGACAGTAGATTTTAACAGTTCATCTGTTTCCAATACTGATATTGATAGTTATACATTCACTATTTCTCCATCTGTAGGTTACTTTATCAGTGAAAATATTGCTTTAGAATTAGGAGTAGCTTTTGGTATAGGAGAAATTTACGGAGTATTAGGTAAGTCAGAAATAAATATTTTTGGAGCAAACTTAGGAGCGAAGTATTTTTTTACACCTAGTAATAAGTTTTCATTCTTTATGGGTGCTAGGGTATCGTATTTAAATCAAGCCTCAAAACTAAATGGTATAGAAGGTAATGATATTAATACTTTTGGGCTTGGAATTGCTCCAGGAATTAACTATTTCGTCTCAGAAGCGGTTGCTTTAAGAGCCTCAGTAGGGTCTTTATCCTATACAAACAGAAAAGAAGACGCAGATGGTGCGAATGCAAGTAATAATTTTGATTTAAACTTAGATTTATCAAATATCGTTATAGGTATTACTTATAAATTCTAATATAACAGAATATAAGTTGTTATATATTATTAAATAAAAAAAGTCGAAATTTTACATTTCGACTTTTTTTATTTAATATTTTTTATTTAATATTTTTTATTTAATATTTTTTATGTCAATTTATAGATGTATTACTTCATCATAAGCATCTGCTACAGCTTCCATAACAGCTTCACTCATCGTTGGGTGAGGGTGGATGGTTTTTAATACTTCGTGCCCTGTAGTTTCTAATTTTCTACCTAAAACAGCTTCAGCAATCATATCGGTAACACCAGCACCAATCATATGACATCCTAGCCATTCACCATATTTAGCGTCAAAAATTACCTTTACAAATCCTTCAGGAGTACCAGCAGCTTTTGCTTTTCCAGAAGCAGTAAAAGGAAATTTACCTACTTTAATATCGTAACCCTGCTCTTTAGCTTTTTCTTCAGTTAAACCTACAGAAGCAATTTCAGGAGTCGCATATGTACAACCAGGAATATTACCGTAATCAATAGGTTCAGTATGTAATCCTGCGATTTTTTCAACACAAGTAATTCCTTCTGCAGAAGCAACGTGTGCTAGTGCTGGACCTGGTGTAACATCTCCAATAGCATAATATCCAAGAATATTTGTCTGATAGTAATCGTTTACTAATATCTTATCTCTGTCAGTAATAATACCAACATCTTCTAAACCAATATTTTCAATATTTGTTTTAATACCTACAGCAGATAAAAGGATATCAGCTTCTAAGATTTCTTCTCCTTTTTTAGTTTTAACGGTAGCTTTAACACCTTCACCAGAAGTATCAACAGATTCTACAGAAGAATTAGTCATTACTTTAATACCTGCTTTTTTGAAAGAACGCTCCATCTGTTTTGAAACGTCTTTATCTTCAACAGGAACAATGTTCGGCATGTATTCTACGATAGTTACTTCAGTTCCCATTGTATTGTAAAAATGAGCAAACTCAACGCCTATAGCTCCAGAACCCACAACAATCATAGATTTAGGCTGCGATGGTAATGACATAGCTTTACGATATTCGATTACTTTTTTACCATCTTGTGGTAAATTAGGTAATTCACGAGAACGAGCGCCTGTAGAGATTATAATATGGTCAGCAGAGTATTCTGTAGTCTTTCCTGCTTCATCGGTAACATCAACTTTCTTGTTTGCTTTAACCTTACCAAATCCATTAATAACGTCAATCTTATTTTTCTTCATTAAGAATTGAACACCTTTACTCATTCCATCAGCTACATTACGACTACGTTTAACAACTGCATCAAAGTCTTTATCTATAGCTTCAGCTTTTAAACCGTAATCATCAACGTGCTTGAGGTACTCATATACTTGGGCAGATTTCAATAACGCTTTTGTAGGAATACATCCCCAGTTTAAGCAAATACCACCTAAGCTTTCTTTTTCAACTATAGCAGTTTTAAATCCTAATTGAGAGGCTCTAATGGCAGCTACATAACCACCAGGTCCTGAACCTATAACTATTATATCGTATTTCATGATTTATTTTATGAATTAGGTTGTTTATTTATTCGATAACAAAAGTAATCATTCAAAATTATTTAACATAGCCCAACGGTATTGAAATTAGTCATGGTTTTATGAAGTTTATGATTTCATAGGAATTAAAAGTAGAATCAGATACTCTAGATTGTAATTTAGTATTAAAGGTGAAGATGAATTAAGTAATTAATGTAAGTTCGATGTTATAAAACTTGTAGAAAACTATTAATTATGGGTTTGCTTATTAAGCAATTGAGGTTGAAGTGATTTTTCTCTTCTACATAAGATTACCACCAAAACTTCATTTTATTATGTTTTTTTATAGTGATGACTTATTCGCAAGAGTTTAGCAGTAAAATAATATTGAATTCACACTAATCGTATTTATAAAAAAACGTCTATAAATCACTTTAGCAGTAATAGATAGACGTTTTTTATTCTTTTTTAATAACCTTTAAAGGATACTATCAGTGAAATTTACATTCTATTCGGAACTTGGATTCCTAATAATTCAAATCCAGATTGTATGGTATCTGCGACTTTTTTTGAAAGTTGAACTCTAAAAATTTTCTTGATTTCATCTTCTTCCCCTAAAATAGATACATTTTGGTAGAAAGAATTAAACTCTTTTACTAGTTCATAGGTATAATTAGCGATTACTGCTGGTGAATAATTCTTTGCTGCTTGTTGAATAACCTCAGGATATAATTCTAATTGTTTGATCAATTCTTTCTCCTTTTCATGTAAAGAAATACCGTCGACTGTTGTTGAATAATCAAAAGTAGCTTTACGGAGGATAGATTGAATTCGTGCATAGGTATACTGTATAAAAGGACCAGTATTTCCCTGAAAATCTACGGAGGCCTGCGGATCGAACAAAATTCTCTTTTTAGGATCTACTTTTAAAATAAAATATTTTAAAGCACCTAAACCAATAATTTTATATAAAGATTCTTTTTCTTCATCTGAATAACCTTCTAGTTTTCCGAGTTCTTGCGATATAGTACGAGCAGTACCAGTCATTTCATCCATTAAATCATCAGCATCAACAACGGTACCTTCTCGAGATTTCATTTTTCCAGAAGGTAAATCTACCATTCCGTAACTTAAATGATATAATTGATCAGCCCAGTTATACCCAAGTTTTTTTAAGATTAAAAATAATACTTTAAAATGGTAGTCTTGTTCGTTACCAACAGTATACACCATACCGTTTAAATCTGTAAAATCTTTGGCACGTTGAATAGCAGTTCCTATGTCTTGTGTCATATATACAGCAGTACCATCAGAGCGTAATACTAATTTTTCATCTAAACCATCATTAGTTAAATCACACCAAACAGAACCATCTTGTTTTTTAAAAAATACGCCGCTTTCTATGCCTTCCTCTATGATATCTTTACCTAGAAGATACGTATTACTTTCATAATATAATTTATCGAAGTTTACACCTATATTTTTATAAGTAACATCAAAACCATCGTATACCCAACTGTTCATGGTTTTCCATAGTATAACAGTTTCATCATCTCCAGCTTCCCATTTACGTAACATCTCTTGTGCTTCTAAAAACAAAGGAGCTTGTTTTTTTGCATCATCTTCAGACATGCCGTTAGTTACAAGAGTTTTAATTTCTTCTTTATATTCTTTATCGAACTTTACATAATAATTTCCTACTAATTTGTCACCCTTTAGTCCTGTAGAAGTAGGAGTTTCACCATTTCCAAATCGCTTCCATGCTAGCATCGATTTACAAATATGAATACCACGATCGTTAATAATTTGTGTTTTATATACTTTATGACCTGCTGCTTTTAAAATTTCAGCAACAGAATATCCTAGTAATACATTTCTAACATGTCCTAAATGTAACGGTTTGTTAGTGTTAGGGGAAGAGTATTCAACCATACGAGCATCTACAACTTCGGTAGTTATATGTCCGTATGAAGATTGATTATGGATAGCGTTGAAAAAATTAACATAAAAAGAATCGTCTACAACTAAGTTTAAAAAACCTTTTACAACGTTAAAATTTTTTATTTCTGACACATGTTCAACTAAGAACTTTCCTATATCTTCTCCTATTTGAACAGGATTTCCTTTTTTATAACGTAGTAAAGGAAATACAACAACAGTTATATCTCCATCAAAATCTTTACGCGTAGCTTGAAATTCTACAGTAGGAATTTCAATTTTATACAAAGTAGTAAATGCTTCTTTTACCTTCGCTTCTAATAACGATTGAATGCTCATTAGTGGGTATATCCTTTAGTTAATTTTTGAAAATTCAGCAACAAAATTACATAATTTTATTGATTTTTAATCGATTTTGAAATCATATTAATGTAGTTTTGCACTATGGACAAAGACCTTGAAAATTTACCAAAATTAGCCAAAGAAAAACAAGAAGAAAATAAGAAATATTTTCAACGGTTAAAAAGGAGAACACCTAAACGATTAGATCTCTTAGTACAAGAAATTCATGAAGAAGAATTTGAACGTACCGATTGTTTGGACTGTGGTAATTGTTGTAAAACAACGAGTCCTATTTTTACCAATAAAGACATTGAACGCATATCCAAACATTTAAAAATGAAAGTGCGTGATTTTATTGCTCAGTATTTAAGAGTAGATGAAGATAATTTTCATGTATTGCAATCTTCACCATGCACCTTTTTAGATGAACGCGATAATACCTGCTTCATATATGATGTTCGCCCAAAAGCATGTTCAGAATATCCACATACAAATAGAAAAAAGTTTGCTCAAATTTCAGACCTTACGATTAAGAATACAGAAATTTGTCCAGCAACGTATAGAATTATGGAAGAACTTAAAAGGCGTTTACCTTTAAGTGGTAGTAATAAATCTTAAACTATGTTTATGATTTAGGTTGAATATTTTTTCTATTTTTAGATAAAATATTACAGTTTGGAAACCATTATTAATTATTTTGAAACGATTCCTTCAAGTCATAGAAGTTTAATATTAGTAGGAGGGATTACCTTTTTTTGGCTATTAGAAGGTACAATACCACTATTTAGGTTTGACTATAAAAAGTGGAAGCATGCTCTACCAAATCTATTCTTTACAGGAACAACCATAGTAATAAATTTTGTACTTGCTTTTTTATTACTAGCAACTTCAGATTGGGTACAAGCAAATAACTTTGGGATAATTAATTGGTTACCACAGATGCCATTATGGATATACGTGTTCTTAGGTGTTTTTTTATTGGATTTTTTTGGTGCGTATTTAGCACATCTTGTAGAACATAAAGTAAAGCCATTATGGATGGTTCATTTGGTTCATCATTCAGATCATAAAGTTGATACTACAACGGCAAACAGACATCATCCAATAGAGAGCATTATAAGGTTTACTTTTACATTAGTTGGGGTTTTCTTGGTAGGAACACCTATTGCAGTAGTTATGTTATACCAATCATGCTCTTTAATACTCACACAGTTTAACCATGCAAATATTAAAATACCAAGAAAAGTAGATAAACTACTGAGTTATGTAATCGTGTCTCCAGATATGCACAAAGTACATCATCATAATTTATTACCGTACACAGATAGTAATTATGGAAATATATTTTCTTTTTGGGATAGAGTTTTTGGAACTTACATGGAATTAGATAGAGATAAAATAGTGTATGGAGTAGACACCTTTCCTGATGAACAGAAGAATTCTAGTTTAAAAGAGTTGCTTAAGCAACCTTTTCAAGGATATAGAAAACCTACGAATATCGAAGAGTTACAGACGAATGAGTAAGTCAAGAGATTGATCTAAACATCAGGCTGAGTTATACATATTAATTCAATCGAAATATGTAAAATACTCAACCTGAAATAAGCTTGAATTTATCTCTAAAAATAGAGAAGTTCAACTTATGCTCTAACAGAGTGTGCAGAGGCAGTAACTTCAGCATTTGGTGAACAATGCACTCCTGCACCAGAGTTAGAAGCATCAATAGTTGAGTCAAATAATTCCCCAGAATTATCCCAACACGTATACTGTAAATTTCCAGTATAATGTCCTCCTAAAGTTTCCTTCTTCTGGTTTTTACCTAACTCTTGTACTCCGTTTAATTTTAAAATGTTCTTTAACATTATATTTAAATTTATGGTTAATAATTGTTTGACAAGTTACCCACAGGATAAAAACTTAGAGTAAGGAATAACACTATTATCAAACCATATAAATACTGTTTAATAAAGGGCTTAAAAAAGTAACAAACGGATAAATTAGGATAGGTTGTTTTCTTTGAGTAACGCTAAAATTTTTTGACCTCTTGCTTTACAACCCTTACTTTCGTGTATAATTTTAGAACGAATTAAATGTTCTAATTCTTTATGAACCCAGTTTCTATGTAGTCCTAACAAGTACAACATATTCATTGTATAAGCACGAACAGCAATTTTTTGTTCAGTAATAAGCCAGTCAAATCCTATTTCAACTAATACATCAATATGATGTTGAGACAAACACATTTTAATTTCATTATCTTTTTTTGAAGTATACTGAACAGCAATATGCTCACAAATCTTAGCACATGGTCTAATAGCACTATCAAAATGGAGATTTTTTAAGTTTGCAGTAAAACTATCTAGGTAAGGAGTAATATATACAATGCCGTGGTGAGTACAAATCCATTCTAAAATCCAAGCGGCTTTTATAGAAAGCTTATCATCAACATCAAAAGTAATTTTAACAACATATTCTAATAATTCTGGTCGATCTAATACAATATTTGCAGCTGTTTGTCTGTTAACCCTTTTGGGGTTTTCTATGTTTTCTAATATAGAAATTAAAAAATCAATACTCATATTGGTATGGTTTATGTACTTTTGGCATAAATTGTAGTAAACATAATTACAAAAAGTAAATTAAATGATAAAACTGAAAAGACTATTTGTTGTAAGTTTTTTGTTTTTAGGAATATTTTTATCACAGGTTTTTGCTCAAAAAATTAATCAATTTGATGCAAGTGGTAAGCGTACAGGAGTTTGGAGAAAGTATTATGAAAATGGAAAAAAGCGTTACGAAGGACAATTTAAAAACGGTAAAGAAGTAGGCGTGTTTACTTTTTATAATGAAGCTTCTTCGTACCCTACTATTGTTAAACAGTATAGTTCAACCTCAGATACAGCTGTTGTTAAATTCTATAATAAAAGTAGAGTTAAAACACAGGGCAAAATGGTTGGTAAACAAAGAGTAGGGAAGTGGATATATTATTTTTCCGATGGAAAACGAATCTTTTCTGAAGAAACATACAAAAATGGTAAATTGAACGGACTTCTGAAAAATTACTACAATAATGGAAGAGTTACCGAAGAGACAATGTATAGGGATGGAAAGAAAGAAGGATTATCTAAAATTTTTTCTGACCAAGGAACTTTAATAGAAGCAGTAAATTATAGTCAAGGTAAACTTAATGGTTTGGCAAAGTATTTTGATCTGAAAGGTGTGATTAAAGAAAAAGGAAACTATAAAAACGGAGTTAGAGATGGGAAGTGGGAGTTTTATATAGATGGAGAAATCTCTAGCAAAGGAAGAAAAAGAAGAAATTTGCTTAAGAATGATGAATTGCAAGATGAAGAAGAAGATAACGAAAATGAAAAATAAATTAAACTAGGCGCAATTGAAACTAAAAAAACAGTCACCTCAAAATGACTGTTTTTTTAGTTAATGATATCAAGTATATCTTACATATTGTCAATATAAATTATTTTGATAAGCTTATCAGATTTTACCATTATAAAAACAGAATCTAATTCGTAAATTTGCACCCTAATAAAACAAATATGAAACGAGTTGTTGTAGGGCTTTCCGGTGGTGTAGATAGTAGTGTTACTGCATATTTATTAAAAGAACAGGGCTTTGAAGTAATTGGTCTCTTCATGAAAAATTGGCATGACGATTCTGTAACTATTTCAGACGAATGCCCTTGGCTAGAAGATAGTAATGATGCAATGATTGTTGCAGAAAAGTTAGGAATTCCATTTCAGACTGTCGATTTAAGTGAACAGTATAAAGAGCGTATAGTAGATTATATGTTCAATGAATACGAAAAAGGAAGAACTCCAAACCCAGATGTATTGTGTAATCGCGAAATTAAGTTTGATGTTTTTATGGACATTGCACTAAGTTTAGGTGCAGATTATGTAGCTACCGGTCATTACTGTAGAAAATCAGAAGAACTAATAGGAAATGAAACGGTATATAAATTATTAGCAGGTAAGGACATTAATAAAGATCAATCGTATTTTTTATGTCAATTATCTCAGAAACAATTAGCTAAAGCATTGTTCCCTATAGGTGAATTAACAAAACCAGAAGTAAGAGCAATAGCTAAAGAGGCGGATTTAATTACAGCTGATAAGAAAGATTCGCAAGGGTTATGTTTTATTGGAAAAGTAAGATTACCAGATTTTTTACAGCAAAAATTACAACCAAAAGAAGGTGTTATCGTACAAATTCCAAGCGAATTCCCCGAGTATCTCAAATCGACACCTAATTTTGAGAATAAAGAGGCTGAATTAATTCATCGCTCCACAAAGTTTGAGTATGTTAAGGAGAGTGGTAAAGTTGTGGGTAAACATCTAGGAGCTCATTATTTTACCAAAGGTCAACGTAAAGGATTAGCAGTTGGTGGAACTAAAGAACCTCTTTTCGTAATAGAAACTGATGTCAATGAAAATATTATTTACACAGGAGAAGGAAAACAGCATAGAGGATTATATCGTAACGTATTATTCGTATCTAACGAAGAATTACATTGGGTACGAGAAGATTTGGCGCTAAAAACAGATGAAACGATGGAAGTTGAGGCAAGAATTAGATACCGTCAGGCATTAGAAAAGGCAACATTACATAAAGTAGAAAATGGATTATTTGTTGAATTTGAAAAACCTCAATCAGCAATTCAAGAAGGGCAATTTGTAGCATGGTATGTAAATGAAGAGTTACTAGGTTCTGGTGTAATATCTTAAGTACGCTTCGATTTATACTATTAATTTTTTTTAGTTTAGAAGTATTAAAAGAACAAAAAGTAATATAAAATAATTTCAATTTTGACAAATACCATAATCAAACTATTTAATATTCAATATCCAATTGTTCAAGGAGGAATGATATGGGTTTCTGGGTGGAAGTTAGCTTCTGCTGTATCTAATGCGGGAGGATTAGGTTTAATTGGTGCAGGATCAATGTATCCAAATATATTAAGAGAACATATTCAAAAGTGTAAAAAAGTAACAGACAAACCTTTTGGAGTTAATGTACCTATGTTGTATCCAGATATTGAACAAATTATGGATATTATTGTAGAGGAAGGTGTAAAAATTGTTTTTACTTCAGCAGGAAATCCAAAAACATGGACTTCTTTTCTTAAAGAAAAAGGAATCACTGTGGTTCATGTAGTCAGCTCGGTTAAATTTGCTTTAAAAGCAGAAGCTGCGGGTGTTGATGCTGTTGTTTGTGAAGGTTTTGAAGCAGGAGGGCATAATGGAAGAGAGGAAACTACTACATTTACGTTAATTCCTATGGTTAAAGAACAGGTTAAGATTCCGGTAATAGCCGCTGGCGGTATAGGATCAGGTAGGGGAATGTTGGCTGCGATGGTATTAGGTGCCAATGGTGTACAAATTGGGAGTAGGTTTGCTGCAACTAAAGAGTCATCTGCACACGATAGTTTTAAAGACACGATAGTTTCGGTTAAAGATGGAGATACACAGTTAACGTTAAAAGAGTTAGCTCCAGTGCGTTTAGTTAAAAATAAGTTTTTTAATGATGTACAAGAATTATATAAACAGGCCCCTTCTTTAGAAGAGATTAAGAAATTATTAGGTAGAGCAAGAGCAAAACGAGGTATGTTCGAAGGAGATTTAGAGGAAGGAGAGCTTGAGATTGGCCAGATAGCTGGATTAATACATGAGATTAAATCCGCTAAAGAAGTTATTGAAGAAATTGTAACTGAATATGATATTGTTAAATCAAAATTTATATAATTATTACAGGTTTTGATTTCATTAAACTAAGAAAAAAGGGAAACCAGTAATTAGTTTCCCTTTTTTAATAAAATTATTTTTAAAGCTACTTTAGAAATTTACATATTCTACAATTTCTAAACCATACCCAATCATACCAACACGTTTTTCTTGTTTAGAATTAGAAACTAAACGTAATTTATGAACATTGAGATCGTGTAGTATTTGGGCGCCAATACCAAAGTCTTTATTATCTAAAGCAATTCTAGGGGCTTTAATTTCTCCGTTACTCTGTTTTTCTTTTAATTTTGTAAGTCTATTTAATAAGTTTAAAGATTGGTTTTGCTGATTAATAAATAATATAGCACCTTTACCATCTTCATTAATAACTTTAAACATTCGATCTAACTTCTTGTTAGCATCATTAGTTAATGTACCTAAAATATCATTATTTACTAAAGTAGAATTAACACGCGTAATTATAGCTTCATCCTTATTCCATGTTCCTTTGGTTAAAGCAATATGAATTTGATTGTTGGTAGTTTGTTGGTAAGCACGCAACCTGAATTCTCCAAAACGTGTTTGAATGGTGAAATCTTCTTTTTTCTCAACCAAAGAATCATGTTCCATTCTATAAGCTACCAAATCTTCAATAGAAACAATTTTTAAATCGAATTTCTTAGCCACTTCCATTAATTGAGGTAATCTAGCCATAGTACCATCTTCATTCATAATTTCAACAATTACTCCTGCAGGTTGTAAACCAGCTAAACGAGCAAAGTCAATAGCAGCTTCTGTATGACCAGTTCTTCTTAATACACCACCTTCTTTGGCCTTTAAAGGAAAGATATGACCAGGTCTTGCTAAATCGAATGGTTTGGTATCCTTATCAATGATAGCATGAATTGTTTTAGATCTATCAGAAGCAGAAATACCTGTAGTAACACCTTTTCCTCTTAAATCTACAGATACAGTAAAGGCCGTTTCCATAGGATCGGTATTGTTATGAACCATCATGCCCAATTCCAATTCTTTACACCTGTTTTCTGTTAATGGAGTACAAATTAAACCACGTCCGTGAGTGGCCATAAAGTTGATTATTTCTGGAGTAGCCATTTCTGCAGCAGCAACAAAATCACCTTCGTTTTCACGATCTTCATCATCAACAACAATAATTACTTTTCCTTGTCTAATATCATTTATAGCTTCTTCAATTGTGTTAAGTTGTATTTTTTGTGTAGTTTTTGTTGTCATGGTTTTGTTATTATTTCCTCTTTTTTGAAAATATTTTTTTAAAGAAATTTGCAATTTTAACAAACAAGCTATTAATATCGAGCAAGCCTTTATCTTTAGTAGCTCTGGTTGTTAGAATTATTGCCAAAGGTAACATTAAAGTTACAGCTAACCAAGATCCAGCAATAGCAGATAACGAACTTTCTTCCGCTAAATTTCGACCAAAAGTATTGGAAAAGAAGTACAATACATAAATAGCAATAGCTAAAATCATTGGTAATCCCATGCCTCCCTTGCGAATAATAGAGCCTAGTGGAGCACCTATAAAAAATAATAATAAACAAGATAATGAGAAAGCAACACGATTATAGAATTCAATATCATATAAGTTTAATACTTTACGTCTGTGTTTAAAATTATTTTTATTTGAAGTGTAATTATTTAAACTACGGTCTATTTTGGCAATGGCAGAATTCAAAATATCTTTTTGTTGTAAATCTGTGAAATTAGCAAGAATATTACGATCTATATTTTTATTAACTACAGAATCTGGATGTTTAAATAACTCTTTAGCGTCAGCATTAGCGTATAACGTCTTGGATCTTGTAACTACGTATTCATCATATCGTTGTTTAAGATCTGGTAGAGTATCTTTCAACTGTGCTAAACTTAGCATATTAAAGTTCTTGGTATGTTTTATAACATCTAAATCATCATCAGAAAAAGAAGAAATATCAATATTCAAAATATACTCATCGAAATCCGCATACGATGCTTTCATTCGCTTCTTATCTTTAAAGGAAGTATTATTATTTACATGATGCTCGAAGAAATGACCATCATTTAATTTTAAAGTCATGTAACGACTTCCTTCCTCTGATATCAACTCACCATTCTTTGCAGATATAATTTTATTATTTCCTCTGTTAGATGATAAATCGTAAATCAATACATTTTTAAGTAGGTTATTTTCTTTACCATATTTCTCATCAAACTTTATTTGATAATTTGGAATTTCTGAGTTAAAACTCCCAGGTACTAAAGCTAGTGCGGGCTGTTTTTTTCGAATATTTATTTTAAGATTTATTTGTTTCAAAATAGCATAAGGATACACATAATTTAGGAACAAAAAATTAATAGAACTCATAAATATGGCGAAAAACACCAAAGACCTTACCATTCTTTGTAGCGATATTCCCGCTGATTTGGCAGCTGCAAATTCATAGTTCTCAGACAAACTACCTAAAGTCATAATTGAAGATAGTAAAATTCCGATAGGCAATGCTTGTGGAGCAACAATTAAGGTGGTATACCACAGAAAACGGAATATAATACTGATACTGATTCCTTTACCTGCTAAGTCATCAAATGCAAGCCATAAAGCTTGCATAACTAATACAAATAAGATGATGAAAAAAGTTGCTAAAAATGGTATTATAAAACTTTTTAATATGTACTTGTCTAATCTTTTCACTGTTACAAATGTAATGACCTTAGGTGAAAAAAGCACAAAAGTTTTGTTAATAGACTAACTGTTAACAAAACTTTTTGACGCTTCTAATATTGCTGTTTTTTATTTAATCAATTAAATAACCAAGCTTCTCATATTTTGCTTTATCAAAAGAGAACAAATTTTTTGAAATCGATTGATTACTCTTAAATTTAGTAATGGTAAATGTAGTTTCAGCTCCATTTGAACCAATTTGTATCAATTTATAGATGTGTTTGGTTTTTGCATCCACAGCCAATTGAACCTTAATGATATCTGAATTACTATCAATAGGAGTTAAGTCCACATATTGTAACTTTCTACCGTTAGTGTTTTTTAGCATACCCATTTTATAACTATAACCTTCTTTGTAAAAAGTTAATAATTTAGAAGGATAAATAAAGCCATCTTCTTCTTCAATATTACCATCAGTAATTGTAACCTCTTTTTCCTCTTCATTAATAACCACTAATTTCTTACCATCGAAAACAAAATTATTACCTAAATAATTTAAATTATACTTTTCTCCAGAAAGTGTAATATTTCCACGAATAGGAGGGTCGTTAGTGATTCCAGCTTCTTTATTAACTAGATTAGACGTAAAACCGATATTCATATTTGTGTAAGCTCCCATTTTTTCTGAAACCTCATCTAATAAAGCCTTAGCTTTAGTAGAGGAATCTTGGGCTGTTATTGTAATACTAAAGAATAATCCAATAAAAAATAATCCTATGTTTTTCATATTGTTTTATTTAATTTATAAAACTGTTTAAATTAATTTGTTTTTTCGTTTTCTAATAATTGTTCCAAAGCAACGAAATCAGGAACCAATACTTGTCTAGCCTTACTTCCTTCAAAAGGTCCAACAATACCTGCGGCTTCTAATTGATCAATAATTCTACCGGCTCTGTTATACCCTAACTTTAATTTACGTTGCAATAAAGATGCCGAACCTTGTTGTGCGGTGACAATTATTTCAGCAGCATCTTTAAACAATTTATCTCTATCTGCAATATCAATATCAACATTTGTGCCACCTTCTTCACCAACATACTCTGGAAGTAGGTGTGCTTCTGGATAAGCACGCTGTGAACCTACAAAATCTGTGATTTTTTCAACTTCAGGAGTATCGACGAAAGCACATTGAATACGTGTTATATCATTTCCTCCGGAGTACAACATATCACCGCGACCAATTAATTGATCAGCACCAGGAGCATCAAGAATAGTTCTACTATCTATTTTTGAAGTTACTCTAAAGGCAATTCTAGAAGGAAAGTTAGCTTTAATAATTCCTGTAATTACATTTACTGAAGGACGCTGAGTTGCTACAATCAAATGAATACCAATAGCACGAGCCAATTGCGCTAAACGGGCAATTGGAGTTTCCACTTCTTTACCAGCAGTCATTATTAAATCTGCAAATTCATCAATAACTAAGACAATATATGGAAGGAACTGATGGCCATTTTCTGGGTTTAATTTTCGAGCTTTAAATTTACTATTATACTCCTTAATATTTCTAACCATTGCGTTTTTCAATAAATCGTAACGATTATCCATTTCAATGCATAGAGAATTTAACGTGTTAACAACTTTCGATGTATCTGTAATAATTGCTTCTTCACTATCTGGTAATTTAGCCAGGTAATGACGTTCAATTTTATTGAATAAGGTTAATTCCACCTTCTTAGGATCAACTAAAACAAACTTAACTTCTGCTGGATGTTTTCTGTACAATAAAGAAGTTAAAATGGCATTTAATCCAACTGATTTACCTTGACCTGTTGCTCCAGCCATTAGTAAGTGTGGCATTTTAGCTAAATCAACTACAAAAGTTTCGTTAGAAATCGTTTTACCCATAGCCAATGGTAATTCCATTGAACTTTCCTGAAACTTTTTGGAAATAATAACAGAATGCATGGAAACTATGGTCGATTTTTTATTAGGTACTTCAATACCAATAGTACCTTTACCTGGAATAGGAGCAATAATTCTAATTCCTAATGCAGCCAGAGATAATGCAATATCATCTTCTAAATTTTTTATCTTCGAAATTCGAACACCCGCTTCAGGTATAATTTCATACAATGTAATTGTAGGACCTACTGTAGCTTTTATTTGGGCTATTCCAATTTTATAATTTTTAAGCGTTTCTACAATTTGATTTTTATTGATTTCTAATTCCTCAGGATCTATAGAAATGCTTTCATTGTATTGTTTCAATAAGTTAAACGTAGGAAATTTAAATTCACCTAGATCTAATTTAGGATCAAACTCTCCAAAATCTTTAACTAGTTTTTCGGAGAGGTTTTCTGTTACACTTTTCTCTTCAGCTACTTTTTCAATAGCTATTTCAACTTCTTCAACAGAATCACTTACTTTAGTTGTAGGTTTTTCTGAATTTACATCAGTATTTGTTACGATGTCATTTACTGTAGCTTCTTTTTGAGGAGTTTCTACATTAAGTTTTTGATATAGATCGTTAACTGTTGTTTTAACGTTTGAGTGATTAGCTATGGTAGGTTCTAAGTTTTCTATAGAGAGTTCAAATTCAGATTTATCATGTTTCTTGGTCTGTTCAAGTTTTTCTACTTCTTTAGGTTGTTCCTCTATTATTGGTTCAGTAACAGTTTCAAGAGGTTGTTTAGGTGTAATTATTTCTTTTTTAACAACAGGTTTCTTTTTCGATTTTAATTGTTCATTTATTTTTTCTGGAGTCAACTTAAAACGGATTACTAGGTAGGCTATAAAAAAGAAGGCTAGCACTATTGCCAATCCTGTTTTTCCAATAAATGTTCTTAAATAATCATTAAGTTCAAAACCAATAACACCAGATAAAAGAGCATACTTTTTTTGAGAAAAACCAAGAGCAATAGCTATCCAAAGCATATTAAAAAGTCCCCAGTTCCATCTAGAAACCATACTTTTTAATCGTGTTTGTAATAAAAAACTAATACCAGTTAAACAGATTAAAAAAGGCAGAATAAAGGCTGCTAGACCGAAACCGTTATAGATCAATACATGGCTTAATTTAGAGCCAAATTGACCAAGTAAATTCTTGGTTTTTATGTTTCTATTTCCAAACTCGGTTAATGTACTTTGATCTTGTTCCCATGAAAAGAAGAAAGAAATAAATGCAATAAATAGAAAAATAGCAAATAATACGAGAAAAGCTCCTAAAACTGTTTGTGTTTGCCTATTCTTAAAGAATAAAGAAATAGCAGTTAAAGGACTGGTTTTTGGAGTTACTTTTTTTGATTTAGCTGCTGTTTTTTTTGCCATATAGTATGATAAATTTAGACCTGTAAATATAGAAATATTACAAGAATATACTAGTTATTTTAGGAATGTATATTATACAACCTACAATCAAAGAAATTATTGCTGCAAAACCAGCAGCTCCAGCAGCTACATCTTTTATAACTCCAATTTTATCATGAAACTCGGGATGAATAAAGTCTGCGACCTTTTCAACAGCTGTATTTAAGGCTTCTGCAACCAAAACTAAACCAGTAACTGTGAGCTGGATCATCCATTCAGTAGAGGAGATATTAAAAATAAAGCCTAAAGCAATAACAAAAAGCCCAATAAAAAATTGGGCTTTTATACTATCTTCAGTGGTTGCTAGAATTACAATTCCTTTGAGAGCATATTTTACTCCTTTTAGACGTCTTTTAACAAAACCATCTTTTTTTACTGTCATTTATAAAGCTTTTAGAGCTGCTTCATAATTAGGTTCGTCAACAATTTCAGCAACTTGTTCCGTATATTTAACTGTTCCTTGCTCATCTAAAACAACGATACAGCGAGAGTGTAAAGCATCTAATGGACCATCGGTAAAATCAAGTCCGTAATTTTTACCAAATTCACCAGTAGCATAGTCAGATAACATTTCAACATTATCAATACCTTCTGCACCGCAAAAACGACCTTGAGCAAAAGGTAAATCTCTTGAAATACATAAAACTTTAGTATTATCAAGTTTTGAAGCTGATTTATTGAAATTTCTCACAGATGTAGCACAAGTTCCAGTATCAACACTAGGAAAAATATTTAGCACTAATTTTTGTCCTGCATAATCACTTAATGATTTTACCGATAAATCTGTAGTTGTTAGTTTAAAATCAGGAGCTTTAGCTCCAGTTGTTGGTAGGTTACCAGATGTGTGTATTTCGTTACCTTTTAGAGTTACAGTAGCCATTGTATTTAAGTTTTTGTTTCTTTCAAAAATAGTTAAAATCTGTGAATTTAAACTATCTTCGCTGTTCTAAAATAAGAGATTTTTTACGTGAACTTATCAAGTTATACTTCAGAATTTAAAAAAAACTTGACCATTGCCTATCCTGTAATGTTAGGACAGTTGGGGCATGTTTTGGTTGGTTTAGCTGATAATTTAATGGTTGGTAAATTAGGAGCGGCTCCTTTAGCATCAGTATCATTAGCTAATGGATTAATGTTTGTTTTTTTATCATTAGGGATAGGATTTAGTTTTGCGATTACTCCTTTGATTGCTGAAGCTGACGGGAAAAAGAATCATGGAGTTGCCAGAGAGATTTTTAGACATGGAATATTTATTACAATAATCTTAGGGTTTGTTATTTGTTTTTTATTGATGGTTTCTCAACCATTGATGTATCATATGCAACAGCCAAAAGAAGTAGTCGAGTTAGCAAAACCTTACTATGCTGTTATTGCGTATTCAATGATTCCTGTAATGATTTTCCAAGGGTTTAAGCAATTTGCTGATGGTCTTTCACTTACAAAATATGCAATGCAAGCGACATTAATTGCTAATGTGATTAATGTTTTTTTTAATTATTTATTGATTTATGGGAAGTTTGGTTTTCCTGAACTGGGGGTAGTTGGTTCAGCAATCGGCACGCTAATTTCTAGATTTATCATGGTAGCTTTTATGATATACATTGTTAAAACAAGAAAAGAGTTCAAACCCTACATCAAAAATTTTTCACTAAAACGAATAAAAAAGAGAATTCTACAACGTATCTACAAACTAGGTTATCCAACGGCATTACAAATGTGGTTTGAAGTTTCATTATTTGCTGGAGGAATATTTCTTGCCGGTATCATAGGTACGAACTCCCAAGCTGCGAATCAAATAGCATTAAATTTAGTTTCTATGACATTTATGATTGCCGTGGGTTTAGGAGTTACTGCAACCATTAGGGTTGGTAACCAAAAAGGGATCAAGAATTATGGAGAATTACGGAGAATAGCATTCTCAATATTTTTATTAGCAGTTATTTTAAATCTATTCTTTGCATTTATATTTATTGTTTTCAAAGACGTATTACCATCATTTTATGTAGACAATATGGAAGTGATAAAAACTGCAGGAATACTTATTGTTATAGCTGGTATATTTCAGCTATCAGATGGTATACAAGTTGTCGTACTTGGTGCTCTAAGAGGCTTACAAGATGTTAAAGTACCTATGAGAATTACGTTTATCGCATATTGGATTATAGGGTTTCCTATTGCTTACTACTTGGGAATTCATACAGAATTAAAAGCCACAGGAATATGGATTGGACTCTTAATATCTCTCACAGCTTCAGCTATAATGTTATACATTCGTTTTAATAAACTTACCAAAAAATTAATTACAGAAAAACATGGAATTACCTAAATTTTTATTAGCCGACAACAGTAAACATCCAGAAGATATTTTTGTTTTGCATACTGAATATCCTCGTTTTTTAATAAATCTAAAAGATGATACAGTTGAATGGTTTGAAGATATAGATGGAGAAGATGAACAGGATTTAGCAAATGAATTAGAGCAACTCATAGAGAAAGCAGGGGCATTTTATGATGATGAAATGAAAGGCTACGAGTAAAGCGATGAATGTATAATAGCATTTTTTTACCTTTATACTTTAATCTGAAAAAATTATAACTATGAATGTTAAAGTCTACAATAGACTGATTGAAGAGTCAGACTTTAAAATGGTTTCTTCGTTACAAGGTGTCGCTTCTGCGGATGCTATTTTTAATTTAAAATCTGTTTTAGAACGGCTAGAATTTTTCGATGACTTTGAAGATATTTCTATACAGATGAAAAATGAAGATGATAAAGCGGAATTAAGCTTGGTCTATAAGGATGAAGTGCATAACTATCATGTTTCAGTAAAAGAAGTTTCTGTTAGTCATTTGTTTAATATGTCGCATCAACTTACAGACATCGAAACAGAAAGATTAAAAAGTGCTAGGATTGGAATTTCCGTAAAAACACACTTTAGTGAGGATAATTTAACGTCTTACCATTTACAAATAAAAGTAATTTGTGCATTATTACCCAATATTTCAAGTATAATCGATCATAATTCTTTAAGTATTTTATCAGGTAAATGGGCAAAACTATGTGCTGCTTCAAACGTACCACCACCACCTTCATATTTATACAGAATTCATGCCGTGGCCGGCGAAAAAAATGATGTATGGTTACATACACATGGGCTAAATAGATGCGGAACTATAGAGCTTGAAATTTTAGGAGCTTCTTTAGAAGAAGATGGTTATAGGTCATTAAGTAGTATTATTGAAACATTAGCCATAAAAGGAGTTGATAATAATTTAGTCGAAAAAGAGCTAGAACCTATTTTTTTAGGGCATAATATTGTCGTTGCCTGGAGAAAGTGGGAAGATATAATAGAAGGACTAGATTTTATAGGATGTAGTTATGAAGATAGAGTAGGACATGATGCTCCTACTGGGGTTTTATTTTTATATGCTTCTGAAGAAGATTATAAAAATAAAAAGTTAACACATACTAATGCTATTATTAATCATTTAAAAGAGAATCCTTTATTCTTTATAAGTAATAAGGAAACTCAAAGGATGAAAGAATTAGCGAATGAGAGAATAGAGTATGTTTACGATTATGCTTTTCAGGGAGCTAATAAAGTTCTGATGAAGGTAGGAGTAGAAGTTGATGAAGAATATAAGGATGAAGCAAATGGTTTAGATACTGAACATTTATGGTTTGAATTGGTAGATATAACCAAAGATATTTTTACAGGAGTTTTGCTTAATCAACCTTATTATATTGAAAAGCTCAATGAAAAAGATCAGTTACAATTTAAAGAAATACAAGTAACAGATTGGATAATTTATACTGAAGAAGATGCAATATATCCGGACACTATTTATTTATTAGATCGAGAAAAAAAGCAACAACTCCGTGTTGATGATAAAGAGGTATTTATAGCACAGCTTGAAGCTTGGCATAAAGTTGATAAACACCAAGAAATAATTGAAGCATGTAGAGGAATACGAGAATTAGACTATGAAACTTCGGCATTATACTGTAGAGCATTAAATAATTTTGGACTTTTTCAGGAAGCCGTGAATGAAATGCTTAAACATCAAGAAAATGCAAAAAACGATTATAAATGGCATTACAGGCTTGCATATGCCTATGATTCGTTATCAGATTACGATAATGCTTTATCTTCAATTAATACTTCGTTAGCTTTAAAAAATGATTATGCATCTTCTTGGGTACAATTAGCATTTATTAATGATAGTTTGAACAAGAAAAAAGAAGCCTTAGAAGCTTTAGACAAGGTTTTTCATTTGTATAACACAATTGAGGTTGATGTATCTGAAGATGAATTAAATTATTTGAGGCAAGTATATGAAGATATTCAAGAATCAATTGAGCAACATCAAGAGTTAGATCTATACCAGTTATTATTAGATTTAAAAGAAGAAGGTAATTTCGAAGAAATAAAGTCTATTTTATCCAACTACGAAATCAATAAATATCACTTTCAACTTTTAAATATTGAAGCACATGTAGTTTTAAAAGAGTATGAAAGAGCGATGGTTTTGATTGATAATGTTAGTGATGAAGGTGAAAGTCACAGTACTTGGTTACATTTCAAGTATCAAACATTAAAAGGTCTAGATAATGAAGAACTGGCTTTGGAAACTTATAAATTATATGAAGAAGCTAATCGCAAAGAGAAAGAATATGTTAGAATATACAATACAGAGAATTATATAAATGTTGTTTTCAATGTTCTGAAAGATAAAGTATACGCAATATCTAAATTAATTAACGAAAAGCACGATGGGTTTTTTATGGAATCTTATGAATGGGAGCGCGTATTATTTCATCATATAAATAAGAATTCATCAGAAATACTTAAGTATGTAAAGTTCGAGTTAGATGGTGAGCAGTTGTGTATTTGTTATTTTGAAGAATCTGAGGAGAATAAATTTAGAGCTATTATATTAAAAGATTTGATAGAAGATTTAATAGAAAATGAAGCGCAAACTGTAGAATATATCTTGTCAAATTTCGAACAATTTGGATTTAAAAAATAGCATATAGAAGCACAAGTTAAACCTTATACTTGTGCTTTTTGTATTTGATTTACAATTTCAATTGCTCTGTAAACAGCCCCTTCCATATATCCTCCATATTCTTTTGAAGTTTCAGTTCCTCCGATGTAAAAGTTATTATTGAATATAGGTTTTTGATAAATAAAATGACCATTATTTTCATGCGGAGAAACATAATCACTACTTGGAAGAGAAATATTAATATCGTTCGACCATAGTTTTTCCTCATAAAATTTAATTTGTAGTGCTTCTTTGCCAAAAAGTTTCACGAGTTGATCAATTACTTTTATTTGTCTTACTTCTTTATCCTCATTTGTAAATTCAGTACTAATGAATCCAGCAAGAGCATAACTACAATCGTTATAACTACTATGATCATATACTTCGGTTAATGGACCAATGTTACTGAAACCAGCACCAGATAACTTTTGGTCTCTCCAGAATGGAGTTATATAGCCTACAGAAAATTTTATAGCGTCCTTCATCCACGTATGTGTCTTATTGGCAATTGTAATAATATCTTCTGGCAGTTTAGGAGAGAATAAAATACTTTTTGATAATAGTTGGGGAGGAATAGTTGATATAACAATATCAGCTTCATAAGTATTTGTATTAGTTTTCACACTGTAACAATTATTATTATAATTTATGTACTTAACTTTTTCAGTAAGCTTTATTTCATTAGTGTTTAAGTTAGCAATTAATCGATTTATAATTTCAATAGTACCACCACTAATCCTGTAACTAATCTCTTGATTTTTAGGCAATGTAAAACGTTGTGGATTTTTGGAGTCTATGGCTTCAAACATAGCATCACCATTCATATATTGAGGGAATAATTTAATATTCAATTCTTTACATAATTTAATTAATTGCGTATTGTATTTCCATAACCATGTAGCACCTAACTCTGTTGAAGTACCTAGTGTCTTTTTAGTCAGAATTCTTCCGCCTAATCTACTATTAGCTTCAAGAATGGTAACAGAATAATTTTTTTGTTTCAATAAATAAGCAGTTAAAATACCAGAAAGCCCGCCACCAATAATTACAATAATTTTTTTCATGCTTTAAAATTACAAAAGGCTAAGTTTATGATAAACTTAACCTTTATAGATTAACAAATAATTTACGGAGTTATTTTATTAAATGACTACCGTGTGTTACAGCAGCACCAGCTCTTAAAGCAGCTGAAACAAATGTTGCTTCAGCTAATTCTTCCTCTGTAGCACCAGCACTAATAGCTTTTTCTCTGTGTATTTCTAAACAATACGGACATTGAGTTGTTAATGCAACTGCAACTGCCATTAATTCTTTATATTTTTTAGGAATTGCACCGTCTTCCATGGCAACTTTATCAAAATTTTGAAAAGTTTCCATTGCTTTTGGAGCGTTTTTCCCAAGTATTCCTAACTTAGAAAATAAATTTTTCATTGTATACATAATATTATAATTTTAGTTTCTACCCGCAATTACTCCACCATCAACATCCCATATGGCTCCTGTAACCCACGAAGACTTTTCAGATAATAAGAAAAGAATACTATTAGCAACATCAGTAGCTAAACCATTTCTTCCTATTGGATGAAAAGCATCAAATGTTTTTAAGGCAGTTTCAGCAGCTTCTTTTCCACCGAATACACCATCATAAACAGGAGTTTCTACAACAGCAGGAGAAACTGCATTTACTCTGATATTGTATTCAGCTAATTCCATCGCTAAATGTTGTGTTAAAGAGTGTAGCCCAGCTTTCTGCATAGAATAGGCAGAAGAAGGAGTTGCTTTTATTGCTTGCTTTGCCCACATAGAACCAACATTAACGATAGATCCACCATTTGTTTCTTTCATTTTTTTCGCAATAGCTTGCGTAATAAAGAAAAAACCTCTGTTTAAATTTAAATAAGAATCATAATCTTCCACAGTGTGATCAAGAAATGGTTTTGGACCAAAAATACCAGAAGCGTTAACTAAATAGTCAATAGAATCAAATGTTTCGATAAGTTTTTTGAAGTTTGTAATATCGTCACTGTTTGTTATATCAACTTTATGCTTAACTAAGTTATTTTCATAAGCAACCTTATCAGTGTTTCTACCTAAGATATGAACAGTAGTTCCTTCATTCAGTAATTTTTTTGTTGTGGCTAGGCCTATTCCGCTTGTTCCACCTACAACTATTGCTACTTTGTTATGTAAACTTTCCATTTTTAAATATTTATAAATTAATAATTGAACAGACAAGTCTGTCTTTTTGTGTTCAAATTTTTTATGCACTTATTTTATCACAGATAGATTTTGCTTCTAGTATTGGCCATTTTTTTTGGTGTAAATGACTTTCTGTAACGGCACTTTCATATAATAAGTATATTTGCCTGGACATTATTTTTAAATCTGATTGACTATATATATTTAGATTACTTGAAATTAAATCTGATATAAATGAAATAAAATTGTTTTTTTGAGTTTGAATTTCGTTGACTATTCTAATATTTTCTTTTGGAACCTCTGCTAAAGTTTTTACACACCAGCAACCTGCAAATTCTTCTTTTTTAAAAAATAGCTCTAAGAAATCGAATATGGCTAGAATTTGTTGTTTTCCTTTTGGCATCACCCCACAGTAAGCACTTAAATCTTTTAAATAATTAGCATCCTTATGTCTCAAGTAAGCTAAACAGATATCTTCTTTTGATTTAAAATGATTGTACAATGTGGCTTTAGCTATACCTGCTTCTGCTATAATTTCATTTATCCCTGTTGAATTGTATCCATTCTTATAGAATAGGATGGATGCAGTTTCAATTATATGTTGCTTTATTTTTGACATTTATAATACAAATGTAAGAAAAAAAACCATAAAATAGACAAGTCTGTCTGTTTTATGGTTTTTTATGAGTATTGTTAATTTTTAGAATAATGTATATCCTAAAATAATTGATAATGTTTTATAGTTTGAGTTCCAGCTTTGATAATCACTCAAAATATCTCTACTTGTTTGTAATCTACCTTCAATACTATACCTGTTTTTAAACTTATACCCTATACCCATGGCAATACTGTTATCACTATTAATATCTAGTATACGATTAAATGAATTCGAACTAATGTTAAGTGATGAACCAAAACTTACATCTATTATATAAGAAATATTAGCAAAAATTTTAGAATAATCATTCAAGAAAAAATAATGTCTAAGCGTTATAGGAAATTCTATAGACTTATAATTTATTTCCTTGGTTACGGTGCCATAAATTCTTGTGTCTTCGGTAAATTTAGTTTTAAAAGCTTGAAAAGTTGGTTCGAGTGAAACTGACCATTTGTTTTTATTAAAGGGTAATATATATTCTAATTCAAGGCCAAAGCCAATTCCAGTCTTTGAACCAAAATCGTTATCTACTAGAGTGCTAGAGCTAAAAACATCTGAATTACCAGTAGTCAAAGATGAAAAATTTAATCTAGGTCTCATACTAATGCTCAATTTACCTTTTCTAATTGTTTCTCCATATGTAATTGACTTAGTATTATTACAGGTATTATATTTTTTAAAGTAATCTAGTAAACTTTTACGTTGATAACGTACATAGTTTACTTCACGTATTTTGGTTTCTTTACATCGTACTTCTCTCCAGAGTTGACGTTTAAATTCTTCATTCTTAGCTATTTTGTAGTTGTTTTTTTTATATTCTTTATAAACTAGTTGATTTACATCTGAATCGTCTACATTAAAGAAAAAACGTTTGATGTTATTGTCTTCATAAGAATATAAATTAGCTTTTCCTTCCAAAATGGTTTTTAAAAAAACTTTTTCTTCTCTAAAAATTGGATCTTTGTCGTAGTTTAATTTATTTATATTACTTGTTGATCTGTCTATTTTAACAGTTTTTTTAATATATTTTGAATTATTATATATACTAAATTCTTTAACAAAAATTAGGGAGTTTGATTTCGGTTCACTAACTTCAGTAAGTTTATATTCGAAGGAAGTAGGATTATCTTTCCAATCTATGTTTTTAATAAAGCATTCGACTCTTTCATCAGAATTCTTAATAAAATATCCTTTTTCAAAAGTAATTTGAGCATAACAGTTCATAGCAAGCACTGTTACAATTAATAATAATTGTTTTTTCATAATTTGTAAGATAGGTTAAATATTAGCATATGAGAATTAGAGGTTTATAATACTTTCTAATTCATTTTTTTTGCAAATGTACTATAATTATTAAATAGGATGAAATAATTTTAAATGTATAATTAATTAACCGGTGGTTATTTTACTTAATGTTATTTTAACCAGTTTTTAAACTGGGGTAGCTTAGAATTAATACTATACTTACAAGCAGTATTGATGAGCTTTTCTATGATAATCGGTCTTTACCCTTAATGAAATCAGTAATTAAATAACTGATAAATTTTCCTACTTGAGTACTAGCAGTTTTATCATTAATTAACGATGGCGCACCTTCACAAATATGAAGATATGCAGCGCTTTTATTTTTACTTAATTGATAGGTAAAGTGTCGAGCTTGTTGTGTGGTAAAACCAGTAGGAGTCATTGCGCTACTAGGAAAGTACTGTATGGAGTCTAAGTCAATTTCAATACCAAAAGATTTAGCTTTAACAAAGTTTATAGCTCTTAAAATTTCTGTTTCAAAGGGAGTAGTCCGGTAGACTTCAATATCCTCAAAAAGGGTATATTCTAAATTAAGATTATTATGAATTAGTTCAAAAATATATTGAGGCGTATAGTTTTCATGTAATCCAAACATAAAATAACGATCTAAAAAATTATGCTCTAATGCATATGAGAATCCATTACCACTATGACGCTCTTCAAGCTTTCTTAAATCAGAATGAGTATCTAAATTAATAACATTGATAGTGTCATTTTTAGCTTCTGACAATCCTTTTATATTTCCATATGCGTTATTATGTCCACCTCCAATAATAATAGGAGTTTTATTAGAAGAAATAATAGTTTTTACCCATTTAGAAAGTTCTATATCTAGCTTTTTTACAAGCTGATCGCCTTTTATTCTGTTTGATGCATCAAAACCTATTACTTCATCTAAACAATCTAAATAGCCTAAGATAAGAATATCTTTACCGTTAATAAATTGATTTTGTTGTGTATTCAATAACGCTTTTAAAGCAGGAATAAAAGCAGTATGAGCCCCAGGGTTTCCATAATTCATACGAACTCCGATATCTTCAGGAACTCCTAATATGACAAATTTTGAAGAAGATTGTTCTAATTCACTATGAACATCTTTTGTGTTTGAGATCGTCTGAACACACTCTCCCAATTTTATTTCTCCTTTCCTTGTTGATAGAAATTTGGTAATATTCTCTTTAGAAAAAACATGTAACATAAGCTTAAATTTTTTGGCCGTTACTATATACACTATCTATTACATTAGATCCAAAACTATAGGGTAGAAAACCATAAGAAGGAATTTCTTTTGTAATAAAAAAATTTGCTTTTTTACCTTTAGTAATAGAACCAACTTCTTCGGATAAATTCATAGCGTAAGCTCCGTTAATGGTGGCGGCATTAATTGCTTCTTCGGGAGTCATTTTCATTTTTATACATGCTGTAGCAACTACAAAGTTCATATTTCCAGATGGAGTAGAACCAGGGTTGTAATCTGTAGCTAATGCTAAAGGTAAATTTGCATCTATAATTCCTCTAGCAGGAGTGTAAGGTATACTTAAAAAATAAGAACAGGATGGTAATGCTACTGGCATAGTATCTGAATCTTTAAGTGCTTCAATATCATTTGCAGTCATTACTTCTAAATGATCAACAGACAACGCTTGGTGGTGTACACTCGTTTGTAGTCCTCCTATTGACGTGAATTGATTCACATGAATTTTAGGTTGTAAACCATATTTTTTACCAGCAATCATTATTTTTTCTGTTTGTTCTACTGAAAAATAACCCGTTTCACAAAATACATCTATAAAGTCAGCCAATTGCTCATTAGCTATTTTAGGAAGCATTTCATCAATAATTACATCAATGTATGCATCTTTATTTTTTTTATATGCAGAAGGAAATGCATGTGCTCCTAAAAATGTTGCTTTTATAGGGATGGTATATTTGTCTTTTAATTTTTTAATTACTCGTAACATTTTTAGCTCCGATTCAACAGTTAATCCATAACCAGATTTTATTTCAATAGCTCCAGTTCCTAAAGCCATTACCTCTTCTAGTCTTTTTGCAGATTGTATATATAAATCATCTTCAGATGTCGCTTGTAGTTTTTTTGCTGAATTCAAAATACCACCACCTTTACTTGCTATTTCTTCGTAGGTTAATCCATTTATACGATCAACAAACTCCTGTTCTCTATTACCCGCATAAACAATATGTGTATGGCTATCGCACCAAGAAGGAAAAATCATCTTACCACTACAATCTATCATTTTTACATTGGAAAAATGAGGAATATCTTCCATTAATCCATAGGTTTTGATAAGATCATTTTCGATAACTAAATAGGCGTTTTTAAGCGTAGGTAAGTGTTGCATTGCTTTACCAGAAACTTTCTTTATATTAGAATCTCTTACTTGAATAAGCTCTTTAATATTTAAGAATACAGTTGTCATATACGATAATTAACTTTGGTAAAAACAAACATACATTAAAAAAAGATAAATTGTAATGAAATTTCTTTTTGGGATTAATTTATGCATTAACTTTATTGATTATTTTAGTTTTATAAATTTTTAATATTTAGTTTCAATGATTCCAACTACAGAATACGTTCCTTATTTTTCATCGTTTATAGAAAGTTTAGATTCAGGTGTTTCTATTGTATCCAATTTAGAAACAGTTCAAAATGATTTTGAAAATGTATTGAGAAACATTTCTAGTAAAAAAGAGAATTATGCTTATGCAGAAGGTAAATGGACAATCAAAGAACTGATTCAACACTTAATAGATTCTGAACGTGTATTTTGTTATAGAGCTTTATGTTTTGCTAGAAATGATAAGACCGATTTACCTGGGTTCGACCAAGATTTATTTGTAGAGCACTCGGCAGCCCAGGAGCGCAATTACAAGGAACTTTTAGATGAAATGAATGTATTGAGAAAGGGAACAATACAGTTATTTAACAGTTTTACTGAAGAAGACATGTTGAAAATAGGAAAAGGTTCGGGAAATAAAATATCAGTAAGAGCCTTAGGAATGGTTATTGCCGGGCATTAGAAGCATCATTTAAAAGTTATTAAAGAACGATATTTATAAGTTTAAAATAACAATGTATTATAAATCTATTGTTTAAATATAGCATCTTTATTTAAAAAAGTAATATTAGTATATTTTGAAGAAAATATTTAGAATTTTAGTAGTAACTTTTTTTACTTTAATTTTTGTTATTCTTATGATGGGAGGTGGGCACGGAACTTTTTTACCTGCTAAATTGATTTATCCATATTCAATGATAATAAGTATCATAAATAATCAAATAGGAGTTTTAGCAATGATTCTAGCAGTAATTCAAATACCTTTATATTCAATTTTTATAAATAAAAAATCAAAAGATATTTTTGTTCTTGTAGTGATACATATAGTAGCCATTATTATATGTTTTAACATACCAGCTGGTTCTTTTACTAGATAAAAATATAAATTACTTAATTATTCTCTACTGTTTAATAACTATTGTCTTCTTTTCCAAAAAGCAGCATTTTTCCAACGTGTTTCTGAGCGGTAAAAAGTAGTTTTATGACTCAAGTAATGTTTCCAAATATTATCTATTTGATAAGAGTAAGAGGTAGCAAATTGTTTTATTTTATCAGGGTTCAAATTATCTATAAAATTATACGTGTATAATAAAGAACTCATTTGCATTGCCGAAGCCATGGCATTGAACATACCTTGAGATGATAAAGGATCAAAACTGGTCGCAGCATCTCCCAAAGCAACCCATTGTTTTCCTACAACATTTTTTAAGCGTGTGGAATTAGCGCTAACCGTTCCGTGAAACTCAATTTCTTTCTCGTTATTGATGTATTTCGATAATACTTTATTTTGTTTTATTAAAGCTAAAAAAGAAGCAGAACTCTTGAAAGTTTTACGATCTATTAAATCAGGATCTGTGTGAAAAGAAATGATTCTTCTTTGATTAGGAATCACAGCAGTGTACCACCAACCTAAACGATCAGAAACTATAGTACTCATAGTATTTTTTTCCGTGTTAGGAAGACTTATCCAACAGGCAACAAGTGCATCTTCTTGAATTCTATCCGTAAAATTTTTAGCAAAATGCGATTGTCGTCCAGAAGCATCAATAACAAATTTAGCATTAATCTCAGTTGTTTTACGGTCTTTTACAGTATTAGATTTAACTACAACTCTCCATTCATTATTTTCATAATTACTTGTGTAAAGTTTCATTCCCCATAAGCAAGTAACATTATGTTCAGAAGTTTTTCTTCTTAGGTAAGTTTCAAAAGCTTTCCTATCTAAATTACGAACAAATCCATCAGGATTTTTTAAATGGTCTACGATATTTACGGATTCATTTCCCCAATACGATTGCATGCCTAAATTGGGGATATAAACATTATTTTTAAGTAAGTGTTTATCTGTTTTATCATCAAGTAAACCTAACTGATTTAATATTCTTTGTGAAGCAGGAGCTAATGATTCTCCTATACGTTCTACAGGAGTTATTAACTTATCAACTAAAGTAACATTATAATGTTTAGATAAAGAGGTGGCGGCTATGCAACCTGCAATGCCACCACCAATAATTAGTATATCTGTTTTGATATTATTGCTCATAAAATTAAAACTATACTATTCTGGAGTATATCTAGAAAAACGTGTCATTTTTTCAGGAATACCAACTTCTGTATTTTTAGTGTTATGTTGTTGTAAATTTCTAGAAGCATTTATGGTATGCATTTTTGAAGCAATTACACCTAATAACTTTTCAATATTTGGAGTTGCATCGAAATCTTTAGTAATTTCATGCGTAGTTAAAGTAAGTAACTTTTCTTTAGCTCCTTCAAGTAAAAATTGCTTGTTTAGTAAATGCTCATGAGACAACTTGTCTACGGTTTGGTGTATCGTTTGTTCCATATGCTCATCTAAATCGTGATTACTATTTAAAATACTTTGTAAATCACTTAATGTATCTGCTAACAAAGCAGCTTCTTGTTCAGGAGTTGGAACAATACCAACCTGCATTTCTTTAGGAAAATTAGGATCATTAGGTACTCCTGATCGTTTCTGTACTACTGCCAGCTTATCAAAATAATCAACCATACTATTAATCTGATTCGTATATGTTGGTGCTTTTCCATCTAAAGGAAGGTCATTCAACCAGTCCGAGCGGTTAGCAAAAGCTTGAATTCTTGTTTCTTCTGCTAAATTAGGATCAATGACTTGTTCGTATCGTTTTTCATTTAATATATTATTAGGTACTCTTGCTGGCCAAAAAGTAGGTAAGTACGGGTCATAATCGCTAGTATAACCATCTCTACAACTTGCTGTATCTGTTTGCCAAGGAATAGCCATCCAACGTGTAATACCACCAGCCACTTGACCTCCTAAAATAGGACCCTTGGCTAAAGGTAAAACATCATTATTCATTATTGGTCCATAATATCTAGTGTTCACAGGTGGTGTTTTCGGTGCATGTTTAAGTCGAAAAGGAGCCATATACATTCCAGAAGATCGCATTGGCCAAGTCATTTCACAACCAGGATGAAACGCATCTGCTAAACAAAATTCCATGGCAGCTTTGGTAAGCATATCTGGCTGTTCTGAAACAGGTAATTCATCTATTGTTGGAGGTGTTGGAATATGAGGACAACCAGTTCTATCAACATAATCTGCATCAAAATCACCTTTAACCCATTGATCCAAAAACTCTAATTGTAGGTCAGATAAAGTTGCATGTTGTCTTACTGAACCCGTAGAAGGTATACTAATAGCGTCACCATATAACCAAGGCCAAAGTTGTGGTGCTTCTGCTCCTGAAACATTGGTTCTTCTAAAGTTATTTGAAATAGTTCTTCTCATTTCTATATATTCAGAAGACGGGTTTCCTAGTTTCTTAATCCATTCACTTGTAGTGTAATCAAATTGACCACCAAAACCAAAAGCTCCAGCAAAACCTGCATTTACCCATTGTAAATCAGTCATACGTTGAAAAATTGGTAGAATATCTTTGGTAAAAGAAGGGCGTTGAGGTCTGGCTAACATATTTGACTTTACAGCGACATCTCGCATTAAATCCCACATAGTACGAACTGATTTTTGCATTGGAGCGTAATCTGGTGGAGCACAAATAACCCAAGCAGGTTTAACATTGAGGGCTTTTCCGTTATACACGACTTCCGCGTTAATCGGACCGTCTGAAGTATCATCATACCATCCTTCATTATTAGCAAAAGTAATGGCAATGTCACCATTAATATTTTCTGCTTTTCCATGTCCGCCTAACATAACTAATCGTCCTTTTTCATCAGTGTGCATTTCACCTAAATATACTTTTTTATCTAAAAAGGTTCCTTCAAAAGCTTCATCACTACGTGTATTACTTCCTGATAATGTTTGAGCACCTCCATCTATTAATAATGAATCTCGATCTTTAACATCTATATTTCGTAACATGGAAGGAGTAGCATCAGCAGCTTCTGGAATATCTAAGGCGATTTGGAATTGATACCAAGATGATTTTTGATTTGCTAAATGCGCATGCCAAGTAATTTCAGCATTCTCAGCGGTTAATTCTTTTACAGCTTTTCCAGCAGCATTAAAACCGTAGATTCTAAATTGTGCAGCTTGTCTCTTTAAAGCTCCTGTAGCATCTCTATATGCGTATGGATCTGATTGAGGTATAGGTTCATCTACTAAAGGACCTATAAAGTATTCGTCTTTACTGTTTCCTACTCTCATAACACCAATTGGTGGGTAAATTCCAGCACTTACTATGCAATCGCTATTTTCATCAGTATTTGCTTCAAACTTTGAGCTTCTTTTTTTAGGTTCTTGTTGTTGTTGCCCATTTGCTTGATGTCTAGCTTCAGCACTTGCCGCATAAACTTTCTTTCTTACATGGGCGATCGAGCCTAAGGGTTCGTGTTGTGGTAATGTACGCCAAATATTAAATGCTAAATTATTTCCAAATTCAGCCTGACCTATACTATTTACATCTTGTTGAGGTAAATGTAGTTTCGCAATGCAAATAAAAGGACTCTCTTCTGTGCTCCAAACAGTTTGAGCGTCGTCTAGAGACATAGTTTCTTTATTTGTTCTTAATTGGACTTCAAAACGAAAAGTGGCTTGTTTTTTTAGTAAACGTTGTTCTAAATCTAATTTCAAATAATTTTTATCATCAAAAGGAACTCCTTCATAAGTATCTTCTGGAACTAAACGATATTTTACTTCTTGATGTTCGCCTAGTTTGAAAGGTAAAATGGCCCAATAACTAGCACTTAAAACACTAGCTTCTTCTTTGGTCATTGCTTGTAAAATATTACCTAATTCAGGATGTTTATTAATGTAAGCGTTATAATCACGATCAATAACACCAGCTGTAGTGAATTTACACATCTGTGCTGCGTTTTTAGCAAAAAAACGATCGATATTTTGAAATATGAAATCAGCATTTGTACCTTCTCCAATAAGTTTAGGTCCTTCAACACCAAAAAGTTTTAAACCAACTCCTAAAGTAGTGTGTAAATCTTTTGCAGTAGGAGAAGTGTCACTAGAAAAACGAACTGCACATTCATACGTATTACCAGAAAAGATACCTACTTTAAATCTGTCTTCTATGTCTTTATTAACAACAAAGTTTCCGTAAGCGATACCGTGTTGTTTTCTAAAAACTGCTCTTTCAGCTGGTTTTTGTCCGTTTTCGATTCTTGTTTTCTGACCCATTTCAACAAACATCTCTTTTAATCTTTGCGTAACAGTTTCGATATCTCCATCACAGTTCCAACACGACGATGAATTATTTTCTAGAGCTTTAGTCATAATTAGTTAGTTTTATATTTAGGTTGTTAGCTAATACTTCATATTATTCCTTTAAAAATAATTAATATATCATTTCATTATTTTAAATAAATCATAAGCGTATTGTTTTTAGGTATGGAGTGTAGATTATTTCGAATAGCGATGAAAATTAACTAATACAAAGATTTTGATATTCATTTAGAATTTAATTATTTTGTAAATATGACAAATCCGTACGATGATATATTTGAGGATAGTGAAAAAGAGACGAAACAAAAACAATCTAAAACTAACAAAAGAGAATTTTCTAGATTAGAGTTTAATAATGAGAGTGATTTTGTTACGGATGGAAAAGAATCATTAGATGAGGTTTTAGATAATATCGAGTTATTTAAGATTCAAGCTGAACCATTCTCCCAACTTTTAACTACAACAAGAGCTGTAGACCATAAAATAACTAAAAATATTTTCAGTTTATTTATTATAGCCACTGACCCACATAACCAAAAGAATTTAAGAAAAGAGCGAAAATACCATAGTTTGTTGAAGAAAAAATTCAATGCGATTATTTTACCAATGAAGAAACTAGCAAAAATTCATTTGCAAACTGTTTTACAATTTAATACTGATGTAGGCGATGATTATTATTCAGTTGAAAAAACAGATCGAAAAGTAAAATTAGACAGATTGGAAGTTATGGAGTCGATTAATCGACAAAGAAGGATCTTAGGAAATGCTGCAAGCGATTTAGAAATTTTAAAGGACGGAATAGAAAAAACAGAAGATCGAATACGGACGTATATTAATGTAGGAGGGGTTGATAATATTTCTAGAGCTGAATACGAAGTAATTACTGAAAAAACGTCTACACTATTAACTGGTCAAGATTATAAGTTCAATTATACTATTTTTAATATTAATAGATTTGATAAAGCAGTGATCACTTTAGGAATTTATATGAAAAAAACAACATCTCACTATCTAAAGAATTTAAAAAAAGCTTTTGAAGTAGGTATTGGATATTAAAAATAAAAAAGGTCGTAAGTAAATTACGACCCTTAATGTTTGTGTAGAAGTTTATTTTAAGCTTCCTGTCATATCTTCAGGTTTTACCCACTCATCGTATTCTTTGGCTGTTACATACCCTAAATTAATGGCTTCTTCTTTTAAAGTAGTTCCATTTGCATGTGCCGTATTTGCAATCTCGGCAGCTTTATAATAACCAATTTTAGTGTTTAATGCTGTAACTAACATTAAAGAATTATTTACTAATTCTGTAATTCTAGTATGATTTGGTTCTATACCAGCTGCGCAGTTAACATCGAAAGACACACAAGCATCACCAATTAGTTGAGCGGATTGTAAGACATTAGCTGCCATCATTGGTTTAAATACGTTCAATTCATAATGTCCTTGAGTTCCACCAACGGTTACAGCTACATCATTACCCATCACTTGAGCACAAACCATTGTAATAGCTTCAGCTTGTGTTGGATTTACTTTACCCGGCATAATAGAAGAACCTGGCTCGTTAGCAGGAATAATTAATTCACCAATACCAGAACGTGGTCCTGATGCCATTAAACGAATATCATTCGCTATTTTATTAATTGAAACAGCTAATTGCTTTAAAGAACCATGAGTTTCTACTAAAGCGTCGTGTGCAGCTAAAGCTTCAAATTTATTTTCAGCAGTTATGAAAGGTAAACCAGTGAAATCAGCAATATACTTTGCCACCAAAACGTCGTAACCTTTAGGTGTATTTAATCCAGTTCCTACTGCAGTCCCACCAAGAGCTAATTGACTCAAATGCGCTAATGAATTTTTTAAAGATTTTAGCCCGAAGTTTAATTGAGCAACGTAGCCTGAAAATTCTTGACCTAAGGTTAGGGGAGTAGCGTCCATTAAATGTGTACGTCCTATTTTCACTACATCAGCAAAAGCTTCAGATTTTGCTTGCAAAGTATCACGTAATTGTTCTATACCAGGAATTGTAACTTCAACTATCTTTTTATAAGCAGCAATATGCATTCCCGTAGGAAATGTATCGTTTGAAGATTGTGATTTATTTACATCATCATTTGGTTGAATCGTCTTTTCACCTTCACCTATAACGTTACCAGCAATTTCATGTGCTCTATTAGCAACAACTTCGTTAACATTCATATTACTTTGCGTACCCGAACCAGTTTGCCAAATTACTAATGGAAATTGATCATCGTGTTTACCTGCCAAAATTTCATCACAAACTTGAGCAATTAAATCACGTTTCTCTTCAGTTAAAGTGCCTAAGTCACAGTTTGTGTAAGCTGCAGCCTTTTTTAAATAAGCAAAACCATAAACAACTTCTAAAGGCATAGAAGCTACAGGACCTATTTTAAAATTATTACGAGAACGTTCAGTTTGAGCTCCCCAATATTTATTAGCAGGTACTTTTACCTCACCCATTGTGTCTTTTTCGATTCTATATTCCATTGATGTATTATTAATTTAACAGTTTTCAAAGTTAATAAAACTGGAAGAATTGTTGAATTAAATAATTAATGAAATATTTCATAAAATGATAGAAAAAAAAGAAAATATCCTTTATTTTTGTGATCAGATTAATTTTTACAAAAGAAACAAATGTTAGATTTCTCACAATTTTCAGGATTAGTATTATTCATGTTCATATTCACAATCGGTTTTTGGTTGTTAATCTTCTTACTAACTTTTGTAGTTCCTTATTGGATTGGTGGAACTATCTGGGAGAATTTCAAATTAAAAAGAGAAGCTAAGAAAGCTGCTGAAGGTAAGTAATCAGTAATAAAAATATAAAAAAGAAGCTCACTATAACAGTGAGCTTTTTTGTGCTATAAACTTCGTATAATTAAAATCAATCAATCTTGATTTACATTTAGATAACTTAAAGGACATAAATAATAATATTTATGTCCTTCGTATTATTTTTTCTATCCACCAAACTCTTCACCACCACCATCATATGAACCTCTAGACCTTCCTCTTTTTTTCTTTTGATTGAATCGGTATGTAAAGTTTAAAGATATTTGACGTACGCGCCATTGAAAAGCTCCATCAACTATTGAGCTTGGGTTATCTCTTCCGCCTAAATACGTAATACTTTCACGTTTTCTTGTGTTAAAAAGGTCGCTAACATTTAATACTACAGTGGCCTTGTCTTTGAATAAATCTTTACTAAAAGCTAAGTTTGCAGAGAAAATTCCATCTCTATCTGACTGTGCAGATGATTGTGGACCTCTATAAGCTAATCTTGTTTGCCATTGTATTTTTACAGGTAATGTAATTCTTGAATTAAATCTAACAAACCAACTACTTTCATTTACTTCATTTAAGTTAGTTGTTACTTGATTACCGTTAGCTGCTGTATACACATAGGTAAATGCATCTGTGTTGAATTTAAAATAGTTGAAAGAGGCATTTAAACGAACTTTTTTAGAAGGGTTATAATTTGAAGTAAACTCAAAACCATAACGACTCTCGTCATTTAAATTTACAGGTTGACGTACAGTTACATCTGTAGAGACTCCATTAATACTTCGCTGTTCTAAGATTGAAACACGTTGAATAATATCTGATGAATATTGATAATATAATGAGGCTCCTAAATCGAACTTACGAATTTTCGTATTATATCCAAGGTCATATGAACTTGTATATGTAGGATTTAAATCTGGGTTACCTCGAAATACATTTGTTGCTGAACTTCTACTTTCAAATGGATTTAAAAACCAATAGCGAGGTCTTCTTAATCTTCTAGCATACCCCAAAGTAAAATTATCATTATCGTTTAATTCATAACCGAAATTAACCGTTGGAAACCACTCAGTGTAATTTTTACCTGAAAACTCATTGTTTGTAATTAAAGTTAAATCTATGTCAGTAATCTCTGTACGAAGACCAAATAAGTAAGAAAACTTTTTTAATTTACTACCATACTGAGCATAGAATGCATAGATATTTTGTTTGAAATCGATCGCATTTGAAGGATCTTCTGGTAGTGTATTACCGTTTCCATCTCTTACTTTGAAATCAGAAAATAAATTTTGTAAATCAGATTTGTGTCCTATTTCAAACTGACTTTTCTCACCAATAGGCAGCACATAATCTATTTGTAATAATTTACTTTTTGAGTTTGTAATTTGAGAGTTTTGTTCTGATAATACGTCATTAACAGTAATTAATGCAGGCTCTTCTTCTTGACTATCTCCATATTGTAAGTCAATAGTTAATTTTTGACCTTTATTTCCAAAGTTATTGGTGTAATTTAAAGAATATTGTTTGTCATCACCATCTTCTTTTTCATTTTCGACTCTAGTTTCTGAAGGATCAACTCTTGTTAAAGCACTATCAAAAAAAGTAGTAAAGTTAGTTGCGATGTCGTCATCTTTTGATTTTCTATAGAAAACTGTACCAGTAATAGAACTATTTTTATCAAGATAATACTCTAAACCAATAGAGCCGTTGTAGTTATTACTTTTACGATCGAAAGTACGATCTTCATTTCTGTAATTATCGATTACACCGTTCTCGAAATTTGTAAAAAAACTTTGGGAGTTTCCTGGACCATTTCTGTACCTGTAGCCTAGATTTGAAAACAGATTAAATTTTTCTGTTCTGTAGTTAATATTTCCTCCTAGTTGAAATAGATCAGGGTTTCCAAGAGAAAGGTTTACAGAGCCATTTAGTCCTGTTACTTTTCCTTTTCTAAGAATGATGTTTAAAATACCTGCGGTTCCTTCTGCATCATATCGAGCAGATGGGGAAGTAATTACTTCCACTTTTTCAATAGCATCGGAAGGTAGGCTTCTTAATGCATCAGTTCCGTTTAAACCGACTAGAGCAGAAGGTTTACCATCAATTAAAATTCTAACATTCTCATTACCTCTTAGGCTAACGGCTCCTTCGGCATCTACATTAACAGATGGAACATTATCCAATACATCAGATGCGTTTCCTCCTTTAATGGTCATGTCTTTACCAACGTTGTATATTTTTTTATCCAAGCGGATTTCTACAGTTGACTTTTCAGCAATGATTTCTATTTCATCCAAACTTTCAGTGTCTTCTGCTAATGTGATCGTACCTAAATCTGTGTTTTCAAAAAGCTTTTTCGAAGGTAGTTGTTTGGTCTTAAATCCTATAAATTCAACTTTTAAAGCATACATTCCTTTCGGAATAACTATGGAAAAGTTTCCTTTTGCATCTGTAACTCCACCAGTTACCCTTTTTGTCTTTTTATGAGTAAGTATTAAGGTTGCGTATTCCAAAGGTTGTTTTGATGATGCTTCTATAATTTTTCCAATAATAGTAATTTTAGATGGGCGCTGACCTCGTTGTCTTTGGGCAGTTAAGGTTACGCTTATTAAAAAGCACAGTAAGATAATTTTTTTCATTGTAGTTGATTAATAGAATATTCTATTTTAGACAACGAAGTTCTATAATGGTTTAAACACTTTGTGTTAAATGAATGTTAAAGAAAAAGCCTCATTGTTTGTAAACAATGAGGCTTTTTTATAGTCGATAAAAAGAAATATTATTTCTTTCCTTTTTTTGCTGCTTTTTTCTGAGCTTCTTGCTGTTCTTGAGCTTGTTTCATAGCGGCATTTAAACGCTCTCTAAATTTACTTTTTTTCTGTGGCTTTTTCTTGTTTTCCTCGATTTGAGCATGGATTTTATCTTCATCAATCACATAATTTTTAATTACAAACATAATTGCAATTGTTAATAAATTAGAGATAAAGTAATACAAACTAAGTCCACTTGCATAGTTATTAAAGAAAAATAACATCATAATAGGAGAGAAGTATATCATATACTTCATCATCTTACTCATATCTGGCATCCCTTCTTGCGTCGGTGCTTGCATATTGGCTTGCTGACTTTGGTTCATCTTCATGTAAAAGAAGATAGCTACTGATGCTAATATTGGGAATAAACTAATATGATCTCCATAAAATGGTATTGAGAAAGGTAATTTGGCTACAATATCATATGACGACAAATCATTTGCCCATAGAAATGATTTTTGACGAAAATCTATATTCGTTGGAAAAAACTTAAATAAAGCAAAGAAAACGGGCATTTGTAATAATGCAGGAATACAACCAGACATCATACTAACACCAGCCTTTCGTTGAACCGCCATAATTTCTTGCTGACGTTTCATTGCATTTTCTTTTCCAGGATACTTTTTGTTGATTTCTTCCATTTCTGGTCGAATCACTTTCATTTTAGCACTAGAAAGGTATGATTTGTAAAGTACAGGAGACATTATAATTCTAACTACTATAGTCATTAAGATTATAATTAATCCATAATTCCCTATAAAACCTTTTAAAAGATTGAATACAGGATAAAATATAGTTCTATTCAAGAAGCCAAAAATACCCCAACCTAAGTCTGCAATCTTTTTTAAACCAGTACCTTCATACGTTTTTAATAAATTGTAGTTTGTTGGACCATAATACCATTCCATATTATAGTTTAACTCACCATTTTTTAATGCTAGTGGTGTATTAAGACTAAACGTTTTGGTAAATACAGTGTCTTTGTCTTCACCAGCATAGTCTATAGATTTTAATTTAGCATCTGTAAAAGGAGTATCGGTTAAAAGCGCTGCTGAAAAAAAGTGTTGTTTATACGCAACCCATTCCACTTCATTTACGATTTCATCATCTTTCATTTGAAGGTATTCTACATCACCATCTTCTTTATAATAATAGTAAGTATACATATTTTCTGTACGTAAACTCTTCTCCTTACGCAATGCCTTTAAATCCCAATTAAGATTTATTTGTTGTGCATTATTTATTACATTATTCAATCCCTGAGAACGAACTGCAAATCCAATTCTATAATCATTAGGTTTTATTTCGTATCGGTATTCTAAAAACTTACTTTCAGAAACTTTCAATTTCATAGAAAGGACTGTGTTTTCACCGTTTTTAGTTAACGAAGGACTAAATAACAAGTCTTGTGTATTTAAAATACGATTGTCAGTAGTACCAAAATTAATATTGAAAGAAGCATTCTTATCTTTAATCACATAAAGCGGTAAAGAGTCGTAGGTCTTAAAATTTTTGATGAGAGCTTTAGTGATTTGCCCACCTTTATTATTTATTGTTAATTGAATTAAATCATTTTCAATAACTGTTTCTCCTTCTTTACCATTAATAGCACTTAGAGCAAAAGAACCTAATTGATTTTTTAGTGCAATTTGTTTTAAAGAGTCATTTTCGATAGCATTATCTGTAACTGTATTAGTAGTTGCAGATTCCTGTTGAATTGTTTGTTCAGTTTGGGTAGTATTGTTTTCTTCTGGTTCAACCTCTGGTTTATTAGTGTTCATCCACCAAAGTAAAATTCCACCTAATAATAGCATTCCTATGAATGAGTTGAAATCAAATTTTTTTTCTTCCATTGATATAGTTTAAATGTCAACTTGTCATTCTCTCAAAATTAACCCGAGAAAAACGCGACAAATGTAGCAAAACTGTGTCTTATTTTAGTGGTTTCGCTACAATTAATTTCTTGATGTTATATAGCGCAAACTATATTCCATTTTATACTTTTGTTACTACTAAATTAAATGAGATGAAAAAAAAGTTTACAATTCAAAAGTCACCTTTTATAGTACCAACGACAGACGGTAAATTAATTGAAGAGCATTTTGGAAATGCAACGGATGGGAATTCTAAAGTAAGCATTGCTCACATGGTTGCACCATCTGGTTGGAGCGAACCTTTTCAAACTCCAGAATTTGAGGAATATACTTATATAATTAAAGGGAAGAAACAATTTATCATTAATGATGAAACAATAATTTTAGAAGCTGGACAATCTATAAAAATAGAAAAAGGTGTTCGTGTACAGTATTCTAATCCTTTTGAAAATGAATGTGAATATTTAGCAGTATGCTTACCTGCTTTTGCCATTGAATTGGTAAATAGGGAAGAGGAGTAACTTATTGACGAAACCCAACGTTCATAAATGATTCCTCAATAACTGAAGTGCTTTTTAAAGGTATTTTTTGATTGATTATTAGTTTGGATGTTGTTCTTAAAATTATAAGGAAGAAATCTATGAATTTTACTTTTGGTTTTAATTCTTTTAAGGTTTCAAACCAAATAATTTCTGTAATGTCTATACCTAGTTTCATACTGGCTAAATAAAAAGCTTTATTAAGAATGCCTGAGTTTATATGCACTCCTCCATAATCTTTACTTCCAGTATAAAAATTATCCATGTGACTAGGTTGAAGGTCATGATTATTTGCCGAACCAGGAGATTTCATTGATCTTAATGCTATACCTGGGAATTCTGGACCTATAACTTGATCTCCTATTAACCAATTGCATTCTTCTTCTGTTTGATTTAGCATACGTTGCTTAATTATTATAGCAAAAACATCAGCGTAATGTTCATCTATAGCACCAGATTGACCGTAATATTTTAATTTAGCAATAAGTTGAGTTATTCCGTGCATATATTCATGGACAATAACATCAATAGACTGTGCGAAACTTATAAATTTTTTGCCGTTTCCATCTCCGAGTATAATTTCATCCCCAGCCCATTTAGCATTCAAGTTGTTACGCCCATAATTTACATTAACAATAATATCCATTCCTCTATTGTCAAAAGAGTAATAATTAAATCGATCTTTAAAATAACTTCTTGTGAAACCAATAATATTATATGCTTTATTAACATCTGGATCTATTGAAATTCCATCTCCTTCTTTTCTTGCTAATGTTCGTCTTAAAACCCATCTGTTTTCACAATCATAAATATGCCTTTCGGCGTTATTATAAACCGTTTTATACAATGTTATTCTTTTTTCTTCTGCCATAACTAATTCAGCTATCAAATCTTTTACTACCAAAGAAATACCAGTTGTAGCAGCATTTATATTTGTTATATCCTTTTTTGTTAGTAAACTCGATTTCTCTAGATTAATTAATCTAATTTGTTGGAGTTCCGTTAAATTATTTAAACTCGTATTTAGGTTCGTATCTATGTTTTTTATTAAGCGTTCTATAATATCAAAATTCTGGGGCGATTTATCAACTCCTTTTATTTTATTAGTAAGATTTTGTTGTATTTGAATATAGTTATTGAATGTGTTTTTTACATAATGATAGTTGCTTAATATTAAACTGTCTATTTCATTATCATTGAACTGTATTTCGTTTGATTTAGGCGAATCAACTATTCTTTTTTCTTGTGTATTGATTAGATTGGCTAAAGCATTTTCTAGTTTTTTACTAGTTGTTATTACTAAAGTTTCTACATCTTTAATAGTTTTATCTATTTCAGTTAACTTATGTATCTTAAGTTCTTTATTGTTTTGAATTTCATTTAAGTTATGTAAGGTCTCTTTAGCATCAATACTTCCATCTTTTGCTAGGCCTTCTAATATAAACTCAGGTACTATTAAACAGTTTTTATTGCACATATAACTTCTAATTAAAATGTATATTTTTTATCAATAGCATATTTTACCAACTCATTACCATTACTTAGGTTTAATTTTCTGATCATATTTTTTCGATGTGTATCAACGGTAGTTTTGGCTATAAATAAAGTTTCCGCAATTTCTTTAGAGGTTTTCCCGTTGGCGATTAATTGAAGAATTTCTTTCTCTCTATTAGAGAGTATAATTTTTTCCGACTTTCCAACGGTTACTTTCTTATCTATGTAATCATTCATAAAGTTGAACGCTACATTTGGATCAAAAAAAGTTTCCCCATCAGCAACTACAACAATAGCTTTAGAAAGCATCTTGATCCCAGAATTTTTTAATAAATAACCAGAAGCTCCAGCATCTAGCATTTGTTTAATCGCGTCAGGCTGATCGAACATCGTTAATGCTAGAACCTTAATATGTGGGAATTTAGATTTAATAATTTGAGTTGCTTGAATGCCATCCATTTTTGGCATTCTTATATCTGTAATTACTAATTTAGGTTGTTTTAAAGCAACTAATTTAACCAAATCTTCACCATTATTTACAGTTCCTATAATACTGATATTATCATCGTATTCGAAGAATGATTTTACACCATCAATTAACATTTGATGATCTTCTGCCATAGCTATAGTTATCATAATTTACATGTCATTTAATCAAAAATAAGTAATATAAAGTACTATGTTAGTACCTATATTTAAGTATTATGCAACAGGAATATTGATAATAATCGTAGTACCCTTGCTAACTGTTGCATCAATTTGTAATGTGCCTTTTAAATGTGTTATTCTTTTTTCTATGGAACCAAGCCCCATGCTATTATTTTTAGGAACCTCATTTGGGTCGAATCCCTTACCATCATCCTCAACAATAATATTCAACATCTTATCAAATAAAGCGATGTTTATTGTTGCTTCTTTAGCTTCAGCGTGTTTAATTATATTAGTAGTAAGTTCTTGAATAATTCTAAAAGCAGTAATTTCAATACTATTCTCTAAACGTTGATCTAACCCAAAATCTATAACATTAATTTTAATTTTATTTGCTGAAGATATTTTATCAGCCATAATTTTAACAGCATAAAGTAAACCTTGATTAGCAATAACTCCTGCATTCTTAGCATGGGCGATACCTCTAACTTTTAAATAAGTTTCGTCAATTAGTTTTTCAGTTCTATCATATAATTCCTCCTGATTGAAGTGTTTTTTCTCTCTATTCAATTTTAAATTTTCAAAATGAAGTTTTAAAGTTGCCAATACACTACCAATATTATCATGTAAGTCTTCGGCTATACGAACACGTTCTTTTTCTTGCCCATCAATCATTGCGTTAATTGTAGTAATTTCTTGTTCTTTGATTAACGTTATATTTTTTTGAGTTTCTAATTCTTTTTGCTGTTCAGCTAGCAATCGTTTTCTTTTTGAGTTTTTTAAATTTAAATAAGCAATTATTCCGCCAGAGATTAGAATTAATAAAGCTCCATAAAATAAATTTTGACTTTGTTTTCGTTTGGTTTCACTTACAAAATTCTGTTGTTTCAGTTGAAGATTCTCTTTTTCTTTTTTTTCTGTTTCATACTTAATGTTCAGATTATTTATGTTATCAATTATGTTCTCTTTCTGAAGAGAATCTTTCAGAGCGTAATATTTTCTAGAATAGGAGAGCGCATTCTTAAAATCGTTTTGTTCTCGAAAAGCGTTACTAAGCTCATTGTATATTTTTAACCTATTTTCAGAGTTTAACGTATTTCGAAATTTAGAATATTTCAGTGCAATAAAAAGATTTTGAATTCTCTCTTTATTATTGTTATTATTTTTCTTAATCCTAGATAAATTGAGGTAAATCAGAGAGGTAGTCGTGCTGTCTTTTGCGGTTTCTAATGCTTTATTCAGGTAAAATTTTGCTGAGTCTAGTTTCTTTATTAATAAATAGCAAGATCCAATATTTTGAAGTAATAAAGCTTTATTTGGAGTGTATTTAATAGCATCTTTATAATATGAAATACTCTGATTGAAATTTTTTTGCTTATCATAAAAAACACCTAAGTTATTTAATGATTTAGCGATTACGCTGGAGTCTTTTGATAGTTTAGAAAACTCCAAAGCCTCGTACAAATGATATCTGTAACTTTTTAAATCATTAATTTCATTTGCTATAACACCTAAACTTTTGTGTATGGCACTTTTTAGATTATAGGTTTTTTTTGATTTTTTTAAATTAGTATTTAACGAAAGCGTATAGTAATAATAAGCAGAGTCGTATTGTGTGTTTTTTCTAAAAAAATAAGCTTTGTAAGCATTATAAACAGCATTGTTATATTTCATATCCTTTGATAGCAAGTGATAGGATTGTTGTAGATATGCAGATGCGCTATCAAGATTATTTTTTTTTAGAAAAAAGTTAACCTTAATAATTTTGTTTGAAAAAGATATACTATCGTTGTCAAATAAATTGCTAATGGAAGAAAATGAAGGTGTTACTTTTAATAAAATTAAAAAAAATAACATCTTCATTTTACAAATGAATTTAATTTTAAGAATCTCCATGCATAGGTGGTTCATCAACTGTTCCTCCGTTCTGGTAACTTGCTATGGTCATTGTTCCTAAAACACCTTTGGTCTCGTCTATTGATTCACAAGCGACAGATAAGAAAGAGTTGTTGTCTTGAAAATGTGTTATAATTTCAGAGTTATTTTTATCTAAATTTACTTCAACAATCTTATAGTTTTCTTGTTCTTGAGCTTTATTATCTTCATCATTAATAAGAATCGTTACATTACAATGAATATTTGGTTCTTTAGAACTCGGATTTTCAGTTTCACCGTAATCTGCTTCATTTGTACTAATATGTACAGCTTCAATTATAGTATATTTTCTAAGGAAAAGTATAACTTTTGGTATTTTTATGCCATTCTTATCTTGTACAATACGTACGAATGGTCTATCCAATGTATACGAAATATGATCGATTGATACTTCTTCTGATAAATTAAACTCTTTGTGTGTAAAACCAAGATTAGACATTACTTATTGTTTTTGATTAGTATATTACAAATGAATTATAAAAAAGAGAATATATAGCTACCTACAAGTAGGTATTTTAATATCCTTAAATATAAGTAATCTTATATAAATTAATGAAGTGTAAATATAGTAAGCAACATACCTAATAAAATCGCGGCAAATTTCTGAATATTAAATTTATGATTTTCAGAGCTTTCAAAAAGTATTACAGTAGAAATGTGCAGAAAAACACCAATAATTAAAGCTGTAATTTCTTGATGATGATTTAATAACCAACTTATATTATTTCCTAAAAAGAATCCTAAAGGAGTCATTAAACTAAAGAATAACATAAAAAATAGGATTTCCCTCTTTTTGTAATTACTCTCAATTAAAAAAGTAGTTAAAACAATGGCAATAGGTATTTTATGGACAATAATAGCCCATAATAAATTATTATCATGTACATCTTCGGTATGAATTGGTAATCCTTCAGAGAAAGCATGTAGACTTAATGCTAAGAAGATTAACCACGGAAAACTTTTTTGATTCTTATCTACATGAACATGTCCGTGTTCAGCACCTTTAGAAACGGACTCTATAATAGACTGAATTAATATTCCTACCAGTATTAAGATACCTAATTCTTTCTTAGATCCTTGATGTTCATAGATTTCGGGTAATAAATGTAATACAGTAACCGACAAAAGATAAGCTCCACTAAATGAAAGCAATAAACGTATGTGGAGTTTGTTTAACTTTACAAATACTAAAAATAATGATCCTATTAAAACTGAAAGTATTAGGAGTATATAATTCATTGAGCAACTAAAATTAATCGACTAGAATTTTTTTCGTCGAAAGTATTTAAATTATAGTCTCCAAAGATATCAATAATTGTTAATCCAACTTTATTAAAATAATGTTTCATTTTAGCAAAATCAAGAAATTTTACCTTCTCAGTATAATTGTATTGTTGATTGTTATCTTCAAAAGAGATGTGCTTAAGAATAAAACCTTCTTTAATTTCTCTTTCAATATGGAATGTAATATGGTCAACTGTTTTAGTCTCTTTTCGAACTAAATTTTCTTTTACCTTAATAACATTTAAAAAGTCTAAGACAAGAAAAGCACCTTCTTTTAAACCACTTTTCATTCCTTCTAAAACTAAAATATCTTCCTTATCATCGTCAAAATAACCAAAACTTGTAAACAAATTGAATACAGCATCGTATTTAAGTTCCAATGATTTTCGCATATCCCAAACTTCAAAACTAAGGTTATCGTTTTCGAATTGCTTAGCATGATCAATACTATTTTTACTTAAATCTCCTCCAGTAACTTTATATCCTAAAGAGTTTAAATAGATAGAATGTCTTCCCTTACCACACGGTAAATCAGCGATATGGGCATTCTCAGGTAATGTTAGATAATTAGTAATATTTTGCATAAACAATTGCGCATCGGCATCGTTTCTGTGCTTATATAATGTATGATAATATGGTGTGTCGAACCATGAACTAAACCAATCTTGTGTTTCCATAGGAGCTAATTGGACGCAAAAATAGTGAAAACTTACAGTTTAGTAAATCTTTATTTCTTTGTTTCGCAACTTAAATTATAATGTATTTTTGCAGAATAAACTTACCACATGGATAAAGATTTTAAAATGGTAGCAACTACCATTTCTGGATTAGAAGAAGTATTAGCTGATGAATTAAGGAAACTTGGAGCCAGAGAAGTTAAAGAAGGTATAAGAAGTGTATATTTTAGAGGAGATAAAGGCTTTATGTATAAGGCAAACATTGCTTTGCGAACTGCGATTAGAATACTGAAACCGATTAAAAAAAGCAAAATTTTTGATGAAGAAGATTTATATGAAGCAATACAACGAGTTAAATGGGAACGTTTTTTAGATGTCGATGGAACATTTGCTATAGATTCTGTTGTTTTTTCAAGAAATTTCACCTCTAATTCACATTATATATCACTGAAATCTAAAGATGCGATTGCCGATTATTTCATGAATAAGCAAGGTAAACGACCAGATGTTGATATAAAGCACCCTGATATTAAAATTCATATTCATATACACAAAGAATGGTTAACTATTTCTTTAGATAGTTCTGGTGAATCACTTCATAAAAGAGGATACAGAAGTGCTACCAATATTGCTCCAATAAATGAGGTTTTAGCAGCAGGACTGGTATTATTATCTGGTTATAAAGGAGAAGAAAACTTTATAGATCCAATGTGTGGTTCTGGAACTATATTGATTGAAGCAACCATGATTGCAAATCATATTCCTGCTAATATTAACAGAAAACATTTTGCTTTTGAAAATTGGAAAGATTATGATGAAGATTTATACTTCATTATTCAAGATTCTTTATTGAAGAAAATTAGAAATTCACATTTCAAAATCATGGGCTTTGATAAAGCGCCTTCTGCAGTAACCAAAGCAAGACAAAATATTATTAATGCTAATCTAGAGGAATTTATAGGTGTTCATCATGTGAATTTTTTCAATTCTAAGAAAGAAGTTTTTGGAAAAACAACCATTTTATTTAATCCTCCTTATGGAGAACGTTTAAATATTGATGTAGAAGATTTTTATAGAAGTATAGGTGATACACTAAAACATGGATATCCAAATTCTACAGCTTGGTTAATCACATCTGATATTACTGCACTTAAACATGTAGGACTAAGAACATCTAAACGATTGCCTATAAAAAACGCAGATTTAGATTGTCGTTTTGTAAAGTATGAATTATATGAAGGAAGTAAGAAAGCAAAAAAACGACAAGACGAAATACCTGAATAAAAAAAAGATGCTTACTTGTAAGCATCTTTTTTTTTAGAATATGTGTGGATAATTTATTGTTTACTTTTTAAAAGGTATTTGCTAAAACTCTTTCCATTTATTTTAGTGTATTTAGAGTCTATGTCATAAGCTACTTCCATATTTTTAATATCAAACTCACCATTAACCTTGGTATACTTAATATTTAAATCTTCTTCGAAACGAACGTTATTGAAAGATACTCCATCTTTAAATTTACTATATTTGAAGGTAGCACTCTCTTTAAATACCGAATTAGCAAAGCTTATATAATTTCTGAATTCTGCATATTTAAAAGTTGCTGGTTTATCAAAAAGAGTATTTTCAAAAGTTATATTTTGATCGAATTTTGCATATTTAAACGTATTATCTTCTAAGAATTTAGTTCCGTAAAAATTAGCGTCTTTTTCGAAGTCTGAATATTTAAACATCGCTTTATTTTTGAAAGTACAGTTTTTAAATGCAACATTGTCTTCAAAGTTAGCTACAAAAGTATAGCCACTATCTTCATCTGGTATGTATGCTAAAACATCATCATTAAAAACGCAGTTGATGAATGATATTTTTCCTTCAATTTGTTCTTCTACTGTATTTGAGCCACCATTATTCCACCAACGTTTTCTTTTAGGTAAACTTGGTAGTTTAGAGTCCATGTATGTCAAATCTAATACGCCATTAATAGTAGCGTTGGTAACGTTTATATCTTTCCCTGATTTAATATCAGATAATAAGTCTTTTGCATTAATTTTTTGTTGTGCAAATGAAAGTGAAGTAATAAGTAATGCTAAAGTAAGAGTTATGTATTTCATTGTGAATAGGTTTTACTTGTTTATACTAAAGACATTATTTATTTCAGATTGTTACAGTTCATAAAAAAACGCTCTAAAAAGAGCGTTTTATATAATAGAAAATAAGTTTTCTGTTTAGTTTACTGAGTCACTTAAACCAGCACCTGCTTTAAACTTAACAACGTTTTTAGCAGCAATCTTAATTTCTTTACCAGTTTGTGGATTTCTTCCGTTTCTAGCAGCTCTTTGTGATACTGACCAAGTTCCCCATCCTACTAATGCAACTTTATCTCCTTTTTTTAAAGCAGTAGTTACGTTAGAAGTTAAAGAATCTAATGCAGCTTTAGCAGCAGCTTTTGAAATCCCTGCATCTGCAGCCATCGCGTCGATTAAATCAGACTTGTTCATAATTTATAGTTTTTAGAATTAATTAATAAAAATTTTGCATTAAGCTCAACAAATATAGATTTAATGCAGTATTGCGCAAGTTTAGTACTTAAAAAACCAAGAATTTGTTAATAAGTTGTTATGATTTGTTAATAACCCTGCTGTAAAAAAGTTAAAAAACCTCAAGCCCACGTGTTTAAAGGGTTTAAAGTACTTTAGCTCCTTCATTAAAGGTAAAACCATTCAACAAACTTTTACTATCTAGTTTTTTCTTTCCTGAGAGTTTAATCGAATCAATAACAAGATAACCATCTTTTACGGCTACTTTTAATTCTTTTTTTGAAGTAATAATCCCACCAATAGCATCCTGGTGAGTTATTTTCTCTTTAGAAACTCTATAAATTTTAGCATTTATATTTTCTTCTCCGTTTTGGATAGTAGTCCACGCAGCAGGGTAAGGATTTAATCCTCTAATATGATTATAAATGGCGTCAAGAGATTTAGTCCAATCAATTTTACAATTATGTGGAAATAATTTTGGAGCCGATTTTTCTTCTAATTCAGGTTGTTTAATGGTCTTAACTTCTCCTGAGGCTATTAAATCGACTGTTTTAGTAACTAGGCTAGCACCTAAATACATAAGTTTATCGTGTAGCTCACCAACAATTTCATGTTTATCAATCGTAACTTCTTTTTGTAGAATAATTTCACCAGTATCAATTTTATCATCTATAAAAAATGTAGTTACACCGGTTAATTTTTCACCATTAATAATTGCCCAATTAATTGGCGCCGCTCCTCTATATTCTGGTAGAAGTGAAGCATGTAAATTAAAAGTTCCATACTCAGGCATTTTCCAAACAGCTGTAGGTAGCATTCTAAAGGCTACAACAATCTGTAAGTTAGCCTTTAATGCTGATAATTCTTTCAAAAAATGATCATCTTTCAAATTTACAGGCTGTAAAATAGTAAGATTTTGAGATGATGCGTATTTCTTTACTGCGGATTCATTTAATTTTCTTCCTCTACCAGCAGGCTTATCTGGAGCTGTTATAACACCAACTATATTATAGTTGTTATCAACTAACTCTTTTAGAATAGTAACTGCAAAATCTGGGGTACCCATGAAAACGATTCTTAAGTCTTTCATTTATCTCAAAATATATTTATTGTAGTTTGTAATTTTAACTTCTCCTTCAGCAATCAACTTTCGCAAATGTATTAAAATGTCAGCTTCATTGTAAGGTAATTGTATGCTTATTTCTTTTGAAGATAGTTCTAAATTATCTTTAAAGAGTTGAAGTATTTCTTCTGAAATAGCTGGATTATTTTTTCTTTTTTCATGTATGCAAACATCGCATACACCACATTTTTTATCAATTTTTTCACCAAAGTAGCTTAGAAGTTGAATATTTCTGCAGACTTCATTATTTTCAACAAAGCTTATTAAATCGTTTGTTTTCTTTTTTTTATGGTGTAAGAACTGTATAATTTTTTTAGAAAACCTATTAATGGTTTTATCATCTTCTCTAGGGTGCAGGAAGAATAGTTCACTATCTTCAATAGATTTATTGTAAATGATAATATTATCAACCTGTAAAACCTCTAGCTCTTGAATGACTTTTTTTGAAGTTACTCCAAGTTTTTTTGCAATTTGAAATTCATCAATTTTAATTGCTTTCTCAAATATTCCACCATACATTCTGAGAATAGTTTTGATAAAATTAGATTTATACGTGTTCTTTTTTTGATAGTTTAAAATTTGCTTAGGACTTACAATAAATTGAACAGACGATTTAATTTGACTGTAATTATTTAGCTCAATTATTCCGAAATTATTCAAAATTTGCATGCAATTGAATGTCTTGTTAGGGATAAGTTTGTATTTATCGCAAAATGCTAATAAGTTGAAGTCAAAGCTGTCTTCAGGAAGTTCTCCTTTAGAAATTTGGAAATGTTGATAAAGTTTTTGGTGTGCGAATTTTATTTCGTCAATTGTAGGTTGTGTTTTTTTTTGAAGCTGTAATAGTGTATTAATATCACTTTTATTTGTTAGTGTTACTGCATACGATTTTTCTTGATTTCTTCCGGCTCTACCAGATTCTTGAATATAATTTTCTATAGAGTTCGGTAAGGAATAATGTACAACAATCTTTACATTTCTTTTATCTATACCCATTCCGAAAGCATTTGTAGCAATCATAATAGGTGTATTTTCGTTCATCCAATTCTCATAAGCTATTTTTTTTTCGGTAAAAGAAAGTCCTCCATGATAAAAACTACACTTGAAACCATTAGAATTTAAGTAAGAAGCGATTTCTTTTGTTTTTACTCGAGAACTAACGTAAACAATTGAAGGTTTATTATTTTTTGTAAAGATTTGCTTTAATCTCTGTAATTTATCGTCAGTGTAAAAAACTTGATAAGCCAAATTTTCTCTGGAAAAGGACTTTTTAAATAATGATGGGGTTTCTAATGTTAGGTTTTTTTCAATATCTACAATAACTTTTTTTGTGGCTGTTGCTGTTAAAGCTATAATTGAAACTTCTGGTTTCAGCTGTTTAATTACTGTCAATTTAGTGTAAGACGGACGAAAGTCATGGCCCCATTCTGAAATACAATGAGCTTCATCAATGGCTATTAAAGAAATTGTAAGTTCAGTGATTTTCTGCTGAATTAGTTTGGATTGCATTCGTTCAGGAGAAATATATAAGAACTTATAGTTTCCATATTTCAGATTATCAAAAAGTGTAATTATTTCATTTTGAGAACTTCCAGCAGGTATTTGTAATGCTTTTATTCCCCTGTTTTGTAACTGCTCTATTTGATCTTGTATAAGTGCGAGTAAAGGGGATATTACTATACAAACTCCATTTTTAATTAGAGCTGGAATTTGAAAACAAATAGATTTTCCTCCTCCAGTAGGTAATAGTGCAATAGTATCTTTATTAGAAAGAATTGAATTAATAATTTCTAGTTGTTGGGGTCTGAATTTTGAAAAGCCCCAATACTCTTGTAATATTTGGTTAGCACTTTTCAATTAAAGTGTATTCAATATAAAATTGCTACGTTCTTCGACTGATCCAAAGGGCACATTAATAATTTCATACCCCAGTTCTGAGTACGCATCAGATAAAAATTTACTTATAATTTCAGCTTGTTCAAAAGTTTCATAACGCTCATTATCTGATTCATAAATTTCTTCCCACGGTAAAAACTGAAAAACCTTAGTGTATTTATGAGCTTTACTTTTTTCTATAAAAATAGCTGGAAAAGTTGTATCAGTATAACGCATGTAGGCAAAAATACTAGGAATACCTCTATCAAAAAATACCACATCCTCTTTCGAAGCATTAGCATCAAGAAATTGTTTTTCTCTTCCTTCTAATAATTTCTGACTAAATAAAATAGGGTCCGTTAAGAATAATTGTTCAATACCCTCTTTTTGCGCTTGTAAGGTTACTTCTCTCGATATTTCAGGCATACACTTGTAACCTAGGTTATCTAAATAATTTAATACAGATGATTTTCCAGTTCCTGGACCTCCAATAAAAACAATTTTTTGTTGCATAGCGCAAAAATAAAAGATTCAATATTTATATGTAATAAATAATGTAATTTTGTCAACCAATTATTTTAAATGATGTGAATTAAATTACCACATCTTTTTCAAAGCAAAGAATTAATGTCTGATAGAGAAGCATTTTATATCAATTTAAAAGTAAAATTAGAGGAAACCACTAAATTTCCAAGTAAATATTTATATAAATTTATAGTTCCAACTACAAAAGATCAAGAAAAGCAAGTTCAAGACCTTTTTAATAGTGGAGGAGCTGTAATTAGTACAAGAAAATCACGTTCTGGTAAGTATGTAAGCGTGTCTATACATTTGAAAGTAAGAAATGCAGATGAAGTTATTTCTTATTACAAAAAAGCAGAGAGTATTGAAGGTATCATTTCATTATAAACAACATATGATTAATAGAATAATATTTATAGTAACCGTATTCACTTGTTTATCGGTATTAGGACAAAAAGATGAAATTCTTTTAACGATTAACGAACAACCGGTATATGTTTCAGAATTCAAAAGAATTTACGAGAAGAATATCGACCAAATTAACGAAGAAGATAAAGATATTGACAAGAATTTGGACTTGTTTATCAACTATAAATTGAAACTTTTAGAGGCTTATCGATTAAAATTAGACACTCTAAAGTCTTACAAAAGTGAATTGAGAGCATATAAAAATCAATTAATGGCTCCATATTTACAAGATAATGAGTTTAAAGCTCAACTATTAAAGCAGGCATATGAGCGTACGTTAAACGAAGTAAGAGCAAGTCATATTTTAGTTGCATATTCAAAAAAGAATAAATCTCAAGATTCTACGGCAGTTTTAGTTAAAATAAATGAAGCGCTTACAAAAGTTAAACAAGGTATACCTTTTGAAGATGTTGCTAAAACAATATCTGATGATCCATCAGCTAAAATAAACGGTGGAGATTTGGGATATTTTTCAGCTTTTAGAATGGTGTATCAATTCGAGGATGCTGCATATAAAACTGAGGTAGGTGATGTTTCTAAGCCTTTTAAGACTAGATTTGGATACCATATCCTTAAAGTTACTGACAAAAGAAAATCAAGAGGTGATTTTGAAGTAGCGCATGTTTTAGTAAAAGATAAAAGTATAGGCGGTAAAGTTAAGATTGATTCTGTATATCAGAAGTTAAAGAATGGAATATCTTTTAATACTTTGGCAGAGCAATATTCAGAAGATAAAACTTCTGCTGCTAAAGGAGGAAGATTACCAAAATTTGGTGCTGGTAGAATGGTGCCTTTCTTTGAAAAAGAGGTGCTGAGTTTAAAAAAAGAAGGTGATTACAGTGCACCTTTTAGAACAAGATATGGTTGGCATATTGTTAAGTTAATTAAAAATTACCCTGTTAAACCATTTGAAGAAATTAAAGAAGAACTTGAGCGCAAAATTAGAAATAGTAGTAGAGGAAATTTATCTACAAAAAAGTTAGTTAGTAGTTTAAAGCAAAAATATGCTGTGAAAGAGTACAAAAGTGTATTTGAAGCAGTTCAAGAGTCAAAAGAGCAATTACTAACTGAAGATATATTGAATCAAACTGTATTAAGTATTTCAAATAAAAATATTCCTTTAAAGTCATACTTAGAATTCAAACAAAATAAAAGCTACTTAAAAGAGGATATGTTATGGAATAAATTTTTAGATAATGAGGTTCTTAATTATTATAAAGAAGATTTAGTACATATTTTTCCTGAGTATAAACATACTTTACAAGAGTATAAAGATGGACTTCTATTATTCGATTTGATGAAAATGAAAATATGGGATCAAGCAGACAAGAATGCAGAAGGATTAGAAGCATTTTTTGAAAAGAATACATCAAAATATGGCACTAAAGAGCTCAAAGATGTAAGAGGAGAAGTAATTAGTGATTACCAGAAAGAATTAGAAAATGTTTGGATCGATACGCTGAAAGCAAACAATAAAATAAAGGTTAGAAAGAGTGTGTTGAAAAAAATAAAAAAAGTATATCGTAAATAATTAATTTTGAGAAAAATAGTTCTTTATTGTTTTTTATTAAGTGCATTTTCATGTGACAAGTTGTCCGTTTTTCCTACCAACAAGAAAGAACAACGCAATGAGCGTATAGTAGCATCGGTTGGAGATAAAAACTTATATATTTCAGACATTGAAGGAGTAGTACCTAGAGATGTCTTTGGTCAGGATAGTACTGTGCTAGTGAAAAGCTTTATTAATACTTGGGCAAAAAAACAACTTTTTTTAAAAAAAGCAGAAGAAAATATTTCAGCAGTCAACAATAAAAAAGTTAACGAATTAGTAGCTAATTACAGGCAGAGTTTGTACATAAATGGATACAAAGAGCGTTTGATTCAGCAACAGTTAGATACCATAGTTTCCGATACCGCTATTGAAAAGTATTACAATCAACATAAAACTAATTTTAAGCTTAATGAAGAATTGCTTCAAATCAAATTCATTTATTATGGAAAGGATTTTCTTGACAAAAAAGAGGCAGAAGAAAAGTTTAAGTCAAGCGATATTGAAGATTTAGAAGACTTAGAAAACCTTACCATAAACTTTAAAGATTATAAACTAAGAGATTCTACTTGGATAACTTACGAAAAAGTGCTTCAAAAAATCCCTCCATTTAGATATGTACCTAAAGAAAAACTGTTAAAAAAATCCAAATACATAAAGAAAGAAGATAGTTTAGGAGTATATTTGGTCGCTGTTAATGAAGTTTTATACAGAAACGATATAGCACCACTAAGCTATACAAAAGAAAATATTAAACAACTTATTTTACACAAACGTAAAATAGATTTAGTTCGAGAAATAGAGAAAATATTGATTAATGATGCAATTAAGAATAATGAATTTAAAGAGTATTAGTTTATTAGTAATTTTAGCCACAATATCAAATACTTACGCACAAAAAAATAAGATTGATGGTGTTGCTGTAGTTGTTGGTAAGAATATAGTGTTAGATTCTGATATAGATAAATTTAAGCAGGAGGTTGAGCTTAGAAGTGAAGGTAAAGTTAAAGTATCTGACTGTGAAATGTTAGAAGAATTAATGGAACAAAAATTATTGGCACACCATGCGATTATCGATAGTGTAACTGTAACTAAGTCTGAAATAGATTCTAGAGTTGATAGAAGTATCAGTTTCTTTAAGCAAGAATATGGGTCAATAGAAAAAGTTGTTGCAGCTTACGGATTTAATGATATTATTGACTTAAAAAAGGAATTATCAAGAGTACAAAAAGAAAATGTTCTGATAGAAAAAGAACAATCGAAAATTACTGAGAGTGTTGATGTAACACCTGAAGAAGTTCGTTTATATTATAACGGACTTAAAGAAAACGAAGAGCTCCCAGAATTTCCTGCTCAAATTGAATTAGCCCAAATAGTTTTATATGCTGAACCGACAGAAGAAGAAACTATTGAAGTAATTAATAAGCTAAAAAAGATAAAAAAAGATGTTGAGGATAATGACGCAAGTTTTAAACTTAAAGCAATCATAAACTCCGACGATCCTTCTGTAGCCAGAAATGGAGGTAGTATGGGGGCAATTACAAAAGATAGCCCTTTTATAAAAGAATTTAAGGAAGTCGCCTTTAATTTAGATGAAGGTGAAATCTCAGATCCTTTCAAAACAATTTTCGGGTATCATATTATATTATTACATAAGATAAAAGGTAAGGCTAGAGAAGTATCTCATATTTTAATACAACCTGAAATTTCTGACGATAAGCTAAAGAAAACTAAAGCAGATGTTGAAAAGCTTAAGAAAGAACTTGAAGAAGGTAAAATAACTTTTGGAGAAGCAGTTAAAAAATACTCAGAAGACAAGGAAACTAAAAATAGTGGCGGTTTAATAATTAATCCATACACAGGAGAATCAACATTTGATTTAACTAGAATGGATCCTGCTTTGTATGGTAGAGTTAATGAGTTAAAAAAGGATGAGTATTCGGATGTTTTTTATGACGAAACTCAAGGAGGTGAAAAAATGTATAAGTTAATCTTAATGAAAGATAGAACTGATACACATACTGCAGATTTAGTTACTGATTATGTTAAAATTCAAAAACTAGCTTTAACCAAGAAGAAGGAAGAAACCATAGAAAAATGGTCTAAAGATAAAATTAACGAAACGTACATTAAGCTTGGAGACGATTATAAAAAATGTACATTTAAAGCTAATTGGAAAAAAGAAAATAAATAATGTCAGATGTTACTGCAGTAAATAATTTAGTAGAAAAATACTCTCAGTTACAAAATGAAATAGGTAAAGTAATTATTGGTCAAAAAGAGGCTGTAAACTTTACATTATTATCTATCTTTTGTGGCGGACATTCACTATTAGTTGGAGTGCCAGGATTGGCCAAAACGTTATTAGTAAATACAATTTCTAATGCATTAGGACTTAATTTTAATAGAATACAATTTACGCCAGATTTAATGCCATCAGATATTTTAGGAAGTGAAATACTTGATGAATCAAGAAAGTTTAAATTCATCAAAGGTCCAATCTTCTCTAATATCATTCTTGCAGATGAAATTAACAGAACACCTCCAAAAACTCAATCAGCTTTACTAGAAGCTATGCAAGAGCGTTCTGTGACAATAGCAGGACAACATTATAAATTAGATTTACCTTTTTTCGTGTTAGCAACTCAAAATCCAATTGAACAAGAAGGAACCTATCCTTTGCCTGAAGCTCAATTGGACCGTTTCATGTTTTCAATTTTATTAGAATACCCGTCTTTTGATGAAGAAGTTCAGGTTGTAAAGAATACAACATCAACAATCCACCAAGAGGTTAACGCTTTATTTACAGCAAGTGAAATTATTGAAGCACAAAAATTGATTCGTAAAATTCCAGTATCAGATAATGTTATAGAATATGCAGTTGGGTTAGTAGCCAAAACAAGACCAAATTCAGATAGAGCCACCGACTTTGTGAATAAATATTTGGATTGGGGAGCAGGACCTAGAGCATCACAAAATTTAATTTTAGCAGCCAAAGCACATGCCGCTGTAAATGGAAAATTCTCTCCAGATATTGAAGACGTTCAAGCTGTTTCTGTACCAATATTATCACATAGAGTTGTGAAAAATTATAAAGCAGAAGCAGAAGGAATAACAGTAAAAGCAATTATAACATCTCTATTTTAATAATTAGTAGTGTTCAAATAAAATTAAAAAAAGAGTTGTATTTATAATGCAACTCTTTTTTAGTCAGGTTAGTTTATTTAATATAATAAATAAACTAATAAAGCCTGTATAATTAACTATACAGGCTTTGTAAAAATTATAAGATTATATTCTTTTACTTTTTAAGAATCTTCTTTGTAAAAGAACGTTGACCATCATTAACTTCTAGAATATACATGCCAGTTGGTAATGAACTTACATCAATATTTCTTTGAATAACTCCTTTATCAACTATTTGTCCGGCATAATTAATAATTTTAAAGGTAGCTTCTCTATTATCTTTTAGCTGAATATTAATGAAATTAACAGCAGGGTTAGGATAAACAGTAGCATTAAAAATAGCATTTTCATTTCCTAACTCGCCATCAATACTAACATCTAAGTTTGTGTCGATACCTTTAGCAGAAGAACCAATTATAACCGTATAATCCTCAACTTCACCATAAGAGAACGTCTCACAAGCAGTCGGTGTAGCATTCCATTTCATAGAAACACGCATTCTAGTAGCTCCTGTTTTAGCTGAAGTAGGAACAGTAAAATTGTAAGATAAATTTCCAGAACTAGAAGAAGATCCTGATACAACTTCTTCATTAGCATCAAAACTTCCATTCTGATTAAAGTCTATCCATACCTTCCAGTATTCTGTATAAGAAGAGTTAGTAAAACCTGCACTAACAACAATAGCGTTTGAACCATAATTTAAACTAGTAGTTAAATTGGTAAAATCTCCATAACCATTATTAGCATTTGTTGCATTTGAAATACTACCTACCACAATGTTATCGATATATTCATAGCTTGCATTGTTTCCTTTAGAACCACAATAAGTAAGTGTGTTTGAAAGTGTCGTTACATTAAGATTAGAACTTGACGCTGAAGAGTTATTAGCAGCATCTATAGCTTTAATAGAAAACGTATACGACCTGTTTGAAGTTAGGTTTGTAACGTTATAATTTGTTGTATTAACAATTGCAATTTTAGATGTACCTCTGTATACTTCATAACCTGTAACAGCAGTATTGTCTGAAGAAGCATTCCAAGATAGATTTACTGAAGTTTGGGTTATGTTTGAAGAAACTAAGTTCGTTGGAACAGAAGGAGCTTGTGTATCGCTTGCAGAACTTCCACCGTCTAGTGTATGACTTCCTAAATCACTAGATGTATTTTTAGATAAAACAGTCCATTCTGAAGTTACGTAATTCGTATTTGGTGAGCTTACTGATGATTTACGAATAAGTGTTTTGTCTTTTCCAAAATTTGAACTACTATTTGCAGTTCCAACTACATCAACTCTGGTCGTATTTTTAAATAAAGCAATAGCATCATTTCCATTAAAATTCATAATTGAATTACTGATCGTTAAATCAGCCTTATTTTTAATAGTTGCTGAAGCATTAGAATGCGCTATAACATATACTTGACCATTAGCCAATTGACCATTTAAACTATAAGAGCTTGCCCAAGAATTATTTCCATTGGTAGTTTTTCGTAATGAGTACGAAGATAGATTTACTGTATTTCCAGTAAAATTTGCTATTTCAATAGCTTTATTGTACGAAGAACCTTCAATATATTCAGAAATTAACAGTTCGGTGGTATTTCCACTGCCGCTACCTCCTGAAGTTGTTGTAACTGATACAGCGTTACTATTGGTAGATGTGTTACCAGCGGCATCAAAAGCCCTAACTGAAAAATTATATGATGTTCCTGAAGTTAACCCAGTAACACTATATGATAAATTAGAGGTTGTCGCTATTTGACTATTACCATTGTAAATTGTATAACCAGTAACAGCTATGTTATCTGTAGCTGTAGACCAAGCCAAATTAACAGATGTTTGTGTTACACCAGAGGCAGTTAAATTTGTAGGATTCGATGGAGCCTGATTATCTGTAGTGTTTACATTACCAAATAGATCTTCCGCTTGAGGACCACCCCAAATTTGAGTTGCTAAAGCTGGGTTGTCAATAAAAGGATTTCTATTTCCTTGTTCATTTTCTAAGACTGGGTTACGCTGCTTTTCTAGGTCAGAAACAGGATCTTCAGCATTCCATTCTAAAAAAAGTTGTACCATATTAGAATCGGTTACCGTAGATGATCCTACAGCCACACCAGTAGGTAAAGTTTGATTTCCGTAACGTAAGTACATATACATCATCATACGAGCAACATCACCTTTCCATTCATCACCCGGATACCAATTTCCTTGAGGAGTTATATACGAAGTAGTTCCGCTACCAGCAGCAAACTTTCTGTTGCTACGAGAAGAATTTCTTTGCGCATCACAAGGTCTTAAGTTATGAGCATCAGCACCAGCTCCAGAAGTTCCGAGGTTTGGGCTTGCTAACGATTTAGAATATACATGCTCTCTATTCCATACACCAGAACCACCACCATTTTGGTCTCTATCTCTTGTTCTGTCATTAGTAATGTTTGAGTCTGAATCATTCCAACCATAAATAAGAATAACTTTTGAAGGATTAGTAGGATCTAAATCTGTCTGTTTCAAAGCATTCCATACACCTGGAGTATAGCTTAGGAATGTAGTATGAGTACTAATTATTTTAGTGGCTAGCTCATCTTTTAAAGCTGTACCGGATAAATTTAGATTCACATCATTGTAATATGACGGAATTTGTCCAAATACTGATATACCATATATCAGTAAAATGAAAGGTAATATTCTTTTCATTTTAAAAAGTGTTTTCGGGTTTGAGTATGGCAAATAACACGTTAAAATGTTAAAAAAATATCAATTTAATGTTAAGTATGGAATACTTGTTAACAATCTTACAATTAAATATTTCCTTCCAGAGGCTTTAAAATTTAAAGATGGTGTGTTACTTTATTAGAAAAGTGTAAATTTGCAAGCTAAATTACAAATCGAAAAATGAAAATATCATATAACTGGCTACAGCAATTTTTACAGCTCGATTGGAGTCCTGAAAAAACTGGAGAATTACTTACAGATCTTGGTTTAGAAGTAGAAGGAATTGAGGTAAAAGAAAGTATAAAAGGAAGTCTCAAAGGCGTTGTTGTTGGTGAAGTCTTAACATGTGTGAAGCATCCAAATGCAGATAAGTTAAAGATTACTACTGTTAACTTAGGAGATGGAGAACCTTTGCAAATAGTATGTGGAGCTCCTAATGTTGATGCCGGACAAAAAGTTCCTGTAGCTACAATAGGAACTATGTTATATGATGAGAAAGGAGAAGGTTTCAAAATAAAAAAAGGGAAGATAAGAGGGGAAGAAAGTCATGGAATGATTTGTGCCGAAGACGAATTAGGTTTAGGTAAAAGTCACGATGGAATAATGATTTTAAATGAAGCTTTAATTGTTGGAACTCCTTGTGCTGAAGTTTTTAACATTGAAACAGATCATGTTTTTGAAATTGGATTAACTCCAAATAGAGCAGATGCTATGAGTCATTTTGGTGTAGCAAGAGATCTAAGAGCGGGCTTAATGCAGCAAGATATAAATCTAGAGCTAATTTCACCATCTGTATCAGATTTCCATGTTGATGAAAGAAGAATCAGAATAGATGTAGAAGTTGAAAAGAAAGAACAATCACCTAGATACTGTGGAATTACAATAACAGACGTAGTAATAAAGGATTCTCCTGAGTGGATTCAAAATAGATTGAAAGCTATAGGAATTACTCCAAAAAATAATGTCGTAGATATTACAAATTATGTATTACACGAATTAGGGCAACCTTTACATGCATTTGATGCGGCTAAAGTGAAAGGCAATAAAATAGTGGTAAAAACTTTAGAAGAAGGTACACCTTTTACAACATTAGATGAAGTAGAACGTAAGTTATCTGCCGAAGATATTATGATTTGCGATGCTGAAAATAACCCATTGTGTATAGCAGGTGTTTTCGGAGGAATTAATTCTGGTGTAACAGAAAGTACAACTACAATCTTCTTAGAAAGCGCATATTTTAATCCAGTTTCTGTTCGTAAAACAGCCAAAAGACATGCTTTAAACACAGACGCATCTTTCCGCTTTGAGAGAGGTATAGATATCAATTTAACAGAATATGCATTAAAAAGGGCAGCTTTATTAATTGAAGAGTACGCTGGAGGAAAAATGTCATCTGATATCATGGATTTTTATCCTGAAAAAATAGAAGATTTTGAAGTATTCCTTTCTTTTGAAAATGTATACAGACTAATAGGTCAGGAAATTCCGAAGGAGACGATCAAAAAAATATTAGCTTCTTTGGAAATAAAAATTAATAGTGTTACCGAGGCTGGCTTAGGATTAGTGATACCATCGTATAGGGTAGATGTTCAAAGAGAGGCTGATATTATTGAAGAAATTTTAAGAGTTTATGGTTATAATAATATCGAATTTTCGCATAAACTAAATACCTCTATTTCATTTGATAGCAACCTACAAGTAAAAATAGAAAATACTGTTGCAGATCAATTAGTATCACAAGGGTTTAGTGAAACCATGGCCAACTCATTAACTAAACCAGATTATACTAGTTTATCTGAAATGTTAAAGGAAGAGCATAACGTTGAAATGCTTAATCCTTTAAGTAATGATCTAAAGGTAATGCGACAATCACTTTTATTCAGCGGTTTAGAAAGTATTGCTTATAACATAAACAGAAAAAATGCTAGTTTAAAGTTTTTTGAATTCGGTAAAACATACCATAAGTACGAAAAAGGATATCAAGAAGATAAACATCTTACATTGTTTGTTTCAGGAAATAGAAGTAAAGATAGCTGGAAAGTAACGAGTAAACCTTCTGATTTCTTCTACTTAAAAGGAATCGTTATTACACTTCTAGAAAGATTAGGTCTTACTAAATTAAAAACATCTCCAGTAAAATCAGATATTTTTGCTGAAGGAATAACACTAAGCTTAGGAAAAACTAAATTGGTAGACCTAGGTGTAGTAAAACGAAAAATATTAAAGGATTTTTCAATTAAGCAAGAGGTTTTATTTGCTGATTTCAATTGGGATGCTATTGAAACGTTTACAGGTAATAAGAAAATAAAAGTAACTGACTTACCTAAATTTCCTGCTGTGAAGCGAGACTTAGCCTTATTGTTAGATAACAAAGTAGAATTCAAAGAGATATATAACTTAGCTTTTCAGTCAGAAAAAAAATTATTGAAGGAAGTAGATTTATTTGATGTATATGAAGGGAATAATTTACCAGAAGGTAAAAAATCATATGCAGTTAGTTTTGTAATACAAGATGAAAATAAAACTTTAAATGATAAGCAAATTGATAAAATAATGCAGAAATTACAGCAAACATTTGAAAAAAATGTTGGTGCTGAATTACGATAAACTTACAAGCTTCCTTTTTGGAAGCTTTTTTTATAAAAAGTAATCTTTTAAAAGTCGAAAGCATTAAAAAATTTAATATAAATTTTAAGCATGTATAAATTAATTATTCGCCCTATATTTTTTCTTTTCGATCCAGAGAAAATTCACCATTTTACATTTTCGTTAGTAAGGTTTTTATCTAAACTACCTTTTGTCTCTTCAATATTTAGAGGTTTATACAAAGTAGACGATAAAAGATTAGAACGTAATTTATTTGGATTAACATTTAAAAATCCAGTAGGCCTGGCTGCAGGTTTTGATAAAAATGCTGTATTGTATAATGAATTGGCTGATTTTGGTTTTGGATTTATTGAGATAGGAACTGTAACACCTAAAGGTCAGGTGGGTAATCCTAAAAAAAGGCTATTCCGTTTGAAAGATGACAAAGGAATTATCAATAGAATGGGATTTAATAATGAGGGTTTAGAATCGGCAATTAAAGAACTAAAAAAGAATAAAAATAAGTTAATAATAGGAGGAAACATAGGTAAAAATACCGACACTAAACCTAGTGGCTACACGGAAGATTATGTTACTTGTTTCCAAGGATTACATCCATATGTTGATTATTTTGTTCTAAATGTCAGTTGTCCAAATGTTGGAAGTCATGCAAAGCTAGAAGATGTAGATTATTTGAAAGAGTTGATTACAGCGGTTCAGAAGTTAAATAATGAAAAGATAAAACAGAAGCCAATTTTATTAAAAATAGCTCCAGATTTAAATGATACACAGTTAAACGAAATCATTCAATTAGTCGCAGAAACTAAAATTGACGGAGTTATAGCTTCAAATACTTCAGTGAATAGAGAAGGTTTGAAAGTTTCAAAAGAAAGATTAACAGAAATAGGTAATGGAGGTTTAAGTGGACAACCTATAAAAAACAGAAGTACTAGAGTTATAAAATACTTAGCAGAACATTCTAATAAAGCTTTTCCTATTATTGGGGTAGGAGGCATACACTCTGAAGAAGATGCTATAGAAAAGATTAATGCAGGTGCTGATTTAGTACAAATTTATACAGGTTTCATTTATGAAGGTCCTTCTTTGATAAAAAGAATAAACAAGGCGATTTTAAAAAATACGTAAAGCTTTATGAGTTATTTTCCTGTTGTTAGCTCAATATTATCTCCAGAGCATTTAATAAACTTTATTTCTGATGCATACCAATTAGAAGATATATTGAAATGTAGTGTGTTAAAAACAGGTATTAATCACAATTATTTAGTAGAAACCGAAGAAGATAAATATGTGTTTAGAATTTATTTTCATAATTGGAGAACTACCTCAGAAATATTAGAAGAATTAAAGTTATTAAATTATTTAAAGAATAGTATTTCGGTTTCTTATCCAATTAAAGGACTGAATGGTGAGTATCTCCAATATTTAAAAGCTATCGAAGGAGATAGAATAGCAGTCTTATTTTCTTACGCGGAAGGAGCGTTTATAAGAAATCCTTCTGCAGATCTGTGCTATGAATTAGGGAAGACAATAGCAAATATGCATGTTAAAACAGAGAATTATCATACAAATAGAACCCATTACAATGCCAATACTCTAGTTGATTGGGCTACCTTAAAAGTTAAATCACATTTTTTAGAAGTAGCTACTGAAGAGTTGCAGTATTTTGAAAGAGCTAATAAGAAAATAAGGTTAACATTCAGTAAAGTAGACGTTAATAAACTAAGGAAAGGAACAATCCATCTTGATTTATGGTATCAAAATATGAAAGTAAAAAAAGATAATGAATTTACTTTTTTCGATTTTGATAATTGTGGTAACGGGTGGTTATTATTGGATATTGCTTACAGTATTATGTTGCTATTTAAAAATGAACCTGATAAAATTGAATTTGAGGCCAAACAAACTAGTTTTTACAAAGGCTACGAATCAATAATAAAAATATCAGATGAAGAAAAAGAGTTGATTCCCTATGGTGGATTGGCTATTTGGTTGTTCTATACAGGTGTGCATGTTGAAAGATATAATGATTTTTCAAATCATTTTTTAAGTGAAGAGTTTTTAAAATTCTGGATTAGTATAGTAGACAAGTGGATGGTGTATAATGAAATAGAAATTTAAACATGATAGAAACACTAATTTCTTTTGCTTTTGCTACAACTGTATTAGCTATTTCTCCAGGCCCAGATAATGTTTTTGTGCTTACACAAAGTATCGTAAATGGTAAGAAATATGGATTAGCAACTGTTTTGGGACTTATGACAGGGTGTATTATTCATACCACATTAGTAGCATTTGGAGTTTCTGAAATAATAAAAGCTAATGAAAATTTATTCTTTATTATCAAACTGTTTGGAGCTGCGTATTTACTGTATTTAGCATACCAAGTATATAAAAGTGACGCGAAAATTATATTTTCAACAGATAATATATCAGAAAAATCTACATTCGCATTGTTCAAAACTGGTTTTTGGATGAATGTTCTAAATCCAAAAGTAACTATCTTTTTTCTAGCATTTTTTCCTCAGTTTTTATTTTCTAAAACAATATCAACAGTATATCAATTTTATATTTTAGGGGGAATTTTCATTTTAGTATCATTCATTATTTTTTCTTCCATAGCAATATTAGCTGGCAGTATTTCAAACTATGTTAAAAGAAATAATAATTTAGGAATATATTTAAAGTGGCTACAAATTATTGTTTTCATAGGGATAGCCATATTCATTCTAAAGCCTGAATAGGTTTAAAGCCAGTTTTTCCTGATAAGTAAATGCTCAATATGTGCGTAATGATGTTTACAATGCCAAGCATAAATTCCTATATTTTCACTTAAAAGTACTTTCTCATTCCCATCAGGATGAATGAAACAAGTGTTTAACTGTTCATCAGATAAACCTTTTAATAAATAAGTCCATTTTGCATGTAATGCTCTTATTACATTTAAAGAAAGTGATATTGGACCTTCCTTAGCGTCAAATAATTCAGCCCATCGATCTTCGTAATAAGTTTTAATTAGAGGTTCGTTTTCTGTAAGAGCCCATTTAAACCTAGTGTAAGAATTGTGATGGCTATCTGCACAATGATGAACAACCTGTCGTATCGTCCAACCCCCATCTCTATACGAAGTATTTAGCTGTTCATTTGAAAGTTTTATAACTAACTTATGAAGCTCTTCTGGAAATTCTTCAATTGTAGTAATCCATTTAGTTATATCATTTGAAGTGGCTATTTTAGGCAAATCAGGTTTTCCTATTGGATATTTTAATTTTTCAAGTTCAATCATTTTTTTCTCTTTTTGTTAGTCGTTTTAATTGTCTTTTTGAACTTCTATTTTCAGGATTTATATCCAATGCTTTCCTGTAAAACTTTATAGCATTAATAGTATCTTTCTCCTTTTTATAAGCACCTCCCATACTGTCGTAGGTATTTGAACTATTAGGGTACAAAGCAATATTAATTTTAAATACCTCAATAGCTTTCTTAATATCATCATTTTTAAGAAATTGATAACCAATGGAATTTAAATTATTTTCACGAATTACAGGATTCATACTATCTCTTTTTTTAATAGCTAAATATCCTTCAAGTGCCATTTTGTAGTTTCCACTTTTTAAATACTCTCTAGGTGTTTTTTCTCCATCTTTTAGCTTATGAAATATGAAAACCTCATTATTGTGTTCTCTTTTTGAAGCCAGTTTAATTTTATGTTCAGCAGTGATAAAAATTAACTTTTCATTAAGTTCACTCACATAAAATGTACTGTCATTAATTTTCAAAGGAGATAAATCTTTACCTCTCCATCCTATCATAAGTTCTTCATCTTTGAAATAGGCGTTAATAGTTTCGTCTGCATTAAAAAAATAACGACCACTTGCTTTAGAAATAAAGTCAGGAGATTTTTTTTTAGACGTACAACTAGTTAAAAAAACAATAAATATTGAATAAAAAATAAGTTTTTTCATACGGATTTAAAGAAAGTTATTAATGTAAATTACAATATATATGACGAATATTACTAACAAATGTTACATGGCAATAAAAATACTAACTATTATAATTTAGTTGGCATAACTATTGACTTAATATTAATAGATTTAATCTTTTTAAATATTAAAGCACTGTTATATAAGGTGTTGTGTTTTTGTGTTAGAAGGAAAGTTTGAAAACAAATGTCATAATGACAGTTAAGAAAAAAGCATGAGTAAATCAAAAATCATACATTTAGACAATTTGTCGCTTCAAGATATGTTAAACGAAGATTCTGAATTAATCCCATTATTAACCCCAGAAGATGAAGAAATAATTAATAAGGAAGATATTCCAAACGAATTACCAATACTTCCATTACGCAATACTGTATTATTTCCAGGAGTAGTAATTCCAATAACAGCAGGTAGAGATAGTTCTATACAGCTTATTAAAGATGCAAATAAAGGAAATAAAACAGTAGGAGTCGTAGCGCAACGAAATAGTGATGTTGAGGACCCAAAAGGGAATGATATTTACCACACAGGAGTTGTAGCGCAAATATTACGCGTTTTAAAGATGCCTGATGGTAATACAACTGTAATCATACAAGGGAAAAAACGTTTTGAAATTGATGAAATTATTCAACAAGAGCCTTATTTAAAAGCTAGGGTAAAAGAAGTAATTGAAGATAGAGAAATAGATGATAAAAAGGAGTTTGATGCCATTATCGATTCAATTAAAGAATTAGCATTAGAGGTAATTAAAGAGAATCCGATGTTACCTTCTGAAGCGTCTTTCGCTATTAAAAATATTCAATCAAATTCTTTTTTAGTGAATTTTATTTCGTCTAACATGGATTTGAGTGTAGCGCAAAAACAAGTAGTACTGGAGAAAGATAGTTTAAAAGAGCGAGCTCTTTTAACACTAAAAAATCTTAATAAAGAGCTACAAAAGCTACAATTGAAGAATGATATTCAATCTAAAACAAGATCAGATTTAGATAAACAGCAACGAGAATATTATTTGCATCAGCAGTTAAAAACCATTCAAGAAGAATTAGGAGGTGTTTCCCACGACCAAGAATTGGACGAAATGCGCTCAAAAGCTAAATCTAAAAAATGGAACAAGGAAGTTGCAGAAACTTTTGAAAAAGAATTGCACCGTTTAAAGCGTATGAATCCTCAAATGGCTGAGTATGGTGTTCAAAGAAACTATTTAGAATTGATGTTAGATTTACCTTGGGGAGAATATTCTGAAGACAAATTTGACTTAAAGAAGGCAGAAAAAATACTTAACCGAGATCATTTTGGTTTAGAGAAAGTTAAAGATCGTATCATTGAGCATTTAGCTGTATTAAAGCTTAGAGGAGATATGAAATCTCCTATTATATGTTTATACGGACCTCCAGGTGTAGGAAAAACATCATTAGGAAAGTCTGTTGCAGAAGCATTAGGTAGAAAGTATATAAGAATGTCCTTAGGAGGTTTACGTGATGAAGCAGAGATAAGAGGACATCGTAAAACGTATATTGGAGCAATGCCAGGTAGATTAATCCAAAATATTAAAAAGGCAGGAACATCTAATCCTGTTTTTGTATTGGATGAAATAGATAAATTAAGTCAAAGTCACCAAGGAGATCCTTCTTCTGCTATGTTAGAAGTACTTGATCCAGAGCAAAACACAGAGTTTTATGATAATTATTTAGAAGTTGGTTACGACCTTTCTAAAGTGTTGTTTATTGCTACAGCCAATAATATTAACCAGATACCATGGGCTCTGAGAGATCGAATGGAAATTATTAATGTTACAGGCTATACAACCGAAGAAAAGATTGAAATAGCAAAGAAATATTTAGTTCCAAAGCAACTAAAAGAGCACGGATTAAATGACGATCATTTAAAATTAGGGAAACCTCAAATTGAAAAGATTGTAGAAGGTTACACCAGAGAATCTGGCGTTAGAGGCTTAGAAAAGCAAGTAGCTAAGGTTGTTCGTTATGCTGCAAAATCTATAGCAATGGAAGAGGAGTATCAGGTTACATTAACAAATGATGACATTGAAAGTATTTTAGGTCCTGCACGTATGGAGCGAGACAAATATGAAAATAATAATACAGCAGGTGTAGTAACTGGTTTAGCTTGGACAAGTGTTGGTGGTGATATATTATTTATAGAATCTATTTTATCTAAAGGTAAAGGAAACCTTTCTATAACTGGTAATTTAGGTACCGTAATGAAAGAGTCTTCAACTATTGCGATGAAATATATAAAATCTAATGCTGAAGATTTTGGTATTAAGCCTGATATTCTAGACAAAAACGATGTTCATATTCATGTACCAGAAGGAGCAACACCAAAGGATGGCCCGAGTGCAGGTATTACAATGTTAACATCTTTAGTTTCTGTTTTTACGCAACGTAAAGTTAAGAATAAACTAGCCATGACTGGAGAGATTACACTTAGAGGTAAAGTATTGCCAGTTGGTGGGATAAAAGAAAAAATATTGGCTGCTAAAAGAGCAAATATAAAAGAGATTATATTGTGCGCAGAAAATAAGAGAGATATAGATGAGATAAAGGAAAGTTACTTAAAAGGATTAAAGTTCCATTATGTAACTGAGATGAGTGAAGTTATTGCAATAGCGCTAACAAAACAAAAAGTAAAGAAGGCTAAGAAGCTAAATTAAAACTAAAAACTCCCAAAATATCTTGGGAGTTTTTTTATGTTGTTGTTTTAACAATAGCAACTATTTTGCAGAATATAGTTTTTCTGCATTCATTTTATTAAAACTATCCGTGATCAAACTAAGCTTATCAGCTTTGAAGTCTGAAGTATTTTCAATTACTTGAACAAAATCACTGATGGCTTCTTTAGTTGTAGGGTAACCAATATTGTTATTTCCGTCTTTTATTGAAGTACCGATATGATTTCCATCACTATCCAAAATATACCAAAAAGGAAACTTCATAGCTTCACAGTTATTATTACTCATGGATTTCATTGGGTTAGAACATGTATAATATTCCGAAGCTTCTTCTTTACTAACATTAATGTTTACAACAATATAATTAGAGCTTATGAGTGATTGAAAATGCTCATTTTTCATTTGTTGTTTCATTTTCTGACTAAGTTTACTAGAAGAAGTTAGATAGTTTATGAAAACATGTTTATTCTCTTTTTTAGCTTTAACTAAAGCCTCATCGAGAACTTGAGTAGTGTTTTTCTGAGCGTAAGAGAAGTTAAAAATAAGGACAAAAAAAAAGAGGTAATTTAATTTTTGCATAATTAATTGGGGATTAATAATTTAATAACAAAATTAAGTAATACTCTTAATAATACAAGTTCATTGGTCTACACTTTCCTACACTTTAACGTAAGTTTTTCGACAGTTCAAAAATTTAAGGGCTTTTTTAAGAATAATTTTCAATGCATTGCATGTAAAATTATTTAGTAAAATTAAGAGGATATAATCTGCGTTATATTTAGATTTAAGTTAATGAATTTGATTTTTATTGCATGATTTTAGTATTTATAAATCATATCAAGAATCAAATTCAAATAAGAATTATTAACTTTAGATGCAGCTTTAACTTTTCAGTGGTATTCTCACTATTTTAACACACGGGATTCATTTCAGGATGAAAATCATAAAATAGTTTAATTTTTAATAAACTATTTCCATTTTATATTACATCCTATGCTTGGTTTCTGGATTTCTAATATTGAGTTATTTTCAAGTAGAGCATCTAGAGCATTTCTGAAATCTTTTCCCGTTACGGGAATTCCATTTCCAGGTCTTGAATTATCTAACTGACCATGATAAACTGCTTTTAAATTAGCATCAAAAAGATATAAATCTGGTGTGCAGGCTGCATCGTATTCTTTCGCAACTTTCTGACTTTCGTCATATAAGTAAGGAAACGGGTAGTGTAGTTTTTCAGCCACTTCTTTCATTAATTCTGGGCGATCTTGAGGATAATTTTCAATATCATTACTACTAATAGCTATAAAAGAAATTCCTTTCTGATTATAATCATTAGCTAATTTCACTAATTCTTCGTTAACATGTAAAACAAAAGGGCAGTGGTTACAAATAAAAAATACGGCAGTTCCGTTATTGCCTTTAGCTTTATCTAATGAAACTAAGGCATTATCTACAGTGTTTATTAGTTCAAAATGTGGTGCTATTTTACCAATTTGAAATGAATTTGATTCAGTTAATGCCATAATTTATTGTTTTAATAGTTTTTTATATAAAGCCAAGGTTTCACTAACAGTGCGATCTATGCTGTAAACATTATTAATTCTATCTTTTGCATTTTCACCCATTTGAATTCGTAGCTTATCGTTGTTTGCTAATGACGAAATGGCTTTTGCTATTCCTATAGAGTCTTTTAAAGGGACAATGATACCAGAATTTTCATCAATTAATTCCGTGCAACCTCCTGCATTTGTCATTACAATAGGTTTTCCTACAGACATTGCTTCGCTAATGGCTCTACCAAAACCCTCACTTAATGATGTTTGTGCATACATATCAGCGCCAGCCATTAATGCTGCTACGTCGTTACGATGACCTAAGATGTGTATTTTATTTGAAATAGGACTATTATCTATGATCTTTTTTAACTTGGGAGTGTCCGTATTATTACCTATTAGTATGTAATGAATTTCTTTGGTTGAATTTAAAAAGTAAGAAGATTCAAGAAAATATTTAGTGCCTTTCACTTTTCTATGATTACCTACCGAGCAAACAATAATGGCATCTTTTGGTATTCCGAGCGTTGTAAAATCAAATGGAATTATATCTTCAAACCAATCGGAACTATACCCTTTAAAAATACGAATAGCCTTCTGCTTGTTTGCTCCAAATAATTGTTTTTTAACATGGTTGTAAACAAAATCACTATTACCGATGATAGCATTAATTCTTGGATGTAAATATGTCAAGTAAGAAGAGGGATCGTACCAATGTAAACTAGCAGAACCGAAGTAAACGACACTTTTTATCTTAGGGTATTTTTTTAGTACAATTAATCCACTTCTACTTGCTTTACCGCTTACAAAATGAACTAAATCAATATTAAATTTATTTAATAAGTTTTCAAATTTATCTTGGTAATCAGCATCAATTTTCTTCTTTGGATACAAATCTTGAAAAAAAATAGTATTGTCTTGAGAAGTAATGTATTCAGCAACTTCTTCATTAATTCCACCTATCAAATAAATGGTACATCCTTTATTTTTAAGTCCTAAAAATAGAGCAACTTGTGCGATTTGAGCATTTAAATTGCCACCGCCGATAACGAAGAGTATATTCATTAAGTCTTTCTTATTTGTAAAATGTTTTAGCTTTTTCCCAATACACATCCATCTCAGCCAAACTCATTTCTGATAATTCTTTTCCTTCTTTTTTTACACTTTTCTCTAAATACTGAAAGCGATTGATAAACTTTTTATTAGTTCGTTCTAGTGCGTTCTCCGGATTTACGTTAATAAAACGAGCGTAATTGATCATGGAGAATAGTACGTCACCAAATTCTTCTTCAATATTTTGTTGATTTCCTTGTGCTATTTCTTCGTTCAGTTCAGTAAGTTCTTCTTGAACTTTATCCCAAACTTGATGTGGTTCTTCCCAGTCAAAACCAACTCCAGAAACTTTATCTTGTATTCGATTAGCTTTAACCATAGCTGGCAAACTCTTAGGAACTCCTTCAAGTACGGATTCTTTCCCCTCCTTTAGCTTAAGCCTTTCCCAGTTCTGCTTTACTTCATTTTCATCCTTAACAGTAACATCTCCATAAATATGGGGATGTCTATCAATAAGCTTATCAGAAATTGCATTGGCAATATCTGCGATGTCAAAAGCTTTTTTCTCACTCCCTATTTTAGCATAAAAAACGATGTGCAAAAGCACATCGCCCAATTCTTTTTTTAATTCCTCTAAGTTGTTATCTAATATAGCATCTCCTAATTCATAAACTTCTTCGATGGTTAGGTGTCGTAAACTTTCAAGTGTTTGCTTTTTATCCCATGGACATTTTTCTCGAAGCTCATCCATTATGTCGAGCAAACGATTAAATGCTTCTAATTGTTGTTTACGGCTATTTAGCATAAAAGTAGGGGGTTTTATTCTTCCTCTTCAGAAGCAACTTCTTCTGTAAGTGTAGCAAAATCAAAATTGGCTTTCACTAAAATATTATACCATTGTATAACTTTTTTTATGTTGGAAGTATATACTCTCTCTTCATCAAAATCAGGTAATACTTCTGAAAAGTAAGCTTTAAGCTTATCGTTACTTTCTTTATGAGATATAGCTTCTTTACCTGCTTCTTTGTCAGATATATTTTTGAATACTTGTGCCAAAGGAATATCCTCGATATAAGTGTAAATAGCTATATTTTCTAATAAACTCACATTGTGAGTGGCAGTTATCGGCATTCTCTTGTTATCTAATAAAGATTTAACAATTACACCAGACTTTGTTTGCGATATGATTTCAAATAAACCAGGTTTTCCTGATACTGCAATGATTTTACTAAATTCCATTAAGTGTTATTTTTTTAAATTAGGAAAACGCATTCTGTAGTCCGAACGTATTTTTCCTTTTGAGATATTTTCTAATTTTTTCTTAATAAGTCTTTTTTTAAGAGACGATAATTTATCGGTAAATAATACGCCTTCAATATGGTCATATTCATGCTGAAATACTCTAGCAGCTAAACCGGATAATTCTTCAGTATGCTTTTCGAAATTTTCATCAACATACTCAATTTTGATGTTAGGTTGTCTCCATACATCTTCTCTAACATCAGGAATACTTAGGCAACCTTCATTAAAAACCCATTCTTCACCTTCTTCTTTGACTATTTTTGGATTGATGAAGACTCTATTAAAATTCTTTAAAACATTACGATCAGCTTCCTCTAAACTATCATCTTCAGCAAAAGGAGAGGCATCAATTACAAACAATCGAATAGGTCTTCCTATTTGAGGAGCGGCTAATCCAACACCAGAAGCATTGTACATAGTTTCTTTCATATTAGCCACTAGCTCTTTAAGCCCAGGATAGTCAGCTTCTATATTTTTTCCAACTTTTCTTAATACAGGGTCGCCATAGGCAACTATTGGTAAAATCATGGTAGATTACTTTATTAATGTAGACAAAAGTACAAAGTTACTTGTTGACTGAAAAAATTATTTGTTGTATAAATAAGATTGTAAAATTATGGTAGCACTTATTTCATCGATAAGTGCCTTATTTCTACGCTGTTTCTTTTTTAATCCACCATCAATCATAGTTTGAAAAGCCATTTTTGAAGTAAATCGCTCATCAATACGCTCAATAGGTATTGTCGGAATATTTTTAGCTAATTTTTCAATAAATGGAAGTATTAAAGCTTCACTTTCGCTATCCGTATTATTCATTTGTTTAGGTTTCCCAACGATAAATAAATCCACATTTTCTTTCACCGTATACTCTTTTAGAAAAGAAATTACATCTTCTGTATTTACAGTAGTTAATCCAGAAGCTATAATTTGTAATTCATCAGTAACTGCAATTCCTGTTCTTTTTTTTCCAAAGTCCAATGCTAAAATTCTGCCCAAAATAAATAAAGATTTTCGCAAAAGTAATGATTTTAAACAACCTTTTCTTATCTGTTTAAAAAACGTATTTTCGCTCTAGAAATTTACATTCACATTTATATTTGTAGAAAATTATTACCGATGACAGAATTACGTTCTATTATAGAAAATGCTTGGGATAACAGAGAGTTATTGAAACAAGAAGAAACAACTACAGCAATTAGAAAAGTAATTGATTTACTTGATCTTGGAGAACTAAGAGTTGCTGAACCATCAGCAAATGGCTGGCATGTAAACGAATGGGTAAAAAAAGCTGTTGTATTATATTTTCCTATTCAGAAGATGGAGACTTTGGAAGCAGGTATTTTTGAATATCATGACAAAATTCCACTAAAAAGAAATTATAAAGAAAAGGGAATACGAATAGTGCCAAATGCTGTTGCACGACATGGAGCTTATATTTCACCAGGAACTATATTAATGCCAAGTTACGTAAATATTGGAGCTTATGTTGATGAAGGAACTATGGTTGATACTTGGGCAACTGTGGGATCTTGTGCTCAAATTGGTAAAAATGTACACCTTTCTGGAGGTGTAGGAATTGGTGGTGTATTGGAGCCTTTGCAAGCTGCGCCAGTGATTATAGAAGATAATGCTTTTGTAGGATCTAGATGTATTGTTGTTGAAGGTGTTCGTGTAGAAAAAGAAGCTGTTTTAGGAGCTAATGTAGTACTAACAGCATCTACTAAAATTATTGATGTAACAGGCGAAGAACCTGTTGAAATGAAAGGAATTGTGCCAACAAGATCTGTAGTAATTCCAGGGAGTTACACTAAGAAGTTTCCAGCAGGAGAATTTAACGTACCATGTGCTTTAATCATCGGTAAGCGTAAAGAAAGTACAGACAAAAAAACTTCATTAAATAATGCATTAAGAGAGTACGATGTAGCTGTTTAATTAAGGAATAAATACAATTATTATACAAAGGCAAATATATATTCTATATTTGCTTTTTGTATGAATAAAGTAGTAGTATATACTGGAGCTTTCGGGAATAATTATGGTTTTATACCTCAAAAAAAAATTGAAGGAATTGACTTTGTTTGTTTCACAGATGATAAAAACAAAGTAAAATTTCCTTGGAAACCCATGCCATTAAAGTTTGAAGGGGATGATGAAGTTTTAAAAAATAGACATCCAAAACTATTACCTCATTTATATTTCAGTCAATATGAGATTAGTATTTATATCGACAGTAACTTTCTAATTGTAGGTGACATAAATGAATTGTTAAAATCGTTAGGTGATTTTAAGATGGTCGCATTTGATCATACACAAACAGACGATTCTAGAGATTGTATTTATGAAGAGTACAATGCTATTCTAGAAATTGCAGAGCGTAAAGGCGTTTTCAAAGATGACCCTTTAGTTATGGAAAAACAGATAGAATTACTTAAATTAGAAGGATATCCAGCGAAAAACGGATTAATTAAAGGAGGTGTACTCATAAGAAAACATAACGATACCAAAGTAATTAAAGTTATGGAAGAATGGTGGCATATGGTTTCTTCTATGAGTAAAAGAGACCAATTGAGTTTTAATTACGTGGCTTGGAAAAATAAGTTCAAGCCAAAAATAATAAATGGTGATTTACGCAGAGGAAATCCATATTTCTATTTTTTATCAGCGGCTCAAAAAGATTACAGTAAAAAACTACTCAAATACAAACTAAAGAAATTCTTCGGGATAAAAAAACACCCTTAAATGATAAAATTATCAATCATTGTATCATATTACAAAGCGTTAGAAAACTTAAAACTTATTCTTAAAGCACTCAATAGTCAAAGTGTTTCAGGTTTTGAAGTTATTGTTTCTGAGGACGATAATAACCCAGAAACTATTGATTTTTTAAAAAAAGAATCAAAATATTATTCATTTCCCATTTTGCATGTTCATCAAGAAGTTGATAATGGTTTCAGAAAAAATATGATGCTTAATAAATCTATAAAAGCATCAAACGCAGAAACATTAGCTTTTATAGACGGTGATTGTATACCGCACAAACATTTTGTAAAGGGATACATAAATAATATTGAAGAAGGAGTTATGCTAAAAGGAAGGCGGGTAATGTTAGGTGCTATAATTACGAATAAAATAGTAGAAGATAGGTCGCTAGAACATTTGAAAACAATAAAAATACTTTTATCAGATTCTAATAGAAAGAAAGAAGCTTTATACTTAGGAAATAACAGTCTTATATTAACAATGAAAGATAAAGGCTTATTGGGATGTAATTGGGGAATAAAGAAGAAGCATCTTATAGAAATTAATGGTTTTGATGAAGATTATGTTAGAGCAGCAGTGGGGGAAGATACAGATGTTGAATGGAGGTTAAAGCGGTTAGGCATAGGTAGTAAGTCTGTTAAAAATAAAGCTATTGTTTATCATTTACATCACGAAAGAAGTTATTCGATTGAAGGTGTAGAAATCAATAGAGCATTGTTAAAAGAAAAAATAGCCTTGGATAACTTCAAATGTATAAACGGATTAGAAAAAAGTTAATTTAGTATGAAGATAGGTTTTGATGCTAAGAGAGCTTTTCATAATACTACAGGATTGGGGAATTATAGTAGAGATCTTATACGAATTATGGGAAACTATTTTCCCGATAATAGTTATGTGTTGTACAATACTAAGCCAAAAAAAGTTAATAGACTAACGTTAACTTCTAATATGAAAGAAGTACTACCTAATACTTTATTATGGCGTAAATTATCCTCATTATGGCGTCAAAAACCAATACTTAAGCAGTTGAAAAATGATAATATCGAAATTTATCATGGTTTGTCGGGAGAAATTCCATTTGGGATTCACAAAAAAAATATTAAAACGGTAGTAACTATTCACGATTTAATTTTTGTAAGATACCCAAAATTATATTCTTTTTTTGATCGGAAAATACATTTTTTTAAATTCAAGCACGCTGCAAAAAAAGCAAATAAAATAATTGCAATAAGTGAGCAAACAAAAAACGACATCATTGATTATCTAAAAATAGATAAAGAAAAAATAGCAGTAGTTTATCAAGGATGTCATGCTGTTTTTAAAGAAGAGAGCACTATAGAAGAGCGAAAAAAATTAATTCAAAAATATAATTTACCCAAAGATTTTATTTTAAACGTAGGAACTATAGAAGAGCGAAAAAATGCATTAACAATAGTAAAATCTATAAGAAAAGTTGATACCGATTTGGTAATTGTAGGAAGGAAAACAGCATATTTCAATAAAATTAAAGAATATATTGACGAGAATGATTTAAATGATAGAGTTCATTTTCTTGGAGGAGTATCATTAAAAGAATTATCAATATTGTATCAAACAGCGAAAATATTTGTTTACCCAAGTATATTTGAAGGTTTCGGAATACCGATAATCGAAGCATTATATTCAAAGACTCCAGTGATAACAACAAAAGGAGGTGTTTTTCCTGAGGCAGCCGGACCGGCTTCTTTTTATATTGAGCCATTTGATGACGAAGGATTAGGGCATAAAATCAGAGAGCTTTTAGAAAACAATGAGCTAAGAGAGGAAACTATACGAAAAGGATATACATTTGTACAAAAGTTTAATGATAAGCTTATTGCAGAAAATTTAAATGCTATTTATAAATCTGTTTTAAATGACTAATAAAGAAACAATATGCTTTTTTAATTCGACTAAATCATGGGGCGGAGGTGAAAAATGGCATCTAGAAATGGCATTAGCTCTTTTCGAAAAAGGGTATAAAGTCTTAATAATAACCTCACCTAATAGTGAGCTTTATAAAAAGGTTATCAGAACTAAAGTACCCGTAGAATGCCTTAATGTTTTTAAATTCTCGTATTTAAGTTTGAAGAAAATTAATAGGGTAATAGCATTTTATAAAAAACACAATGTAAAGGTAGTAGTAACTAACTCTTCTGAGGATATGAAGTTGGGAGGGATAGCAGCCAAAAAGAATAATTTGAAAAGAATTATTTATAGAAGAGGTAGTGCAATACCAATAAAAAACTCCTTCATTAATAGATACTTTTTTAAAAGCGTAGTTACTGAAATTTTAACAAACTCTGAAGCAACTAAAGATACTATAAATATTAACAATGCTAATTTGTTTCCAAAAGAGAAGATTACGGTAATACCAAATGGAATCAATATTTTTGAATTTGAAGACAAAGACGATTATCAATTACATAGAAAAAAAGGAAATAAATTAATTTTAGGAAATTTAGGTAGGATGGTTTATCAAAAAAACCAAGAATTTTTAATAGCTATGGCCGTAGAATTAATTAAACGTAATATTGATTTTAAATTATTAATTGGAGGTAATGGTAAATTAGAAAAATTACTAAAAAATAAAGCCAAAAAATATAATTTAGAAAATCAAATAAAGTTTTTAGGTTTCATAAAAAAGCCCAAAGATTTTATGAATAGTATAGATATTTTTTTATTGCCTTCTAGATGGGAAGGTTTTGGTTATGTTATAGCTGAAGCCATGCTTTGCTATAAGCCAGTTATTGCATTTGACATAAGTAGTAATTCACAGATTATAGAATCTGGAACAAATGGCTTCTTAACAAAATTTAATGATGTTCAAGTATTTTGCGATAAGATAGAATACCTTTATAATAATCCTAACTTGTTAATAGATATGGGAAGTAAAGGAAGACATAAAATAGAGAAGGAATTTGACAGTAAGGAGATTCAAGAAAGGGTAATAAATTATTTAATTGGATAAATAAGAATTTTCTTTTTTTCTTTTTTCAATTAATTTTAAATATTTTAGCACACTATATTCTGAAATATAAGTACTCCAAACATAGCCCTCATAACCATTTAAAATATTACCTCTAATAAAGTATTCTTTAATGAAAACTAATGGATATTTAAATAATAATAATATAAAATTAATTTTCTTCCCCTTTCTAAAATACTCTTCAGAAACAAGAGTAGCATATCTGTTTTTTTTGAGATTTATTTGAGCAATATTATTCGCTGTATAATGCAAAAAAAAGTGATTGAAACGCCCTTTTTCCCCTTCATAGATAACTGTTTCATGAACTTTTTTATCAGAAAAATGAGCTTTTTCTTTATGAAATAATCTTAGAATAGGAATGTTTTTCAAGTAACCATAATTAAAAACTTTTCCTAGATAAACATGTTTTCTATTAAGTAAATATGCGTTATAAGGTATTATGTCTTTTGAGAATTCAGTTTTTATTTCGTCAATTAATTCATCGCTTAATACTTCATCTGCATCAATAGACAAAATCCAATCATAAGAACATTTGCTTACTAAAAATTGTTTTTGTTTACCATACCCATCAAACTTATTTAAAAATATATTGGCACCAAAGCTTTTACATATTTCAACAGTAGCATCTGAACTAAAAGAATCTACAACTACAATTTCGTCACACCATGTGAGTTTACTCAATGTTCTTGCAATGTTGAGTTCTTCGTTATATGTAATTATTGCCGCACTTATTTTTCTTACAAACATTTTTTAGTAATATAATTTTTGTAGTAAATTTGCAACAATATTAATAATTAAAAAATTACTATGATTAAAAAAATTAGTTTAATAGCGATAGTGCTATTTATTTCTTCGTGCGAAAAAAATGAAAATTTATTGGAAAATAATTTAGATACTGATCTTAAAAAAGAAATTTCAAATGTTGCAAAATTATCTAGAAATCTAGGAGTATGGGATGTTTTATTGGAAGGATACAGTGGTTCTGATGATTCTAAAGGAAAAACCATAAATAGTTATATTAATTCAGATTTTGATGGAGATGGTAAGTTAGACATTGTAACTGCGGATAATGAAAAAGGTGTGTTATATTTTGACTATTCTGGTAATAATTTTGGAAAATGGGATAGAACAGTAGCAGGGTACGGAAAAGATGGATTACATCTTTCAGGTGATTACAATGGAGATGGAAAATCTGATATTTTTTTCGTCAATAAATCTGGAACAATATACATTGATTATTCAGTAAATGGATGGGATAAGATATTAAACGGATATAGTAAATCTGATTCTTCTAACAGATATATAAATTCAGATTTTGATGGTGACGGTAAATTTGACATTGCTGTTAGTGATGATAAGAACGGAGTCTTATATTTCGATTATTCAAAAAATGGTTACGGTAAATGGGATAGAGTCGTTAACGGTTATGGCAAAGGAGGCCTTCATTTTTCGGGTGATTACAATGGAGATGGTAAGTCTGATATTTTTTATGTAAATCAAGCAGGAACTGTATATATTGATTATTCTGTAAATGGATGGGATAAGACGTTGGCTGGTTATAGTCTTCCTTACTCTTCGGATAATGGATATATAAATTCAGATTTTGATGGAGACGGTAAATTAGATATTATTGTTGCTGATAATAAAGAAGGCATAATTTACTTTGATTATTCCAATAATGGATTTGGTGTATGGGATGAAATAGTTTCTGGTTATGGAAAAAGAGGAAAGTTCATTTGGGAAAGTTATTCAACACATTACAGTGGAGATTTTGATGGGGATAATAAATCGGATATAATGATGGTAAACAAAAATGGAAGTTTATATTTAAATCTATCATCACAATAAATAAATACATTAAATAAAAATAAAAAAGAGGAAATTATAATTTCCTCTTTTTTATTTTTACATTTATGATGAATGATGTCTTAAGTAGTATTAATAAAGGTGAAATAATACTGTACCCAACAGATACAGTATGGGGACTAGGTTGTGATGCAACTGACGAAAAAGCGGTTTCTAATATTTATAAAATTAAAAAAAGAGAGGCCAGTAAGAGTTTAATCGTTTTAGTTAGTTCTTTCGCTATGTTATCCAAACATGTAGATGTTCCAAGCAAAGCAAAAGATCTAATATCTACATTGGAAAAGCCAACCACAATTATATATACAAATCCTAGAGGTATAGCAAAGAACATTATTAATAAAGAAGATAATAGCTTAGCTATAAGAATTGTTAAAGATGATTTCTGTAGAGAATTGATAATACGTTTAGGGAAACCATTAGTTTCAACGTCAGCCAATATTAGTGGAAACCCAACACCAAAATCGTTTAGAGAAATAGAAAAAGGAATTTTGGATAGCGTAGATTATATAGTAAATTTGCGTCAAGAAGAAATAGCTACCAAATCATCTACGATACTGAAAATTGAAGGAGAAGAAGTAGTTATGATACGAGAGTAAGGATATGCAACAACAAGATTACAGAAAAGCGTTACAAGCTGAGATTTTCGAATATATAAAAAAAGCTACAGAAGAATTAAATATAAAAAGTTATGTAATTGGTGGGTTTGTAAGAGATTTTATTTTACAAAGAGGAACTGCTAAAGATATAGATATAGTTGCTGTTGGAAGCGGAATAGCATTAGCTGAAAAAGTGGCATCTATACTACCAACAAAACCAAAAGTACAAGTCTTTAAAACATACGGAACTGCTATGTTGCGTTATAAAGATATTGAAGTTGAATTTGTTGGAGCGAGGAAAGAATCATATACAGAAGATAGTAGAAACCCAGAAATTAAAGCTGGAACACTTGAAGATGATCAAAATCGTAGAGATTTTACGATAAATGCCTTAGCATTAAGCTTAAATGAAGCTACATTCGGAAACTTATTAGATCCTTTTGATGGAATTTCAGATTTACAAAATAAAATAATAAGAACACCTTTAAATCCAGATATTACCTACTCGGATGATCCTTTACGAATGATGAGAGCCATTCGTTTTGCAACACAATTAAAGTTTAATATAGAAGATAATTCGTTGCGTGCTATTTCTAGAAATGTACAACGGATAAAAATAATTACAAAAGAAAGAATTGTAGAAGAACTCCATAAAATTTTAGCTGCATCAAAACCTTCTTTAGGTTTTATATTATTAGAAAAAACAGGTTTGTTAGAAAAAATTATGCCTGAATTAATTGCTTTAAAAGGAGTAGAAGAATTAGAGGGTCAGGGACATAAAGATAATTTTTATCATACACTAGAGGTTGTAGATAATATAGCTAAGCATACAAACGATGTTTGGTTACGTTGGGCTGCTTTATTACATGATATTGGTAAAGCGCCAACAAAAAGATTTGATAAAAAAGTTGGGTGGACATTTCATTCTCATGAGTTTGTAGGGTCTAAAATGGTATATAAATTGTTTAAGAGACTTAAAATGCCTTTGAATAATAAAATGAAATTCGTGCAGAAAATGGTCTTATTAAGCTCAAGACCTATAGTTTTAGCATCTTCAGTAACTGATTCTGCTGTTAGGCGTTTGATCTTTGACACTGGTGAGGACATCGATAGTTTAATGACACTGTGTGAAGCTGATATTACAACTAAAAACCCAAAAAAATTTAAACGTTATCATAAGAATTTTGAGATTGTTCGAGAAAAAATTAAAGAAGTAGAAGAGCGTGATAAAGTTCGTAATTTTCAGCCACCAATTACAGGTGAAGAAATTATGAAAGCATTTAATTTAAAACCTTGTAGAGAGATAGGTACAATAAAGGAGGCCATAAAAGAAGCCATTTTAGAAGGTGTAATACCTAATGAAAGAGAAGCTTCATATAATTTTATGCTTAAAAAAGGTAATGCTTTAGGTTTGAAGGCCCAAGAATAAGTTGTCGATCTTTTTAGAACAATTCTCCCAAGAATATGGTAGAGCAGTTTTTCGAATATCAGTTTTTAGCGCGTCAGCCTTTTTTATCAAAGAAATTACTTCCTTATAATCTGCATCTATTTTAAAAAGATAACCGTTTTCTCCATGGTCAATAATATCTGGACAAAAGCCTGTTTTTGAAGCAACAGGAACACAATTTGATAACATTGCCTCTAATACAGGTACTGGTCCACCTTCAAGAATAGATGGAGAAATAAAAGTATCTATATTTGAGTATAGTTTAGGGAATTCCGTGTATGCTTTATTATTATGATATGTGAAATTTGAAAAATTATTTAAAAGGTCAAATTTCTCAAACTTCTCCCAGTTCTTACCAAAAATATGAAAATGTTTTTCAGGCAGATGCTTAATAATTTGATAAACTAATTCTGGATTTTTGCGTTCTCCAAAATTTGAACAGAAACCAACATCACCTGAGTTTCTATCATGGGCATAAAAGAAATTAGGATCTGAAGCAATATGAATAACCTCAAGTTTGTTTGATTTAATACCAATATTGATTAAATCTTTTTTTACCTGTGAGTTTAAACATATTACTTTATCTGCTAAGTTCAAACACCAAGCAATATGAGTTTTAGAATATGATGTAGTGTAATGTGCATGTGTGAACATTACAATATTTTTTTTATTTAAAATTTGAGGATTATGTCGTATTGCTCTGCAAAAATAATGAGGATAAATAAAATAGTATCCATCTGCATTAGGTAAGTTTCTCAACTTAGGGTGAAAATAAGGAATAGCATTTAAAGTTGAAAATTTAGACAACTTTCTAACTTTAGCACCAAAAATCCAGTTTTTATCAGCCTCTCGTGCAACATAAACTAATTTATTAATACTAGATTTCTTATTAACTTTAATAAACTTAGCTCTCAAAATGGCAAGCAAATACTTCCATTTATAAATCACATTGAATATAATAAGTTCTTTCATGAATCTATGTGCTGCATTGAAACTAATTTATAATATTCTCCATTTTTAGCTAATAATTCATCGTGTTTACCTTGTTCAACTATTTTTCCTTTATGCAATACAACGATATTGTCTGCATTTTGAATTGTAGATAATCGATGCGCAATAATCATAGAAGTTCTATTTTGCATCATATTCTCCAACGCTGCCTGGACTAATTTTTCAGATTCAGAATCTAAAGCAGAAGTAGCTTCATCTAAAATCATTATAGGAGGATTTTTCAAAACAGCTCTTGCTATTGATAACCTTTGTTTTTGACCACCAGAAAGTTTATTACCACTATCTCCAATATTAGTGTCAAATTGCTTTGGCAACTCTTTAATAAACTCAAATGCATTGGCTATTTCTGAAGCCTTAAGCACTTCATCATCATTAGCTTTCTGATCACCAATTTTTATATTTTCTCCTACAGAATCGTTAAACAAAATGGAATCTTGAGTTACGATTCCCATTAATTTTAGTAATGAATCTTTAGAAATTTCTTTAATGTTTATATCATCTATTAAAATCTCTCCTTTAGTAACGTCATAAAAACGAGTAATAAGGTTTGCTAAAGTAGATTTTCCACTACCTGATTGACCAACTAAAGCTACAGATTTACCTTTAGGTATTATTAAAGAAAAATTTTCTAGTACATAATCATCTTGATATTTAAACGAGATATTTTTAAATTCAATTTTGCTGTTAAAAACAGTTTTATTGATAGCATTAGGAACGTCTTTTAATTCGTTCTCTGTTTCAAGGATTTCTAGAATTCTTTCTGCCGCAGCATTTCCTTTTTTTATAGTGTAACTCGCTTTAGAAATTGATTTAGCTGGGGTCATTATATTGAAAGCAAGACCTAAAAAACCTATTAAGGCTGTTCCTTCTATAGATTTATCCACCAAAACCAAATGCCCGCCATACCAAATTAAAACACAGAAAACCATAATTCCTAATATCTCGCTAATAGGACCAGCTAACTGGGTTTTTATCATAAGTTTATTTTGAAGTTTTTCAAAGCGACTAGTAGATGTTTGAAATTTACCATTAAAAAGTTTTTCCGCAGTAAACCCTTTAATCACCTTTAAACCGTTTAATGTTTCATCTAAAATGGAAAGAAAGAAGCCTTGTTCTTGTTGAACTTTATCAGAAGTTTTCTTCAAATTTTTTCCTACAACATTGATTATAAAACCAGCCACAGGAACAAAAACAAAGACGAATAGAGTTAATTTTACACTTATAGTTAGCATAAAAATTATAGTAACTATAATCATTAAAGGATCTCTGAATATTAATTCTAAAATAGACAGGAAAGAGTAGTGGACTTCTATTACGTCATTACTAATTCTCGACATAACATCACCTTTCCTTTTTTCTGAGAAATAAGAAATCGGTAAAGACACTGTTTTGTCATATAAATCGTTTCGTAAATCTTTAAGTACTCCATTTTTCAAAAATGTAATAAAATAGAAACCTAGATACCCAAATAAATTTTTGAGCATAAAAGTAAACACGACTAAACCTATTACTATCATTAGTGTCTTCGAAGGGTTTGTTTGCACCATTTCAGAAACATAATAGTTAAGACTTTGGTTTACGTAATCATTCAGCTTGGAAATACCTTCATAAGTGGGTTTAACTACTTTTTGAGCACTTTCTTTATCGAATATTACTTGAAGTAAAGGCATTATAACGATAAAAGATAACGCAGAAAAAATAGCGTATAATATGTTAAAAAAAATATTTAGGAAAGCATACTTCTTATAAGGAAGAGCATACTTTAAAATTCTTTTGAAATACTTCATTAAACTCCTAGTTGTTTTACAATTCTTTGGATTTTTTCGTCAAGTTTTTGCTCAACTTTTACAGCATTGTCAATATTATCCAACGTACTTTTAACACTAATATAAAATTTTATTTTAGGTTCAGTTCCACTCGGTCTACAGGCAACTTTAGTTCCAGCTTCTGTTTCGTAGATTAAAACATTTGACTTTGGAATTTCTATGGCTATTGCTTCATTTGTAATATGATTGGTAGAAACAGATGACTGATAATCATTTACGAAAACTACTCTTTCTCCATCAATTTCTGATAGCGGATTATTACGTAGATCAATCATCATTTGTTTTATTTCTTGTGCACCATCCATTCCTTTTCTTACAAGGGATACCAAATGCTCTTTATAAAAATTATGTTGCGTGTATAGCGTTAACAATTCATTGTAAAAAGAGCTGTTATTTGATTTTGCTGCTGCTGCTATTTCGCATGCAAGTAGGGTGGAAGTTACGGCATCTTTATCTCTAACAAAATCGCCAACCATAAATCCAAAACTTTCTTCACCACCACCAATAAATTCAAGTTTAGGATGATCTTTAATCATTTTAGCAATCCATTTAAATCCGGTTAATCCTACTTTTGTCTCTACTCCATAGCTTTCGGCTATTTCGTTCACTAAATGTGTAGAAACTATGGTAGAACCTACAAATTGCTTGCCATTTAATTTATTTTGTTTTTTCCATTGTTTTATAAGAAAATCTGTCATGACACTCATGGTTTGATTCCCATTTAACAATTTCATTTTTCCATCTAAATCTCTTACAGCTATTCCCAAACGATCACTATCAGGATCGGTACCAATAACAATATCAGCTTTTACTTTATTAGCCAAATCTATAGCCATTTTTAAAGCTTCTGGTTCCTCAGGGTTAGGAGATTTAACAGTTGGGAAATCTCCATTTGGTTCTGCTTGCTCTTGCACAACATGAATTTGTGTATAACCTGCACGTTTCAATACTTCAGGAATTAACTGTATCGATGTTCCATGTAATGAGGTAAATACAATACTTAAATCCTTCCTGTTAGAAATGTCAAATGTTCCATTTTTAATTGAAGCATCCCAAAAAGCTTCATCAATTTCAGAACCAACATAAGAAATAAGTTCATCTTTACCATCGAATTTAATTTCAGAAAAGTCCAACGAATTTACTTCGTTAATGATCGCTTTATCTTGTGGTGGAACTATTTGTCCACCGTCAGTCCAATATACTTTATATCCATTGTACTCAGGTGGATTATGAGATGCAGTTAAAACGATACCTGCATGACATTTTAAATGATTCACAGCGAATGATAATTCAGGGGTAGGTCTTAAATCTTCGAAGACAAACGCTTCAATATTATTAGCAGTTAATACATCTGCAACTAGTTTTGCAAACTTTTTACTGTTGTGTCTACAATCATAGGCTATGGCAACTTTTATAGGCTCATTTGTATATATTTTGTGTAAATAATTACTTAATCCTTGTGTTGCTTTACCTAATGTATATTTATTTATTCGATTGGTACCAACTCCCATAATGCCTCGCATACCACCAGTACCAAATTCAGTATCCTTGTAAAATGAATCTGTCAAATCTTCTGATTTAAGCTTAATTAATTCACTTACTTTATCTCTTGTTTCTTGGTCAAAGTTAGGAAGTAACCAAGATTTAGCTTTATTTAAAATTTTTTCCATGATTTTTAATGTGAAAAGTATTTAAAGTTACTATTTAAAAGTTGATCTTTTCTTTAATATTATACAATTTTTGGTTTGAATTGCTTTTTAATATTAGTTCTCCTAAAAAACCAGCTAAAAATAGTAATGTTCCAAGTATCATTGAGGTTAATGCAATATAAAACCAAGGATTATCTGTAACTAAGATTGTTTTTGTATGATTGGCAATTCTGTATAGTTTCATTACTCCAATATAGAATGCTGAAGTAAAACCAAATAGAAACATAAATGTACCCCAAAGACCAAAAAAATGCATTGGTCTTCTACCAAATTTAGATAAGAAAGATATGGTAATTAAATCTAGAAAACCATTGACAAAACGATCCATTCCAAATTTAGTTTCGCCGTATTTTCTAGCTTGGTGTTTTACTACCTTTTCTCCAATATTACTGAAACCTTCATTTTTAGCTAATACAGGAATATAGCGATGCATTTCTCCACTAACTTTAATGGATTTGATTACTTCATTTTTATAAGCCTTCAAACCACAGTTAAAATCGTGTAAATGTAATCCGGAAGTTTTTCTTGCGGCCCAATTGAAGAGTTTAGAAGGAATGTTTTTAGTTACAATATTATCGTATCTTTTCTTTTTCCAACCAGAAACTAAATCGTAATCTTTATTAGCGATTAGGTGATATAATTCTGGGATTTCATCGGGGCTGTCTTGTAAATCAGCATCCATTGTAATTACAACATTACCTTTAGCTGCTTTAAATCCTGCATCTAGGGCTTGAGACTTACCATAATTTTTTTGAAAGCGTATTCCTTTAACACTTGGATTGTTTGTGGAAAGGCGCTCTATTGTACTCCATGAATTGTCTTTACTACCGTCATCTATAAAAATAACTTCATATAAAAACTGATTGGATTGCATAATAGATGCAATCCAATCATATAATTCTTGTATAGATTCTTCTTCGTTTAAAAGTGGTATTACTACCGAAATATTCATCGACTTCATTAAATAATTACATTAACAAAGGTAATAGACTTTTATAGAATTTACAATAAATCTTAAACTAGTATTGTTCTTCTTCATCTTTCTTTAAAACTGCACCTGCAATTGCCGAAATAACAAATCCAATAAATGCACTAACTACTATAGTTAAAGGAATTGAAATTAAAGGAGTTTGAAATTTCTTTTGCATTTCCATTTGCATTTGAATTTCTTCATCAGTGAAACCAGAGTCGATTAATGTTTGTTCAGTTTTTTCAGCCATTTGAGCTAAAAAGTCAGGCTCAATAAATGTCATGAATATTTGCTGGTATATAATAACTAAAATAGCTCCGATAACTATTATACCTACACCAATTTTTACAGATTGTCCCCATGAAACAAAACCTCCATTGTCTGATTTAAATTTTTTAATACCTAATACAATAAAAGAAGTCATTATAATAAAACCTAGCGCCATGATACCGAAACTGTCGTCTAAGTGTTTACCCATAGCATATAATACTAAACTCAATAAGATTGAAACTCCGCTGTAATAGAGTCCGTAGTTTATAATAATACCTTTACTGTTTGCTTGATTTTCCATTGTATGAAATTTGATTAGTTATAATTTGATTTGTTAAAGTTTATAAAATTACTTAAAACATTTAATTAGTATTCAATGTTTTAAAAATGTTACAAAAAAATAGTAGAAAATTATTTGCACGAATTAAAAAAATGATTGTAAATTTGCCTCGGCAAGTTCTACACAACTAGCTCCCTTTGAACCCCCCAGGGCGGGAACGCAGCAAGGGTATTAGGTTGTAGCAGTGTGATGTAGGTAGCTTGCCATTTTTTATTTCCATACATTAAATATCATCATCATTTTTTGGAGTACTTCTAGGATGAAACTTAGTCATAACACTTTTCAAATATTCTTTATCTAAATGTAAGTAAATTTCTGTGGTGGTTATACTTTCATGACCAAGTAGTTGTTGAATAACTCTTAAGTCTGCTCCATTTTTCAGTAAGTATGTAGCAAAAGAGTGACGTAAGGTATGTGGACCTATCTTTTTATCGATATTACTTTTCGTCGCCAGATTTTTTAAAATAATGAAGATCATTTGTCTAGTTAAAGATTTTCCTCTTCTATTCAGAAAAAGAATATCGGAGTATTCTTTATGTGGAGTTATATGTTTTCTATAATAATTGATGTAGGTACTAATATATTTTATCGTAGTTGTGTGTATAGGAACAAAGCGGGTCTTATTACCTTTTCCAATTACTTTGATAAAACCATCATCAAAATATAAATCTGATAATCTTAAATTAATAAGCTCGCTAACCCGTAAACCGCAACCATAAATTGTTTCGATCATAGCTTTGTTTCGTTCTCCTTGTGGATGACTTAAATCAATATTAGCTATTAACGTAGTAATTTCTTCATTTGAAAGAACATCAGGTAACTTTAACCCAATTTTAGGCGATTCAATTAAATCCATAGGATTGTCTTCTCTGTAACCTTCAAACACCAAGTAATCAAAAAAACTACGTAATCCTGAAATAATTCTAGCCTGTGTTCTAGGACTTAAAACCTTAGCAATTTCGTATATGAATTGCTGAACTTCTTCTTTCTGTATATCCGTAGGTTGTTTTTCGATATTGTATTCATCAATAAAAAAAACAAGTTTATGCACATCTCTAGTATAACTTTCAACAGAGTTTGATGAAAGACTACGCTCAATCCGTAGGAAGATTTTATAATCAGTTATTTTATGTTTCCAGCTCAATAAAATTATTAGGTAAAAAAGACGTTAATAAAAATAATAAAAACTAAGTTTGTTTTAAATCAATCAAAATTATTCTAAAATTTAAAAACATGAAAAAAATTTTATCATTAATTTTTGTGATAGGAATATCGTTCTTAGCGCAAGCACAAGGAGGTGATGTTAATGTAGGAGCCAATGTTGGTCTTACTACTGGTTCAGGTAATACTTCTTTTGTTATTGGAGGAGATATCGAATATCTTTTTGACGTAGAAAGTAGGTTTGATGTCGGTGCAGCAAGTGGTTTAATATTTGTAACTGATGCAAACGCTATAATCTTACCACTTGCAGTAGCAGGAAGATTTCAGGCTACTAATTTGATTAATTTAGGTTTAGACATGGGATATGGAATTGGGTTAAATAAATCTGGTAATGGATTCTATTTTAGACCTATTTTCTCTTATGCATTAAAAAAAGGGATTAGACTAAGAGCATCATACACAGGAATTGAATCTTCAGGATATTTCAATGTAGGAGCTATGTTTGATTTATAGTTGTTTAAAGTATTACCTATGATTAGGTATTTGTTTGATTAAGAGTATTAAAAATGTTAAAAATATTTCTCGTTTCATAAATAAAGCTAGATTTGTTAACTGAACTTATTAATAAAAACTAAGAATTATGAAAAATTTATTTTTAACAATTGCAATTGTAGCATTTGGTTTTGTAGCAAATGCACAAGATGGTCAGTTCAATGTTGGAGCAAATATAGGGTTGCCTATTGGAGACTCTAGTGATGGTTCTTCTTTTGTTATTGGAGCAGAGGCCAACTATTTATTTGATCTTTCTGATGAATTCAAAGTGGGACCTTCTGTTGGGTATTCTCACTTTATTGGAAAAACAGTAAATGGGGTTGATATTCCTAGTAGCTCATTTTTACCGTTGGCTGCAGCTGCACGTTACAGCGTATCTGAAGCATTTGTTTTAGGAGCTGATTTAGGATATGGATTAGGTCTAAGTCCTGACGGAAATGATGGAGGGTTTTACTACAGACCTATGGTAGGTTATAACGTTAGCGATATGATTATGGTTCAATTGACATATTCAGGAGTTAGTGTTAACGGAGGAACTGCATCTAATGTAGGTTTAGGAGCTATGTTCTCTCTATAAGAAAAAAAATACACTTTAAATTTATAAGAGAGTCTCTTTTGAAGAGGCTCTCTTTTTATATTACTAATGTATTGGGTAAAAATTTATTATCTATATTCGCAGTAAAATATTTAAGATGAAGAATATATTTCTAATCACTTTGCTTTTAATATCATCGATTGTCTTATCCCAAGAGAATGAATTTAATGTTGGTATTAATGGAGGGATTACAAACGGAAATATTAAAAATATTGCCTCAGGAGCACTGGGATTAGATGCCAATTATTTATTCGATATCGTCGATGATGTAAAGTTTGGGCCTGCCGTTAATGTATTATACTTTTTCACAAAAGAGAATAATAATATAAAACCAGATCCTTTCATTTATTTACCAATTGGTGGTGCTGTAAGATTTCATGGAATAGGAGAGAAGTTCAACGTTGGAGCAGATATTGGTTATGCTATTGGAATTTCGCCTAGTGGAGATAGAGGAGGAATTTTCTTTAAACCAATGTTAGGATACGATATAACTGAAAAGTTGAGCTTGAATATTTTTTATGCAGGTGTTAAAAAGAAGCAACCAACATACAGCTATTTAGGACTAGGAATCGTCTTTAATGTCTTTGGAAAAGATAATTATTACACTTTTTAAATGAAATTAATAATAATTAATGGACCTAATTTGAATTTATTAGGTAAGAGAGAGCCGACTGTATACGGCACAACAACCTTTGAAGATTACTTTAATCAGCTTAAAGAAGATTTTTCGGAGGTAACACTAGAATATTACCAATCTAACATTGAAGGAGAATTAATTGATAAGATTCATGAGGTTGGCTTTAGTTATGACGGAATTATATTAAATGCTGCAGCTTACACACACACTTCTATTGCTATTGCAGATGCGATTAAAGCGATAGAAACGCCAGTAGTTGAAGTCCATATTTCTAATGTGCATTCTCGTGAAAAATTCAGACATTTAAGTTATATAGCTCCAAATGTCAAAGGCATTATATCTGGGTTTGGTTTGAAAAGCTATAACTTGGCTATTGAAAGTTTTATGGATTAAAAACTGTAAATTACTTATTAAACTTCTACACTTAATAAAAAAATAATTTTTAACTCTAACAACAATACCACATTGTGTAATTGAATATTCAAATGATTTAGATGAAAATCATGACATAAATGTGGCTCTAAATGGTAAATCAAACTTTAATAGACTCTGAATTATTTGATTTTAAAACTATATGAATTTGAGTAATCCCATTTTCTACATATCTAGTTGGAGGAGAAATATCTTCTTTTATACACATAACTTTAAAATTACTAGAAGGTAGAACGTTTGAGTAAAAGGAGGTTTTGAGTAGAAAGGTTTTAACTATTTTATTTGAGCAATTTAGATTAGTAAATAATATTTCTTTAGGAGTAATTGATATAAAAAAGAGGGTTATTTCAAAATAACTTCAAATTTAATTTGAACCTTTATTTATTAAGTTAAATAAAAAGACTCCTTAACGTTGAAGTAATATCTGTTTTCTTTATTGTTATCACATTAAAAACTTTAAAAATGAAAAAATACTTTTTAGCGTTATCTACGCTTTTAGTAATAATGAGTTGTAGTAATGATACTGATGATCAGAATACTGCAGCTACAACAATTAGCGCTATTAACTTCATAGGTGAACAAGTAATTCCAGATGATACTAAATTTAGAAGCACTTTAGTAGGAGGTCTTTCTAGCATCGATTATTCAAACGGAAATTTTTATCTTATAAGTGATGACACTAAAGCGCCAATACGCGTTTATAAAGCTAGTCTTACTTATAATAAATCTGTTTTTTCAGAAGTTAAAATTACAGATCAGATTGAGTTATTAGATGATAAAGGGATGTCATTTTCTACACCAGTCGATCCAGAATCGTTACGAATAAGTGGTAATAGTATTATTTGGACCAGTGAAGGTAATATCAATCAAAATGTTGATCCTTTTGTGAGGGAAGCTACTATTACTGGGAAATATAAGCAAGAATTTGAAATTCCTTCTATTTTTGAAGCGAAAACTGCTACAGAAGAAGGACCAAGACAAAATGGTGTTTTCGAAAGTTTATCTGTAAGTTACAACCAACAAGGGTATTGGGTTGGAATGGAGTTGCCTTTAAAAGAAGACGGAGAAGAACCTGTTTTCTCAAATGATACAGATTCTCCTGTACGAATTTCATATATAAATAAAGCAACGGGAAAATTTGAAAGACAGTTTGCATATGAATTAGATAAAGTAGCAAGAGAAATAATAGGTACTGGATTTAATTTTACCGTAAATGGATTAGTAGAAATTTTGGAGTACGATACCAATAAATTTTTAGCACTAGAGCGTTCTTTTACAACTGGTGCAGATGATGGAGGTAATAATGTAAAGATTTACAAAGTAGATGCTTCTGCAGCAACTGATGTTTCGAATATAGAAAGTTTAAAAGGTAAAAACTATAGCAAAGCGACGAAAACATTATTATTTGATTTTGAAACAATAAGAGCTAAATTATCAAGTATTCCTGGTGGAAATGGTAAGCGAATAGTTGACAATATTGAAGGTATAACCTTTGGACCAAAATTAGAAAATGGAAATTTATCTTTTGTTGTTGTAGCAGACAATAACTTTAGTGCTTTTGGTCAGCAATTAAATCAATTTATAGTCTTTGAAGTATTACCTTAAAAAGGTAAAATATATAATATATAAAAGCCGTGGTTGATTTACTGCGGTTTTTATTTATTTAAGTATTTGTATAGGAATAAGTATCTAACGAATATCATTATTATTAGTGGAATATTAGGGTAAGTAAATTTTTGAATCTCAAAGATGTGTATTGGTAATATTATAACTATGAGTATTAGTAAAAGAAGTATGTAATTACGTAACCACGAACTTATATTCTTTTTAAGGAAAAAGAAAGCTAAAACAAGGTTAGGGGCAAACGCCCATAAGAAATTAAAGTTTTTAGGAGCCGTAGAATGATTGGTAAAAAACCATAGAAAGATAATTAATGATCCTACTATTCCAGTAGAAAATAAAATTATAAAATCTAAAAATTTAGTTCTACTGTTATTGCTATAATCTCTGTAAGTTATTAGTAAAACAACTAAAAGAAGCAACGTGAAAATTAGTAACGGATTAATTGTATCGCTGTTCGGTAGCTTCTGATCAAAATCTAATAGTGTATCAGTTTTTTTCACAGTAGCAATAATAGCGTCCTTTTCTTTTATGTTAGAAACTTCAAGAGCACGGAATACATATTCGGGTAAATACAAATATTCTTGAGGCTTAGCGGTATTATCTAATCGACTACCTAAAGCAAGGTTAATACCAAAGCTTCCCCAAGTATTTTGATGAATTTTCTCATTCATTAAGTCTCTAAGTGATTTTTCAGAGGTAACAAACTTATCTTTAAATATAAACTTATCTCCTAAAACACTAGTAATTATATCTCTAGGTCTAGTAGCGCAATTATCGAAAAAGGGATCATAAAAATAACTTGCATTTTCAGGTTTAGCATTGTTTTCTAAAAAACGAAAAAACTTTGTTCGCTCTTTTCTATTTAAGTTTAAAACTTGTTGCTTTACCCATCTTTCGTCATAATTAGCGGCTTTTAATGAGAGATGAAAGGGATACTTTGCCAGTTTATACTTCATGAAACCTCTAACAAAGTTAGCGTAGAAATTAGGATCATTGAAATCGAAAATTCCATAATTATAAAGTATATCTAAATTAAGAACAGGATCTTTAACGCGTATGGCAGTATGTCCAAATTTTTCATATAAATTTTCGCCAGGACCAGAAGTTACAATACTAATTTCTGAATATACAGATAATTCTATATTTTGGGCTTTTGAAAAAAAACAGGAAAGTAGTAAAAAAAAGAAAGCGTATTTTTTCATCATATTTAGCGGTAGAAACTGTAATCAAATTTAATCGAAAAAATATTAGAAAATAAAGCATTACCAGTACTTCCAATATTGGTTAAAGCGTAATCAATTTGTATTCCTTTGTATCGAAATCCTAATCCAAAATTAGGTTGAACAGATAAAGATTCACTATTATCGAACTCTCTTATATTTTGAAAATTACCAACTCCAAGTCGTAAAAATACAAGTTTGTCATAGTCTAGTTGAAATCCAAAAGCAGGATCAATACTTGCAAATTCAGTAGAAATGATATCATTTGTTTCAGCAAATCTCATATTTAGATCAATTTCAGCTAAAAGCGTAAAATACCTACCAATACTAAAGTCTCTAGCGACGCCCAATTGTAGTTTAGGTTTAGTGATTTCTGTTGTTTCTGGGAGTTCTTGATTTTGACCAGGGACAGCGTTTTTTATTTTTTCAAACTCACCTTCATTGATAGCCCATGTATTGAAAGTTGTTGTAATATCTCTGGCCATTATACCAAAACGTAATCTATTTTTTGAATACTGAATTCCGATGTCAAAACCCACACCCCAAGAAGTAGCAAAATCACCGATAATACGTCTAACAATTTTAGCATTACCTCCCACAGTAAAACCGTTGAAAAGTAATTTTCTAGCATAAGAAATATTCAGAGCATAATCAGCAGCAGAAAATAAATTAACTCTGTTAAAATCTATATTTCCTTGACTGTCTATCAGCTCCGTAGTGTTTAGTATGTCATCTACACCAAATCTTACGATGGATAAACCCAATGCACTTCTCTTATCGATAGGCATAGCAAATGCTGCAAAATTATATGTAGCTATTCCTGCAAAATATGATGCATGCATCAATGAGCCCTGATAATCTTCTACTTCTAGTAGACCAGCTGGATTCCAGTACCCAGAATTTACATCTCCAGTAGTTGCTACTACAGCTTTACTCATTCCTAGCGCTGCGGCATCTACACCGATATTTAAAAATTCATTAGAATAATTTCTAAATTGTGCGTTAGTAAATACTACACATAATACAAACGATAAAAATAAACGTATCCTCAAATTTCAAAAAGTATCAATTAGAACAAATATCCTAATTCCTTATCAAATAACAATTGTTTTTTAAAGTTATTGTAATTAAGAATGGATATTTAACTGTTGTTGAATAAAAGATGCTACTTGATATTCTAACCATAAATTTTGTTTTCCAAAGGAAGTCATGAATCCAACGTGTCCGCCATATTTTGGAGTTACTAAATGAAAGTTGGTAGAATCTTTGGCTAAATCATAAGGAAAACATTCTTCAGATAAAAACGAATCATCGGTTGCATTTACTAGTAGTGTGGGTAACTTTATAGCATTTAAATAAGGTTTACTACTTGCTTTTGTGTAATAATCTTCTGGACTATCAAAATTAAAAATAGGCACTGTATATAGTTCCTCAATATGCCTAAACTTAGTAGCTTTTAATAAGCGTTTCTTATCAAGTTTGAAATCAGGAAACTTATCTGCTTTATGAAGAATTTTAAGCTTTAGAGATTTTAAAAATTCGTGTATGTACATTTTATTCTTAAACTTACTAAGTTCTATTTGAGAACTGTTTAAATCGATAGGAACAGAAACACCAATACCACCTTTAACTTCACTAGGAATTGTGTTTACATATTCTCCTAGATATTTCAAAGCAAGATTACCACCAACACTAAAACCACATAAAATAATATTTTTATAGGTGTATTGTTTCTTTATATAATCAATAATAAAGGCAATATCATCAGTTTTACCACTATGGTAGGTTTGCAATAAGTTATTATCTTCACCGCTACATCCTCTTAAATTTACACAAACAGTATCATATCCTAAATTATTGAGATATTTAGCAGTAGATATCATATAACTAGATTGTGAACTTCCTTCTAGACCATGGATAAGCACAATAAGTGAAAAAGAGTTTTTAGTTGAGAAATCTAAATCAATAAAATCATTATCCCAAGTAGGTATTCTTACTCTGTTATAATTTGAATCTTCTTTTACAAATAAATACCTGTAAACAGTATTAAAATGTCCATTCGTAAAAGGAATTGTAGGCTTAAATGTAGTGTTGAGTATTGGCATTTTCAAAAACAATTGCTGTGAAAGTACTAAAAAAATCAATCTATATTTATATTTTCGTGTAAAATCTATCTAATGGAAATTAAAAAACACATTCCTAATTTATTAACGCTAGGAAATTTATTTTGTGGAACAGTAGCAGTAATTTTTGCACTTAAAGGAGATTATTACGCAACAGCATTACTTGTAGGAATAGGAATAGCTTTTGATTTTTTTGATGGTTTTGTAGCTAGAATATTAAAAGTTCAAGGTGAATTAGGAAAGCAATTAGATAGTTTAGCCGATATGGTTACGAGTGGTGTAGTACCAGGAATAGTTATGATGCAGCTTTTAATTAATGCTTTGGATACAGACGCTGTAGGATATTTTGGAGTAGATGAGTATGGTGCCACCGGAAGTAATTTACCTTATATAGGACTATTGCTTACATTATTTGCAGGTTATAGATTGGCAAAGTTTAATATTGATACAAGACAATCTGATAGTTTTATTGGCTTGCCAACGCCAGCTATGAGTTTATTTATTATTTCTTTACCTTTAATTGTTGAATACGAAGGAAGTACAGTTTTAATAACTATTCTCCACAATAAATTTGTATTAATCGGTATAACTTTACTATTGAGTGTGTTAATGGTGGCAGAGTTACCATTGTTTTCACTTAAATTTAAAAACCCCGGCATAAAAGGAAATGAAGTAAAGTATTTGTTTTTGTTACTATCGCTAATATTACTATTCATATTTAAGTTAACTGCTTTGCCTTTCATTATATTGCTTTATGTTCTATTGTCAGGCGTAACAAATAGTATTAAAAAGTACAGAAAATAAATTGAATTCAAAGGAAAATATAAACGAATATTCTAAATTACCTATCCTTGACGGAGTTGAGACTTTGAACGCTCAGGACTGTACAGTAAATTTTCCATTTCACGAACATGATACTTACAACATCTCTTTAATTTTAAAGAACAGTTTTACTACGCGTCTAACTAACAAATCGTTCGTTGCTCCAATACATTCAATAGTAATTACAAACCCAAATGAATTACATGCCACACCCTGCGATAGAGATTTAGGGAACTCTTTTTTTACATTTTATGTGCCAACTACAATTGTTAATACTATTTGTGAACATAAAGACGCTTTATTTAAAGACAGAGTAATACACGACAAAAAAATATTCAAAGAGTTTTTATGGTTGTCAAAAAAAGAAAATACGACAAATGAAAATTTCGAAAATAAGTTTATAAATACACTTTCAACTTTATTACGTATGTGTGAACCTGACAGGTTTGTTGAATCGGAGGATAGTGATTTAGAGAAGTATATTAAAGAAATTATTAATGAAGATAAAATATTTTCTTTAGCTACATTGGCCTCTAAATATGGAATTGATAAGTTTAAATTTATTCGTTTGTTTAAGCTCGAAACTGGGCTAACACCAAAGCAATATCTATTACTAAAGCGAATAGATAAAAGTAAGATATTATTAAAAAAGGGTAGTCCTATCCTTGACGTTGCCATTGAATGTGGCTTTTATGACGCAGCTCATTTCTACAAATATTTCAACAAATATACTGGGGTAAATCCACTAAAATTTAAATCTGTATTCACTAGTTAGAAGTATTGCAATTTTTTACAATACAATTAAAGAAGTATTTTTCATTTTTGTAAAAGAAAAACAGTTGAATATGCGATTCTCAAATATTGTAATTTTATTATATGTAAGTATTTGTTCTCTAAAAGCAAACACTCAAAACTACGAACCTATTAAATCAGACCTAAGAATAACCAAGGGAGATAATAAAGACTTAGCTGATAAATTAGAGCTAAAACTGAACACATTGTTTAATAAAACAATGCGAGAACAACAGATACCTGGAGCTGCAATTATTATTGTAAAAGACGGAAAAGTACTTTTGAAGAAGGGCTATGGTTTTACAAAATTAGGAGAAGGAATTCGACATGTAGATCCAGATTCAACGATTTTTAGAATTGGTTCAGTAAGTAAATCGCTTACAGCGCTCTCGTTATTACAACAAATCGATAAAAACAAGATAAATTTACACGATAATGTGAATACACACTTAACTTCATTTAAAATTAAAGATACATACAAAACTTCTATAACTCCATTTCATTTGTTAACTCACAGTGCAGGTTTTGATGAATTAAAAGGTAGAAGAGTGTTTGATGAAGAGAACCTGATTCCTTTAGGTATATTTCTAAAGGATAATTTGAAACGAATTCGAGAATCTGGAGAAGTAACAGCGTATTCAACTTATGGGATAGCACTTTCTGGTTTATTAGTTGAAAATGTAAGTGGATTTTCTCTTGAGAATTACATGAATGAGCATATTTGGAAACCTTTAAAAATGAATATGACCAGCATTACTATTTCAAAAAAAGCATCACCCAATGTAGCACTAGGTTATGAACTTCACAATAATATAAATATTCCTCAACCATGGGAGTGGTATCATACATTTCCCGCCTCGTCAATAAATAGTACTGTAACCGATATGGGAAAGTACATGATGATGTTACTTAATAAAGGAAGTTTTGAAAATCAAAGAATATTAAGTGAAAATTTGACTAATAAAATGCTAACTCAGCAGGCTGGATTACATCCTGAAACTGATGGCTTTACTTTTGGACTTTATAAGAGAAAATGGAATGGAATTTCATCAGTTAATCATGGAGGAGATATGCTAGGATATAGTTCTTTTATGTCTCTAGTACCTGAGCAAAGTCTTGGTGTTTTCGTGGTTCATCATCATGAAGGAACGAAATTGAGACATCAAGCCATACAAACAGTAATAGACGAAATCGTAGGTAAATCTAGAGAGGAAAAGTTAACAGCAGTAGAAGAGAAGATAAATGAATTTGCTGGGAAGTATATTTGGCTATCAAATTGTCAAACTTGCTCAGCTATTAATACTCAAAAATCTTGGACATTAAAAGCTAACGATGATTATACAATATCTGGATTTAATCGGAAGTTTTATAAAACTGGCCCCTTGGTTTTTAAGAGTACAGATGGTAAAAGAACAATGACTTTTAAGAAGGACAAATTAGGAAACATAAAATATATGTCTCTTGGAAATGTCAATGTATTTCAGAAGTTATAATATGGGAACTTTAAAATAATAAACTTATTGTAAGTTATGAGTATAGAAAAGTTGCGCATTAGAACCTCTTTTTCTTCAACTCAAAGTCTTTACCTAAATAAACACGTCTAACTTTTTCGTCTGCAGCAAGTTCCTCTGGTGTTCCTTCTTTTAATATTCCTCCATTGTACATTAAATATGTCCTATCAGTAATGGCTAGAGTAGCTTGTACATCGTGATCTGTAATAAGAATTCCAATATTTTTATTCTTTAATTGTGCAACGATTCCTTGAATATCTTCAACTGCAATCGGATCAACACCAGCAAAAGGTTCATCTAATAAAATAAATTTAGGATCAGAAGCCAAACATCTAGCTATTTCCGTTCTTCTTCGTTCACCACCAGAGAGTAAATCACCTCTGTTTTTACGAACATGCCCTAAACTAAATTCATCTATGAGTTCTTCTAAGCGCTGCTTGCGTTCTGATTTAGATCTATCAGTAAATTCGAGTACAGACATGATATTGTCTTCAACAGAAAGCTTCCTAAATACGGAAGCTTCCTGTGCTAAATATCCAATACCTTTTTGAGCTCTTTTATACATAGCATCTTCAGTAATTTCTTCTTCATCCAAATATATTTTTCCATGGTTGGGTTTTATCATACCAACAATCATATAAAAGGAAGTGGTCTTTCCAGCTCCATTGGGTCCTAAGAGTCCAATAATTTCACCTTGTTCTACTTCCAAAGAAATACCTTTAACAACCTTTCGACTGCCATAAATCTTCTGAATATTATTTGCTTTTAAAATCATGAAAACGTGTAAAATTAGTACATCAAAACTACGTAATAGTAAGCTTAAAAGAATGTTAAATTATTTAATCAGATGTTTCTAGAGCTTCCCAAAACTCTACAGCTCTTCGTAAATGAGGAATAACAATTGTTCCACCAACTAAAGTGGCTATAGACATTGTTTCCATCATTTCTTCTTTGGTAACCCCGCTCTTATGAGCTTCATCTAAATGATAAGCAATACAATCATCACAACGTAAAACAGCTGAGGCAACCAAGCCTAATAACTCCTTGGTTTTTACAGATAACTTACCTGCTGCGTATGCATTAGTATCTAAATTATAAATTCGTTTAATTACCTTATTATCAGAGGCTAATATCTTCTCGTTCATTTTCGAACGGTACTCATTAAACTCTTGGACTTTTTTCGACATTTTTTTGTTCTTTTTTAATTACAAAATTTGAAACATAAATACCCACTTCATATAAAAACATAATAGGTACTGCTACAATTACTTGACTTGCTATATCTGGAGGCGTTATAATAGCCGATAAGATTAAAACTAAGACCAGTGAATGCTTACGGTACTTACGTAGAAATTGAGGGGTTATCAAACCTATTTTAGATAGAAAATAAATAATAACAGGAAGCTCAAAAAATACAGCAACTCCTATTAGTGTATTGGTTATTAAGCTGATGTATGCATCAAGCTTAAAGTTGTTTTGGACAGCATCTGATATTTGAAAATTATAGAAAAAATATACAGACATTGGTATGATTACGAAATAACTAAATAATATTCCTAGAAAGAATAAAAAGGAAGCAGTAAAAATAAAACCTTTTGATTTTTTTTGCTCACTTTCTAATAAACCAGGAGCTATAAAGCGCCATATTTCCCACAATATATATGGAAAAGCTATAATAAACCCTAAGATTAGAGACGACCATATTGCTGTCATCAATTGTTGCGTTGGGTTTAAAGCTTGTAACGTTTGTTTGAATTCTATAGTGCAAAAGTTACTATCAATTCCTATATAAGAAAACACTGTACAGAAAAATTGATACGTAGAAAAGTCAGGCTTTAAATGTGCTAATAATACATGATCAAAAATGGTGTTTATGTATATAAATACCACTATCGCAACGATAAATATTGCAAAAAAACTTCGTACAAGATGCCATCTTAATTCCTCAAGATGATCTAGAAAAGACATTTCTTTTTCAGCCATTAAAATATACCTTCTTTAATTAAATCATGCAAATGTACTACACCAACATAATTATTATTTTCGTCAGTCACTAAAATTTGAGAAATACTATTATTTTCCATAGTTTCTAATGCATCTACAGCCATAGCATTCACATTAATTACTTTTGGCGATTTACTCATGATGTCATCAGCTGTAAACTCTCCAATCTTAGTCGTTATACTTAACATTCTTCTAATATCACCATCCGTTATAATTCCTATAATTTGATTGTTATCATCGGTAACAGCTGTAACACCTAAACGCTTTTCAGAAATCTCTAAAATTACTTCAGTAACATTGTCATTAAGCGATACTTTAGGTAATTCGTTATTTTTTATCAAGTCCGAAACACGCAAGTACAAACGTTTACCAAGAGCTCCTCCAGGATGGTATTTAGCAAAATCTTTGCTTGTGAATCCTCTTAAATCTAATAAACAAACAGCTAATGCATCACCAATTACTAGTTGTGCTGTTGTACTTGTTGTAGGTGCTAAATTATTGGGACAAGCCTCTTTTTCAACATGAGAATTCAATACAAAATCTGCATTTTGACCTAAAAAAGAATCCTTATTTCCTGTAATGGCAATAATTTTATTATTTGAATTTTTAATTAACGGTACCAAAACTTTAATTTCTGGTGTATTACCACTTTTAGAAAGACAAACTACAACATCGTTTTGTTGCACATTTCCTAAATCACCATGAATAGCGTCAGCAGCATGCATAAAAACAGCTGGTGTCCCTGTAGAATTCATAGTAGCAACTATTTTATTGGCAATATTTGCACTTTTTCCTATACCAGTAATAATTACACGACCATCTATATTTAAAATATATTCGACAGCTTTGGCAAATGAATCATCCAAAAAATTAGTAAGATCAGCAATAGATTTACTTTGTAGAGTTATGGTTTCTTTAGCTTTTGCTAAGATTAACGCTTCATTTTTCAAGTCAATAATTATTTAAAAATTGAACTGTAAAAATAGGAATATTTTAGCTACTAAAACTTCTGATTAAAAAGAAAGTTTTTGGTTTTGTATGTTTAATTTTTTCTGTAAATTAGTTTAATTTTAAATATGATTTTTAAGAGTACATAAAAGGATGGATTTATATGTTGCGTTAAAAAAGTTTTTTGGATTTAATCAATTTAAAGGACTTCAGGAAGATGTAGTCAAAAGCATTTTAAATGATGATAATACATTTGTAATAATGCCTACGGGAGGGGGTAAATCACTATGTTATCAATTACCAGCTTTAATGAAAGAAGGAACAGCGATTGTTGTATCTCCTTTAATAGCATTGATGAAAAATCAAGTTGATGCTATTCGAGGTATTTCAGAAACACATGGTATTGCACATGTTTTAAACTCTTCATTAAACAAATCAGAGGTTAATCGGGTTAAAGAAGATATTGCTTCAGGAGTTACTAAACTCCTATATGTAGCGCCTGAATCTTTGATAAAACAAGAATATGTGGACTTTTTGCGAGAACAGAAAATTTCTTTTGTTGCTATCGATGAAGCCCACTGTATTTCTGAATGGGGGCATGATTTTAGACCTGAGTATAGAAATTTGAGGAATATTATCAAGCAAATTGATAATGTGCCAGTTATTGGTTTAACAGCAACTGCTACAGAAAAAGTTCAAGAAGATATACTAAAAACATTAGGAATGACTGATGCTAATGTGTATAAAGCATCTTTTAATAGACCAAATTTATTTTACGAGGTACGTTCTAAAACTAAGAATGTAGAAAAAGATATCATACGATTTATCAAGCAAAAACAAGGTAAATCGGGAATAATCTATTGTCTTAGTAGAAAAAAAGTAGAAGAAATTTCTCAAATACTTCAAGTTAATGGAATAGATGCTTTACCCTATCACGCTGGTTTTGATGCTAAAACCAGATCCAAGCATCAAGACATGTTCTTAATGGAGGATTGTGATGTTGTTGTAGCCACAATAGCTTTCGGGATGGGAATAGATAAACCAGATGTACGTTTTGTTATTCACCATGATATTCCTAAGAGTTTAGAAAGTTATTATCAGGAAACTGGTAGGGCTGGTAGAGATGGAGGTGAAGGCCATTGCTTAACTTTTTATTCTTATAAGGATATTGAGAAGTTAGAAAAATTTATGGCAAATAAACCTGTTGCTGAGCAAGAGGTGGGTCATGCACTGTTACAGGAAGTAGTCGGGTATGCCGAGACATCAATGAATAGGCGTAAATATTTATTGCATTATTTTGGTGAAGACTTCGATGTAGTAAATGGTGAGGGTGCAGATATGGATGACAATATGCGGAATCCAAAAAAGAAGCATGAAGCAAAAGATGATGTAGTGAAACTTCTTAAGGTAGTAGTAGCAACTAATGAAAGGTACAAAGCCAAAGAATTGGTGAATACAATTACAGGAACAGAAAATGCATTATTGAAATCACATAAAACCCATGAACAATCATTTTTCGGTATAGGTAAAGATAAAGGAGCTAATTATTGGATGGCTTTAATCAGACAAATTTTAGTTGTTAACTATATTAGAAAAGAGATAGAACAATATGGGGTTATAAAAATTAATAAAGAAGGGAAAGATTTTATTGAAAATGGAACTTCTTTTATGATGACTGAAGATCATATTTTTAATATTGACGATGACGATTCTATTATAACTAATGCCAGAGCATCATCGGTAGGAGCTGATGAAAAATTAGTTGGATTCTTAAAAGATTTGAGAAAGCAAGTAGGAAAAAAATTAGGAGTTCCTCCGTTTGCAGTTTTTCAAGATCCTTCTATAAATGATATGGCTTTGAAATATCCTGTAACACTTGATGAACTATCTAAAGTGCATGGTGTTGGTGAAGGTAAAGCAAAAAAATACGGTAAAGATTTTGTAAAACTGATATCTAAATATGTAGAGGATAATGACATTGTACGTCCAGATGATTTAGTTGTTAAAAGTACAGGAGTAAATTCGGGACTTAAGTTATATATCATACAAAACACAGATAGAAAATTACCTTTAGATGATATCGCTAAATCAAAAGGATTAGAGATGGGAGATTTAATCAAAGAAATGGAGGCAATCGTATTTTCTGGAACGAAATTAAATATCGACTATGCCATAGAGGATTTATTAGATGAAGACCAACAAGAGGAAATCTATGATTACTTTATGGAAGCTGAAACTGATAAAATTCAAGAGGCACTTGATGAGTTTGATGGTGATTATGATGATGATGAGTTACGATTAATGCGTATTAAATTTACAAGTGATGTAGCTAATTAATACATAAGAATTCATAGTTTATAAAACGATCAAGTAAATAAGATTTAGGATAAAATAACAATAGTATTAAAAGAGCGTGAGGGTTTTAACTCTCACGTTTTTTATATAACTTTCTTTAGAAAAATAGCAGCTTACTTAAATAAAACTCTTTAGTTTTGATTCAAAAAGATTTAATATTATTAATATAAGTAACTGGCTATTTAATTGTATTTACAATAACTTTATCGATAGTAGATGTGCTATCGCAACGAATAACATATAAATCTACATTTTTACTTGTAACATAATACTCTGCACAAGGTTTTTGTCTAGGTTTACTTTTTCCAAAATTTACATCTCCTTTTTTCAAGATCATAGATATTTGAGCAGTATCTATTTTATGCTGTGACATAGTGAGTTTTGCTTCTTCAGAGAAAACACGTTGTCTAATTCTAATTGTTTTCAATGTTCTAGCATCCATTCCATAATCGAACGAAACATTTTTATTTTTCCAGAAGTAAGCAACAGCCAATGAACCAAGAGAAACTCCTATTAAATAATATCCAAATCTTTTTAATAAATGCATAATTTAATTTTGTCGTGCAAAAGTATTACTATAAATGAAAAAGAAGTAATCTTTTTCAAGATTACTTCTAAATTTACTGAAAAATAATTCCAGTAAATCCCCCACTTAAATTCATTATAGCGGTATAAAAGCTTGAATTTTATAAAATTCATTAGCATTTAACTTATCGTTAGAAATATTTGGGCCAGCAGCAAAACGAAACCAAACACCATTATTTAAGGTGGCTTTCACATAACCTCCTAAAAATTGATATAAGGTTTTAGTATCACCATTATCAACTCTGGTTTGTCCTAAATGTTCGTAAAATCCTCCAAAAGAGAAATGTTTACTAACTTTATAGCCAGGAATAACCCAATTTAACATTAAGTCTTGCGAATTTCCTTCACCTCTTAAACTCATATAATAAGCATGATACGTTTCAAATTCAAATCTTCCAGAATTATAAACTAGAAATAAGCTTGGAATTACACTTTCAGCAATCTTTGTTCCTGCTGTATTTGATAATAATTTTCCATGTCCAAATCCTAAACTCGGATTAACATATAGTTTACCATCTTTCGAAGCAAAACCTAATCCAACTCCCGTTTCTAAGAACAGATCTTTACCTTGATTTCCGAAGGAAGGGTTTACCCAAAATACACTATAGAAGGTTAAGTTTGTTTTTGGTTTTAACTCAAATGAACCTAGAAAAACATTATTAAAGCCTGCACCGCTATTATGAATGGGCATTATTGCAAATGATGTTTTTGTTTTTTCAGTTTTCTCTTCTTGAGCTGTAATTAAAGTGAATGATAATACGAATAATAATATGATTGATTTTTTCATGATTTCTTTTAGTTATTAATTAAATTTTGGACTTCTTTTTTCTAAGAAAGCGGACATGCCTTCTTTTTGACTTTTGGTGTGGAATAATGAATGAAATACTTTACGTTCAAATATGATCCCTTCTCTTAGATTGCTTTCAAGAGATTGATTTACAGATTCTTTTGCAGCTATTAATGCAGTTTTAGAATAGTTAGTAAGTGTTTTTGCTTGTTTTAATACCTCATCTGTAAAATTTGGATTAGGAAAAACCTTAGAGACTAACCCCATCTTCTCAGCTTCTTTGGCGTTAATATTTCTACCAGTTAAAATAATTTCCATAGCCTTAGATTTACCTACCAATCTGGTGAGACGTTGAGTACCTCCAATACCAGGTATAACACCAAGTTTGATTTCGGGTTGCCCAAATAAAGCACTTTCTGATGCGTAAATAATATCGCACATCATTGCCAATTCACAACCACCACCAAATGCATACCCGCTAACAGCAGCTATTATAGGTTTTTTTATTCTGGCTAATACTTCCCAATGACTGAAATAATCTTCGTGAAACATTTGAGAAAAATCTTTTTGAGCCATTTCTTTAATATCAGCACCTGCGCAGAACACATTTTCATTTCCTTTAATAATAAAGCAATTCACAGAATCTAATGTGTCATATTTTTGTAATCCAGTTATTAACTCATGCATGAGTTCCGTGTTAAGTGCATTTAATGCTTTAGGACGGTTTAGTGTAGCAACTACTATCCTATCTATTTGTTCAAATAGTACGTTCATAATGATAAGTTTTAAGTGTTAAGAGTCCCATATAGCGCCGTAAGCAGGAATACCTCTTGCTTCCATAGCATGCACTACTTTTTGTGTAAGACTTTGGTTTGAAATGCATATTATAGCTTCGGCATTAAAATCTGAATACGCCTTGTAAGCCAATTTCACTAAATCAGGTTTCCCTTTTTCGTCGGTGTTCCAGATTATAGCATTTGGTTGAACATTCCTAATTTCATTAACTAAATTATCCCCATATGTCTTTTCTGGAGTTCGTGTAGACCAAATGAGTACAGAAGGGGTTTCATTTAATAATAAATGAGGTAAACAAGGTCCAATGCCACTCCCTGTAGCTACCCAAATTACTTTATTAAATAATTTATCTACATTACCAACACCTGCCGTTGGTATTCCTTTAACCCATATTTTTTCAGGTTTATCAGAAATGAATTGACCAGTCCAGTCTCCAGCTCTAGAAATCGTTAATCTAAATCCGTCTTGATTAGGTGATGGAACATTTGCAAATGAATGCCATTCTAGTAATGGATTTCTACTTAAAGCTGTTGAAGAGCCAGCAAATGGTGTTACTCCATAATTGAAAGAGGTTAATGCAACATGATTCGAAGGTCTTGTGATTTGGATCGGTACTTTTTTTAAACGTAACCAAGGCAAAACAACGCTTATCGTTAGTAAAATTAAAATCCAGAAGTCTAATTTTTGCCAGAAAGGTACAGTAGTAAGTTCTTGTCCGAGGAAAAGAAACATTTGTACCCAGAATAAAATTAATACTGACCATCCTCCAATTCGGTGTGTAATTTCAAATTGGTTATGAAACTTAGTTCTAATTTTAGGTAGTGCCATGATAACAATACCTATCAATAAAACTAAAATTAGAGGAGTAATGATTAGAATACTTATGCTAATTTCATGTGTTCCGTTAATAACGCCATAATAGATAGCTCCAACAAAAATACAATACCAGATAGTTCCCATTGTAGCACTAGAACTGTGCAAGCCGCCAAAATGGTATACTTTAGCGCACACTCGTCTAATAAATAAAGGCCAACTTTTAGGAACACTAGTAGCTGCTTTAAAAAGAAGATTAACAATGTATTGTTGCCGTATCAAAATAGCGAGCGCAAAGTTTAATAAAATAACACGAGCTAAACTATTTAAAGCTATGTTGTTTACTTGAAACCAATTCCAAGAACAGATACTTTTATAAAGTATGTAAGAATTGATTAATATAATGAGTATAAATAGTCTTTGATAAGGTATAAACAAGGGGAGTTTACCTATTCTATACAAAAGACTTTTCTTTGGAGGTAAAATGATATTTTCCATAATTACGATTGTATAAATTGTTCTCTTAATACCTTTTTATCTATTTTACCTCTAGATGTTTTTGGAAGATGATCTAATATTCTAAAGTCACTTGGAAGATAATAATAGGGGAGTTGCTCCTCAATAGATTCAATAATCCTCTCTATTAAGTTATCAGTTTTAGTATCAGATAGGCTTATGAACGAAACCAAATTATTCTTATGTTTTAAAGTTACAGCACGCTTAACTTCACTAAAGCTTTCAATGATTTTACTGATAGCGTCTAATTCAACTCTAAAACCTTTAATCTTTACTTGGTCATCAATTCTACCGTAGTGCATTAACTCTCCATTCTCATTCCATTTTCCTAAATCACCAGTATTGAACATTTTAGCATCTTTCTTTAAAAAGATATCCGAACTATATCGTTTGGTATTTAATTCTTTATTGTTAATGTAGCCGTTTGTTACACAGTCTCCACCGGCCCACATGATGCCAACTTCGCCAATTTTTAAAGGCTTTTTATTTTCATCTAAAATATAAACGGTATTGTTTGGTGTGGGTTTACCAATCGAAAGCTCGTGACTATTGAGATCACATTTTTTCATAGTATTTACAATAGTGGTTTCTGTTGGACCACATGAATTATAAAAAGTGCATTTTCGTGACCATGTATTAGCAAGAATAACAGGACAAGGTTCACCAGCCACAGCTACAGTTTCTACCTTATTACATTTACTAGCGTCTATTGTTGTTAATAACGATGGAGTTGCTATGATAACATTAGCGCGTTCAGCAGTTTTCTGAATATCCTTCCCTCTAACCAATAAAGTGCCTCCATTACCTAAACATCCTAAAATTTCCCAAGCAGCCATATCAAAAGAAATATTAAGTAATTGTGCCACTTTTGTTCCTGGTGTAATATTTAAGTTACCTGGAGTATTATATAGAATATTACATAAGTTCTTGTGAGTTACCTCTACGCCATTAGGTGTTCCAGTTGTACCAGAGGTAAATAGAATAAAACATCCTTTATGTTCGTCATCATTAACATGATTTATTAATTTTATGTTTCCATAAAGATTCTTGTAAATGTCTTTTTCTAGTTCCTTATCTATAAAGATAGAGGAGTTTTCATTGAAGAATTTTAGCTTGTCTTGATATTTAGCAAGTGATAGAATGATTTTTACATTACTTACTTCAGAAATCTCTTGAAGCATACTTACAGGTACAATTCGAGGGTCTTGTGGAATATAAATAGCTCTTAATTTCAAGGCTGCAATAATTCCAATGAGCATATCTATGGATCGATTTACATATAAGCCGATTTTATCTCCACTTGAAATTCCTTTCTGTTTTAATATTAAAGCAAGGATAGTAGCTTCATCATCTAGCTGTTTATAAGTTATCGCTTTAGTTTCATAAATAGCTGCAATGTTACTGGGTGTTTTAACCACCCAATGTTCAAAAGCATGAATGATATTCTTAAAAGGAGTTTCTAACGATGGAGCGATACCATTTTCTATAAATTTTTTTTGTTCATCAGAAGATAAATTGCTTAAAGTGTTAAGATTAACTCTTTCTTTTAAATATGAGAATGTATCATTGCCATATTCGAAATAATCAGGGTTATTATCTATAATTGATTTTTTCATGATTTATTTTGTTGTGGGTTTATACTAAAATTGACGAACTGCAGTTTCAATTTTCAAGGACAAATAACTCTTTAAAGTATCACAGAAGTATCACAGAAAAATCAATTATATGTAACATTTATTTTTTTATAAATTAGCAACCACCCCGAATAATCTACTTTCTTATGAAAAAAATTTTAATAATAGACGACGATAAAGCCATATCTAAACTATTAGAAATTAATATTTCGAATAACGGTTACACCACCGAAACAGCATACGATGGCGAACAAGGAACAGCCTTAGCACTTGATAATGATTTTGCTTTAATATTATTAGACATTACACTGCCTAAACTTGATGGTATAGAAGTTTGTAAGCGGATAAGAAAAGAAAAACAAACTCCTATTATTATGCTCACAGGAAAAACACAAGAGTTAGATAAAGTTTTAAGTCTCGAACTTGGAGCAGATGATTATGTAACTAAACCTTTTGGAATTAGGGAACTAATGGCTCGTATGAAAGCCGTTATAAGACGTTGCAATGATGAACCCAATAAAATTCAAAATAAGACGTTACTATTTGGAGATTTGTTTATCGATATTGCTAAAAGAAAAGTAATGAAGAACCAGGATAAGATTGGCTTATCACCTAAAGAGTTTGAATTACTGATACTATTAGCATCTAATCCTGGTAAAATATTTAGTAGAATAAATTTATTACAAATTGTATGGGGATATGATTTCAAAGGGTATTCGCACACTGTGAATTCACATATAAACAGACTTAGAAGTAAAGTAGAGCTGGACATGACTAATCCAGAGTTTATTTTAACTGAATGGGGAATAGGTTATAAGTTTAATGAAGAATTAAGCGCTTCTTTTAATGAAGAATTATCGATCACTATCTAATAAGTTTATACTTAAATTAGGTGTACTTTTTTTAATAACAATACTTGTAATAGGAGTACTGTACATAACAGTAACTTTTTTTTTGCTTGATAAATTTTACAGTCAAACAACACAGAGATTAAATGCTGATGTAGCTAATCATTTAATAGAAGAAAAATTTAAAGAAGATTCTCCTTTTTTAGAAAATGGAAAAATAAATAAAAAACTTTTTGACGATATAATGCACGATATGATGGCAGTTAACAGAGCTATAGAAGTGTATTTATTAAACGAAAGTGGTGAAGTATTACATTCATTGGTATTAGATCATTCGGATGAATATGAAGCAATAAAAAAAGTTAATCTAATACCTATAAGAAAATTTATAGCAGATAATACAATCTATGTTTTAGGTGATGACCCCAAAAACACTGAAAACAAAAAAATTTTCTCTGCAGCTTCTTTTTCAAGTAGAGGAAAGAAAGGATTTATATATATATTATTAGCAAGTCAAAGTTTCGAACAAATATGTAAAAGTTTATTTAAAGGTTATTTTTCAAAATTAACATTTATAACATTATTTATAACTATGTTCTTAGCTATGGGTATTGGAGGTTTAAGTATATTTTTAATTTCTAAAAGCTTACTATTAATAATATATTACGTAAATCGATTTAAAGAAGGAGATTTAAATAGTAGAATACCAGAAGCCGAGAAATCTAATTTATCCATACTAGCAACTACATTCAATGAAATGGCAATTACCATATCGCAAAGTATTGAAGAGATAAATTCAATAAATACCTTTAAGAAAGAGTTAATCGCTAATGTATCTCATGATTTGAGAACACCATTAACAGTTATTAGAGGATATGCAGAAACATTGAAAGATGAGGTGAGTGAAATTACTGATAGTGATAGAAAAGAGTTTTTAAATATTATTGAAAAAAGTACAATGTCTTTATCAAATCTTGTGAATCACTTAAACGATTATTCAAATTTAGATGCCAGAGAAATAGTACCACAAAAAACTGTATTCAATGTAGTTAATTTAATTAAAGATATTATTAATCGTTATGAAATTATTGCTAGAGACAAAAAGATAAAAATAGAGGTTAACTATGAAGAAGAAACTTTAAAACAGGTATATGCAGATAAGATATTGATAGAACGCGTATTTCAAAATATTTTTGATAATGCTCTTAAATTTACACCTGAGCACGGTAGTATTTATTTTTTTGTAAAAAATAAATTGAAAGACACAATTACTATACAAATTAAAGACACTGGTCCGGGTATGAAGAAGGAAGATATTGATTCAGTTTTTAAAAAATACACAAAATTATCAACCAGTTCTAGCGAAGATAAAGGTGTTGGATTAGGATTAGCGATCGTTAAAAAAATTATGGAACTTCATAATACTGAAGCTAAATTTTATTGTGATTACACTAAAGGATGTGTATTTGAATTTACGTTACCTATCAAAGATTCATTAAAGAATTAATAAATTAATATCTCTAAAAGGGATATCAAACCAATCAGCCACAGTTTTGTTTGTTAATATACCATGATAAAAATACATACCATTACGCAAACTTTTATCAAAACGAGCAGCATTTTCAAAGCCACCTTCTTCAGCAATATTAAGTAAATAAGGAGTTAAGATATTACTTATAGATACCGAAGCAGTTCGCGAATAACGTGACGGAATATTAGGTACACAATAATGTATAACACCATGCTCTCTAAAGGTAGGAGTACTATGTGAGGTAATTTTAGAGGTTTCAAAACAACCACCTCTATCAATACAAACATCTACAATAACAGCGCCATCTTTCATGTGTTCTATCATCGTTTCTGTAACTACAATAGGAGATCTGTCTACACCTCTAATTGCCCCAATAGCAACATCACAACGCATTAAAGCTTTTAATAAAGACTTTGGTTGTACTGTTGAAGTATAAATAGGTGTGTGTATGTATTGCTGTAAGCGGCGCAATTTCGTGATAGAATTATCAAATACTTTTACCCGTGCACCTAGTCCAATAGCAGCTTTAGCTGCAAACTCACCAACAGTTCCAGCACCTAAAATAACAACATCACTAGGAGGAACACCACCAATATTCCCTAATAATAAACCATTACCACCGTTAGCAGTAGTCATTAATTCTGCTGCAATATGCATTGAGGCGATTCCTGCTATTTCACTTAATGATTTTAAAATAGGAAAAACACCATGCTCATCTTTAATATAATCGTATGCTATAGCTGTAATTCTTTTTTTAGCTAAAGCTTCAAAGTACTTTTTACTTTGAGTTTTTAACTGTAAAGCAGATATTAGGAAAGCTTGAGGATTCATTAAGGCAATCTCATCCAAAGAAGGAGGTTCAACCTTAACTACCAGATTACAAGCAAATACTTCTTTTATATCATATGAAACTTTTGCACCAGCCTCAGAATATTCTCTATCAGAATAATTAGCACCTTCACCAGCTGTAGTTTCTACAACAACTCTATGACCATGAGCAACAAGTGCAGCTACAGCATCTGGAGTTAAACTAATTCTTTTTTCTTGTAAATGTGTTTCTTTTGGTAAACCAATAAACAACTCACCTTTTTGCTTTTTAATTTCAAGCGTTTCAGGTTGTGGTAGTAATTGTTCTTTTGTAAAAGGAGAAATACCCATTGATGTTATTTAAGTTGAATGTTACGTTGACCATTATCTAACAATGTAATATTGATATCAACAGACTCTAAAGGTAATAAATTTTTAATATTTTCAGGCCATTCAACTAAACACCAATTGTCGCTGTAAAAATAGTCTTCAATTCCTATATCGTAGGCTTCATCTTCATTTTCAATTCTGTAGAAATCAAAATGATACACCTGATCTTCGTTATTAGTAATATATTCATTTACTATAGAGAAAGTAGGTGAGTGTGCAATATCTTCAACTCCTAACACTTTACAAACTTCTTTAATAAGGGTTGTTTTCCCAACTCCCATTGGTCCATTAAACAACAAAATTTTATACTTACATGCAGTAATTAACTCCTTTGCTACTGAAGTGAGCTCATTCAACGAGTAATTTCTATTCATATGTACTATTTCAAATAAAGTGCTAACTTAAACAAAAACTATTTATATCGATAATGTCCAATAATTTTAAATTTAAATAAGCAGTCTTCCAAAACTTGTCCAGCACCTATATTATGAACAACTAAGGGAGTTGTACCATCGTTAGACATTTTATTCACTATTATGCCTATATGTGTTGTGCTTCCGAATAAATTCCAAGTAACTATATCTCCTGGTAAGTAATCTTTCGGATTATCTGTTATTGGCTTTATAATTCCTTTTCTTTTAAAAAAAGTCATTAAGTTCGGGACTCTTCGATGGTCTATGTTAGTATCGGTTTTCTTTAACCCCCAAATTTTTGGATATAAAGAGAAGTTTTCTTTCATATCTAAATGGACCTCTTTTTGTAGGTCAATTCCTAGTTTTCGGTATGCTCTAACAATAACATCGGTACAAACTCCTTTGTGTTTTGGAACATCGCCATTTGGATAAGAAATGGAAAAATAACTAGGGTCATATTCTACAGTATCATTTACCAATGTTAAAGCCGCTTCATTAAGTGTATCTTGTGCTTTTAAAACAAAGCAATGAAACAAGTTAAATACTACGAAAAAGTGAACAATCTTTTTCATTATTTAGTATTATAAATAGCGCATGGTATAACTACTTCTTCTAATGAAATACCACCGTGTTGGTATGTATTTCTAAAATATTTAACAAAATGATTAAAATTGTTAGGGTATGCAAAAAATAAATCTTCTTTGGCAAAAATAAAAGGACTATTTATGGTAATACTTGGTAAAAATATGTCTTTCGGATTTTTTACAGCAAACACATCCTTATCTTCATAACTAAGACTCCTTCCTGTTTTGTAACGTAAATTGGCACTTATATTTTTATCTCCAATAACTTTGGTCGGATTTTTACAGTTGATAGTACCGTGATCCGTAGTTAAGATTAGTTTTTGACCTAGTTCTTTGGCTTTTTGAATAATAGCCAATAGCGGAGAGTTTTTAAACCAACTTACAGTTAACGATCGATACGCTTTATCGTCTCCTACCAATTCTTTAATAACTTCCATTTCAGTTTTAGCATGCGAAAGCATATCAACAAAATTATAAACAACAACTGTTAAATCATTTTGTTTGGTGCCTTTGTAATTTTCTGCTAACTCTTTTCCATTTTTCAAAGAGGTTATCTTATAGTATTCGTGTTTTATATCTAGATTCAAACGTTTTATTTGGTCCGCTAAAAAATCTGCTTCAAATAAATTCTTACCTCCATCGTCCGTATCATTTCTCCAAAATTCTGGGTGTCTTTTTTCCATTTCAGAAGGCATTAATCCTGAAAAAATAGCATTTCTAGCATATTGTGTAGCTGTAGGAAGTATACTAAAGTAGGCGTGTTCCACTTCTTTTCTGTAAAAATTATTGATAAAAGGTTCTAATGTTCTGTACTGATCGTAGCGTAAGTTATCGATAACAACAAGTAAAGTACCTTTTTCCTTATCAATATTAGGAACAACATAATCTTTAAAAAGAGTATGCGAGAAAGTAGGTTTATCATCTCCTGTTAACCAATTCTGATAATTATTTTTTATAAACTTAAAAAATTGAGAGTTAGCTTCGGATTTCTGACTTTCCAATATACCAAGCATCCCTTCATCATCTATATTCTCTAACTCAAGCTCCCAGTGAATAAGACGCTTGTATAATTCAACCCATTCTTGATATGAATTTACCATTGCCAAATCCATAGTTATCTTTCGAAACTCTTGCTGGTAATTAGATGTAGTTTTTTCTGAAATCAAACGAGAGTGATCTAAATTCTTTTTTAAACTCAACAAAATTTGATTAGGATTAACAGGCTTTATCAAGTAGTCAGCAATCTTGGAACCAATTGCTTCTTCCATTATATATTCTTCCTCACTTTTCGTAATCATTACTACAGGAAGGTTAGGCTGTTGCTGTTTAATTTGTGTTAACGTTTCTAAACCCGAAATTCCTGGCATATTTTCATCTAGAAAAACAATATCAAAATTTGTTTCAAGAACTAAATCTACTGCATCAGCGCCATTGGTACAGGTGGTAACGTTATAATTTTTTTGTTCAAGGAAGATAATGTGTGGTTTTAATAAATCGATTTCATCATCTACCCACAGAATGTTAATTTTACTCATAGTTAAAGTTCTTTGTCGATATTTCTAACGACTAAAAATAGTTTTGTTGTATTTAAAAACCTAAAGTTACGTTAATAAAAATAGTAATTGTTTGGTGTAGTAATTAAAATGCATTTACATTTGTTTAAAACATTGTATTTATTTTGAATAGAGTAAAAACGAATAAACTGAAAATATTAAATGATCCTATTTATGGATTCATCTCGATACCAAACTCTTTGATTTTTGATATTATTGAACATCGATATTTCCAGCGTTTACGAAGAGTATCTCAAATGGGACTCTCAAATTTAGTATACCCCGGAGCTAATCACACACGATTTCATCATGCTATAGGTTGCATGCATTTAATGCAAAAAGCTGTACATGTTCTACGTAGTAAGAATATTGATATTTCTGAAGAGGAAGCCAATGCGTTATACATAGCGATATTATTACATGATATCGGTCATGGCGCATTTTCTCATGCACTAGAGCATAGTATTGTAAATGAAATTGCTCACGAAGAGATTTCATTGAAGTTTATGAAAAAACTGAATGAAGAATTTAGTGGAGATTTAAGTTTAGCAATACAGATTTTTGAAGGAAAATATCATAGAGGTTTTTTTAATCAGCTAATATCTTCACAGTTAGATATTGATAGATTAGATTATTTGAAAAGAGATAGTTTCTATACAGGTGTTACTGAAGGAAATATATCTTCCGATCGATTAATAGCAATGATGAATGTGAAGAAAGACGAATTAGTGATTGAAGAAAAAGGAATTTATTCTGTAGAAAAATTTCTAATCGCAAGGCGCTTAATGTATTGGCAAGTATATCTACACAAAACATCACTATCTGCAGAAACGTTACTTGTAAAAACACTTAAAAGAGCCAAAGAGCTGGCAAAAAAAGGGGTAGAGTTACCTGCAAGTTCTTCGCTACGCTATTTTCTGTACAATACAATAAGTGAAGATAATTTTACAGATGAGACTTTAGAAGTATTTTCAAGATTGGATGATTATGATGTATTATCTGCGATAAAAGAATGGGTTTTTGTTGAAGATTTAATTTTAGCACAATTATCAAAAATGATTGTACATAGAAGGTTATTAAAAATTGAAATTCAAGATAAAGCCTTTTCAGATAAATTTAAAAATAAAGCAATCAATAGATTAAAAAAACTAGAAGGCTACACTGAGGAGTGGTTAGAATACTTTATGTTTTTTGATAAAGTCAGTAATCAGGCGTACAATAAAGATAAGCCTATAAACATCGTAACAAAAAAAGGAAAACTGAAAGATATTGTAAAAGCTTCTGATAATTTGAATTTGAAACCTTTATACAAACCTGTGGTTAAATATTACTGCTGTCATCCAAAGAATTTTCTTTTGAGTTAAGCCATATCACAAACATTAAACAAAAATAATTACTTTTGCAGTTAATGGAGTTTACAGCAAAACAAATAGCAGATATCTTAGAAGGTGAAATCATTGGTAATCCTGATGAGAAAGTATCTAAATTAGCAAAAATAGAAGAAGGTCAAATAGGATCTTTAACATTTTTAGCTAATCCTAAGTATATCAACTATGTTTATACTACACAGTCGTCAATAATTATTGTAGGTAAAGATTTTATCAAAGAGAAAGATCTAGAAACTACCTTAATTAAGGTAGAAGATCCTTATGAATCTTTTTCAAAATTACTATCGTATTATAATGATGCGAAAAATAATAAAGTAGGTAGAGAAACGCCTGTATATGTGTCGGAGTCTGCTACTATAGGAGATAACGAGTACATAGGAGCGTTCTCGTATATTTGTGAAAATGTAAGCATAGGTAATAATGTGAAAATTTATCCTAATTCTTACATAGGTGATAATGTAACGATAGGTGACAATTGTACAATATTTTCAGGTGTTAAAATATATTCAGATACAATCATAGGTAATAATTGTAAAATACATTCAGGAAGTATCATAGGATCTGATGGATTTGGTTTTGCACCAAATAAAAATGGAGTATACAATGCTATTCCACAAATAGGAAATGTAATTATTGAAGATAATGTTGATATTGGTGCGAATTCTACCATCGATAGAGCTACTTTAGGTTCAACAATTATAAGAGAAGGAGTAAAGCTTGATAATCAAATTCAAGTAGCACATAATGTTGAAATAGGAAAAAATACAGTAATAGCATCACAAACAGGTATAGCAGGTTCTACTAAAGTAGGTGAAAACTGCATGATTGGAGGGCAAGTAGGGATAGCAGGACATTTAAGTTTAGGAAATAATTTACAAATACAAGCACAATCCGGTATTAGTAAAAACTTAAAAGATAATGCAATAGTGCAAGGAACCCCGGCATTCGGTTATACAGATTTTAACAAATCATATGTACATTTTAGAAATTTACCTAAAATAACAACAACTATTCATAAACTAGAAAAAGAGTTAAAGACTCAAAAAGAACAAAATGGGTAATAAGCAAAAGACCATAGAGAATGACGTTACATTATCTGGTGTAGGTTTGCATACAGGTAACCAAGTAACAATGACTTTTAAGCCTGCGCCAGAAAACCATGGTTTCGCATTTAAGCGTATTGATTTAGAAGGACAACCTATCATTGAAGCAAGAGCAGAGTATGTAGTTAATACTCAACGAGGAACTAACATGGAAAAAAATGGAGTTCAAATTCAAACTTCTGAACATGTCTTAGCTGCCGCTATAGGTTTAGATATAGACAATTTATTAATAGAGATTAACGCATCTGAGCCACCAATAATGGATGGTTCATCTAAATTTTTCATAGAGGCATTAGAAAAAGCAAATGTTGTAGAACAAGATGCTGAAATAGAAGAATATATTGTTAAAGAGATTATTTCTTACAAAGATGAAATTTCTGGTAGTGAAATTATACTAATGCCAGCTCAAGAGTACCAAGTAACTACCATGGTAGATTTTGGAACGAAGGTATTAGGAACACAAAATGCTACACTTAGTAATATAGCTGATTTTAAAGAAGAAATTTCATCTGCAAGAACATTTAGCTTTCTACATGAAATTGAAACACTTTTAGAACATGATTTGATTAAAGGTGGCGATTTAAATAATGCTATTGTATATGTAGATAAAGAACTTTCGGAAAGCACTACTGAAAAATTAAAAAAAGCATTCAATAAAGACGATATTAAAATAAAGCCCAACGGTATTCTAGATAACTTAGAGTTACACTGGGCAAATGAGGCTGCAAGACACAAGTTATTAGATGTAATTGGTGATTTAGCCTTAGTTGGTACACGAATAAGGGGTAAAGTAATTGCAAATAAACCAGGACATTTAGTAAATACTACCTTTGCTAAGAAATTGGCCAAAATAATAAAAAAGGAGAAACGTAATAATGTTCCTGTTTATGATTTAAGTCAGCCACCATTAATGGATATTCATAAAATTATGGATATTTTACCACATAGACCTCCATTCTTGTTAGTTGATAGGATTCTAGAATTATCTGACACACATGTTGTAGGTATGAAAAATGTGACTATGAATGAAGATTTCTTTGTAGGACATTTTCCTGGAGCTCCTGTTATGCCTGGAGTTTTACAAATTGAAGCAATGGCTCAATGTGGAGGTGTGTTAGTATTAAGTACAGTACCAGATCCAGAAAATTACTTAACATATTTCATGAAAATGAACAATGTTAAATTTAAACAAAAAGTATTACCAGGTGATACTTTAATATTTAAATCTGAGTTAGTAACTCCTATAAGAAGAGGCATATGTCATATGCAAGCCTATGCTTATGCAAACGGAAGAATAGTAGCAGAAGCTGAGCTAATGGCACAAATAAGTAAAGTAAAATAATTATGAATCAACCATTAGCATACGTCCATCCGCAAGCAAAAATAGCCAGAAATGTAGTTATAGAACCTTTTTCTACTATCCACGCCAATGTTGAAATAGGGTCAGGCACATGGATTGGCTCAAACGTAACAATTATGGAAGGTGCACGTATTGGAAAAAATTGTAGAATTTTTCCTGGTGCAGTAGTTTCTGCGATTCCTCAAGATTTAAAGTTTGATGATGAAGAAACTACCGTTGTAATTGGAGATAATGTTACAATTCGTGAATGCGTTACAATAAACAGAGGAACATCAGATAGGCATAAAACCGTAATAGGTGATAATTGTTTAATAATGGCATACTGTCATGTTGCACACGATTGCATTGTAGGGGATAATTGTATTTTTTCTAATAATTCTACTTTAGCAGGCCACGTAACTGTAGGAGATAACGTAGTTTTAGCAGGTATGGTAGCTGTACATCAGTTTGCTTCAGTAGGTCAGCACGCTTTCGTTACTGGAGGTTCTTTAGTGCGAAAAGATGTGCCACCGTTTGTCAAAGCAGCGCGTGAACCACTTTCATACGTTGGAATCAATTCAATTGGGCTAAGAAGAAGAGGGTATTCAACAGATAAGATTAGAGAGATACAAGATATATACAGAATTTTATTTCAAAAAAACTATAACAATTCACAAGCAATTGAAATTATGGAAGCAGAAATGGAAGCAACTTCTGAAAGAGATGAAATTATACAGTTTATAAAAGATTCTCATAGAGGAATAATGAAAGGATATTACAAAACAAATTAAAAATTAATAATGGCAACTACATCAGATATCAAAAACGGACTTTGTATGAGATACAACAACGACATTTATAAGGTTGTTGAATTTTTACATGTAAAACCAGGTAAAGGACCAGCATTTGTAAGAACAAAATTAAAAAGTGTTACAAATGGTAAGGTTATAGATAACACATTTCCTTCAGGAAGAAAAATTGAAGATGTAAGAGTAGAAACTCATAAATTTCAATTTTTGTATAAAGAAGGAGAAACGTATCACTTCATGAATCAAGTAGATTATTCTCAAATCACATTGGAGAAGGCCGCTTTAGATGCACCAGAATTAATGAAAGAAGGAGAGATAGTTACTATTATTATCAATTCAGAAGATGAAATGCCATTATCTGTAGAAATGCCTGCTAGTGTAATTTTAGAAGTTGTACATACCGAGCCAGGTGTTAAAGGAAATACAGCTACAAATGCTACAAAGCCTGCGAAAGTAGAAACAGGAGCAAGCGTTAATGTACCTCTTTTTATCAATGAAGGTGATAAAATAAAGGTAGAAACAACAAAAGGGACTTACCAAGAACGTATTAAAGAATAAATTATAATCCCGCATAAAGCGGGATTTTTTCTAGCATGAAATTCAAAGAAACTCAAACATTAAAGCAAATTGCAGATCTTTTACAATTACAATTTGTTGGAGATCCAAATTTTGGAATTACAGGAATTAATGAAATTCATGTTGTTGGAAAAGGAGAAATTGTTTTTGTAGATCATCCTAAGTATTATGATAAAGCATTACAATCTGCTGCAACAACAATATTGATAAATAAAGAGGTGGATTGTCCTGAAGGTAAAACATTATTAATTTCAGATGATCCTTTTAGAGATTTCAATAAGATAACAAAACATTTTAATCCATTTATAGCTTCGAAAGAAAGTATAGCTTCTTCAGCAATAATAGGTGAGAATACTATAATTCAACCAAATGTATTTATAGGTGAGAATGTTAGAATAGGGAAAAACTGTATTATTCATTCAAATGTTTCAATAAATAATAATTGTATAATTGGAGATGATGTTACTATTTATTCGAATGCAGTTTTAGGAAGTAACGCGTTTTACTATAAAAATAGACCTGAAGGTTTTGACCCTTTAGTCTCAGGAGGTAGTGTTGTTATAGAAAATAATGTCGACATAGGAGCTTCATGTACTATAGATAGAGGTGTTACAGGAGCTACTACTATTGGTGAAGGTACTAAAATAGACAACCAAGTTCATGTTGGTCATGATACCGTGATAGGGAAAAAATGTTTGATTGCAGCTCAAACTGGAATTGCAGGATGTACTGTTATTGAAGATGAAGTTACAATGTGGGGGCAGGTTGGTGTTGTAAGCGGACTTCATATAGAAAAAGGAACGGTGTTAATGGCGCAAACAGGAGTTATGAAATCACTGAAAAAGGGAATCTATTTCGGAACACCACAAGCAGAATATCGCCAAACTATGCGAGAAATTATATATTTAAAAAACCAAACAAATAAACATAAAAAGTAACAATAATTTAATTGGTAATACTCAATTAAAAAACTATTTTTGCTTGACTTAAATTAAAAATAAACCGATGAGCGTTTTAGTAAATAAAGATTCAAAAATTATAGTACAAGGATTTACAGGAAGTGAAGGTACTTTCCATGCTGGTCAAATGATTGAATATGGAACTAATATTGTGGGTGGTGTTACACCAGGTAAAGGTGGACAAGAGCACTTAGGTAAACCTGTTTTTAATACTGTTGATGAAGCAGTACAAAAAGCAGAAGCTGATACTTCAATTATTTTCGTTCCTCCAGCTTTTGCTGCTGATGCAATCATGGAATCTGCTGAAGCAGGGATAAAAGTAATTATATGTATTACTGAAGGTATTCCTACAGCAGACATGGTTAAGGTAAAATCTTACATCGATGCTAAAGAAGATTGTACTTTAGTTGGACCAAACTGTCCAGGAGTAATTACTCCAGATGAAGCTAAAGTTGGTATTATGCCAGGGTTTATCTTTAAAAAAGGAAAAGTAGGAATTGTTTCTAAATCAGGAACATTAACATATGAAGCTGCAGACCAGGTTGTAAAGCAAGGTTTTGGAGTAACTACTGCAATCGGTATTGGAGGAGATCCTATTATAGGAACTACTACAAAAGAAGCTGTAGAGTTATTAATGAACGATGAAGAAACAGAGGCTATAGTAATGATAGGTGAAATCGGTGGTCAATTAGAAGCTGAAGCTGCTCGTTGGATTAAAGCTGATGGTAATCGTAAACCGGTAGTTGGTTTTATCGCAGGACAAACTGCACCAGCTGGTAGAACTATGGGGCACGCAGGTGCTATTGTAGGTGGAGCAGATGATACAGCACAAGCAAAAATGAAGATTTTAGCAGAAAACGGTATTCACGTTGTTGAGTCTCCTGCAAAAATTGGTGAAATGGTGGCTAAAGTGCTTTCTTAATAAGATACGTATTGTATTAAATATTAAAATTCCCGTATTCTTGCGGGAATTTTTATTTGAAATAAATGCAATCACTATTTTGCATAAAAATTATATATTTAAACATTCAACTTTAACAAAATAATAAATGAAACTTTTAGAAAATAAAACAGCTATAATTACTGGAGCCACAAGAGGTATCGGTAAAGGTATAGCTATAGAGTTTGCTAAGCAAGGTGCAAATATTGCATTTACATATAATTCATCTGTTGATGCAGCGAATGCTTTGGAAAATGAATTGAAAGAATTTGGGATTAATGCAAAAGGATATCAATCTAATGCAGCTGAATTTGATGCTGCACAGGAATTAGCGAAAAGTGTTTTAGAAGAATTTGGAACTATAGATGTACTAATTAATAATGCAGGAATAACTAAGGATAATTTATTATTACGTATTTCAGAAACCGATTTTGATAAAGTTATTGAAGTAAACCTTAAATCTGTATTTAATTTAACCAAAGCTGTAATTAAACCAATGATGAAACAACGTGCTGGATCTATTATAAATATGAGTTCGGTTGTAGGTTTAAAAGGTAATGCAGGTCAAGCAAATTATGCGGCTTCTAAAGCTGGGATTATAGGATTTTCAAAATCTGTAGCGCTAGAATTAGGTTCTCGTAATATTCGTAGTAACGTAGTTGCTCCAGGATTTATAGAAACTGAAATGACTGCTAAGTTAGATGAAAAAGTTGTAGATGGATGGAGAAATGAAATTCCTTTAAAAAGAGGAGGAACACCAGAAGATATTGCTAATGCTTGTATATTTTTAGCTTCTGATATGAGTGCTTATATAACTGGACAAACATTGTCTGTAGATGGAGGAATGTTAACATAACATTAAAGCATATATTCAAATAAAAAAAGAGTCACAATTATGTGGCTCTTTTTTATTTTCAATATTTTATGAATATTAGGGTAGGGTTTTTCATTTATCAATTGTATTACTAATGAACTACAAAAATGACTAAAATTTTTAAAAATGAAAAGAACACATAAATTTCTAAATTATGCTAAATTCTTAATTGTAATAATAAGTATTATGGTAAGTCTGATTTTTTTAATGATTAGTTACTTCAAGAGTACACCAGTTTTTTAAAAGTTAGTACTAAAAAAAGTATAGATTTAAATTATTTTATAGATTATACTACTATAATCGCTTTATCAATTCTTTTTTCATTTAATTAAAGCAAAAAAGCCAGTACAATATGCACAGACTTTTTTAGGGGATTATTAAAAATAAGTAATTCGTTTATACGGAATTACGGGTTGAATTCTTCAAAGGTATTATCATCGTATAGTAGTACAACCTTTGTGATTTTCTTTTTTGTTAAAGTATTTATTTTTTTCGTTTCCTCAAAATTATTTTCTAAATCCTTTGCCGTTTTTTCTTTCCCTTGATCGAAGAGAGTTATAGGCGGCGTTATTTCATTTTTTTTATTTGGAAAACTGCCCTGACCGTATAATAACCAATACAAATCTACTTCTGAGAAATTCTCAACAACCTTTGTTACGAAATCTAAACTTGGTTTATTTCTACCAGATAATAAATGTGAAACACTAGATCGTTGTATGTCTATCTTTTCAGCAAAAGCAGAAGATGACAATCCATAATAAGTTAAAATTTCTTTCAATCGATCTATTAATAAAGAATAATTCACATTTGTAAACAATTATTGTTGTTTACAAATATATACAATTTAATCCATAAGACAAAATAGGAAATAAGACTATTATTTAAATCCCTAATATTTATATCATCTCCTTTATGATGCCATAATAGTTTACTGTACTTAGTTATTACTCTTTTACCAGAATAATAAGGTTTTATCCTTAAATTGAAGCTTAAACTAAATACACTTAAATAACTGATAAACAAGTATTTGATATATTCGTATAAAAGAAAGTTATAGTTGGTGTGTGATGAAAAGTGAATTCTTATATAGTGTGTTACAAATGTAAATAATAAAAACTATTTACATTTGTGTAAATTACTCATGAGGAAATATAGAGATGATTATATATGAATTCCATTGAGCAGACAATGAATCTTTACATACATTGTTAATGGAAGTAAGGAATTTGTAGTATACAGACATTATTTACTATGAATAATCATAGGTTGTTATCTATAAAAAAAACGGTCAAATACTAATGTATATGACCGTTTAATGATGTAAAATATAAATAAAACTCTAAGAATTCTTGTTTTCAATCCATTGTTTAGCATTAGTAAATGCTTCTAACCAAGGAGAAACCTGATCTTTTCTGTTATTTTTATAGTGTGCCCAATTCCACTGAAACGTAGAACGTTCAATATGTGGCATAGTTACAAGGTGTCTACCTGTTTTATCACATAACATAGCAGTATTATAATCTGAACCATTCGGATTGTGAGGATAAGCTTCATAAGCATATTTAGCTACAATATCGTATTGTGCTTCTTCTTTAGGAAGACTAAATTTACCTTCACCATGCGATATCCAAACGCCCAATGTACTACCTTCTAGTGAAGACAACATAATAGAATTGTTTTTTTGAATGTTTACAGATGTAAACATGCTTTCATGCTTTTGAGAATCGTTGTGAATCATTTTTCCATGCTCTTTGTGTTCTGGAGTTATGAGTTCTAATTCCATCCATAATTGACAACCATTACAAATCCCTACAGATAAAGTATCTTCTCTTCTAAAGAAATTTTTCAATGCTGTATTTGCTTTTTCGTTATATAAAAATGCACCGGCCCATCCTTTAGCAGAACCTAATACATCAGAATTTGAAAAACCTCCAACAGCACCAATAAATTGAATATCTTCTAAAGTTTCTCTTCCTGAGATCAAATCTGTCATATGAACATCTTTAACATCAAAACCAGCTAAATACATAGCGTTGGCCATTTCCCTCTCAGAGTTCGAACCTTTTTCTCTAAGTATCGCCGCTTTAGGTTTTGGTTTAGTTGTATCAATTTTAGGTAATTCTCCTGTAAAGTGATCAGGGAATTTATATTTTAAAGGTTGTTTTTTATAATTACTATAACGTTCATCTGCTAAATTATTTGCAGTCTGTTTTCGATCAAGTAAATAAGAGGTTTTATACCACGTATCTCTTAGTTCGCTAACAGATAAAGAATATAGATCTTCATTATTCTTTATATTTAATCTATCAGACTCTGTAACGGTACCTATTTTAAAGAATTCTATAGTGTTCGTTGTTAATATTTTTTCAATAACCGAATCGTCATTAGCTTGTATAACTATTCCTGCATTTTCAGAGAACAATAATTTAATACTATCTACTTCATTTAAAGATGATAAATCAAGATCAGCACCTATATTAACATTAGCAAAACACAATTCTAATAATGTAGTAATTAAACCACCAGAAGCTACATCATGACCAGCGACTATATTATCAGATTTTATTAAATCTTGAATAGTGTTGAATGCATTTTTTAAGAACCCTGCATTTTTGATTGCTGGAGTTTCATTACCAATTTTATTTGTTACTTGGGCAAATGAACTACCACCTAACTTAAATTCATCTTGAGATAAATTAATATAATAAATAGAACCTTTATTAGGTTGTAATACTGGTTCTACAACTTTAGTTATGTCGTTACAATTTGCCGCTGCTGAAATTACTACAGTACCAGGAGAAATAACATCTTCATTCGCATATTTTTGCTTCATAGATAATGAATCTTTTCCTGTAGGTACATTAATTCCTAAATCTATAGCTAATTTAGAAATGGCTTCAACAGCTTTATAAAGTCTAGCGTCTTCACCTTCATTCTTACACGGCCACATCCAATTGGCAGATAATGAAACAGATTGTAAGCCTTCTTTTAAAGGAGCCCAAATTATATTTGTTAATGCTTCAGCAATTGAATTTTGACTTCCAGCACTAGGATTGATTAATCCAGAAATAGGAGAGTGGCCAATAGAGGTAGCAATTCCTTCCTTACCTTTATAGTCAAGCGCCATAACACCAACATTATTTAGAGGAATTTGTAATTCCCCTACACATTGTTGTTTAGCTACTTTTCCTCCAACACATCTATCCACTTTATTTGTTAACCAATCTTTACAAGCTACGGCTTCCAATTGTAAAACTTGTTCAAGATAATTCTTAAAGTTATCCTTTGTATAGGTTATTTCTTTATAATTACGTTGTATTGTTGTATCTGTTAAAACAGTTTTGGGTGAACTTCCAAACATGTCATCTAGACCAAGGTCCATTGGTTTATTTCCTTTGGTTTTAGACTGAAAAGTAAAACGATGATCATTGGTTACATTACCAACGGTATACATAGGAGATCTTTCTCGTTCAGAAATACGTGATAATGTTTCTATATGTTCTTCAGAAATTACTAATCCCATACGCTCTTGAGATTCATTTCCTATAATTTCTTTATCTGAAAGCGTTGGATCACCTACTGGTAGTTGATCAAGGTCAATATGTCCACCAGTATCTTCAACAAGTTCAGATAAACAATTTAAATGTCCACCAGCACCATGATCATGGATAGAAACAATAAAGTTTTCATCACTTTCAACCATTCCTCTTACTGCATTAGCTGCACGTTTTTGCATCTCAGGATTAGAACGTTGAACAGCGTTTAATTCGATTCCAGATGCAAACTCTCCTGTATCTGCAGAAGAAACCGCTGCTCCTCCCATACCAATACGATAATTTTCACCTCCTAAGATTACAATTTTATCTCCTTCTTTTGGTGTATCTTTTAAAGCTTGTGTGGCTTTTCCATATCCGATACCACCAGCTTGCATAATAACTTTGTCAAATCCTAGTTTGCGAGCCTCTTCTTCATGTTCAAAAGTTAAAACAGATCCACATATTAATGGTTGACCAAATTTATTTCCAAAATCAGAAGCACCATTTGAAGCCTTTATTAAAATATCAATAGGTGTCTGGTAGAGCCAGTCACGTTCGTTCATTCCTTTTTCCCAAGGACGATTTTCTTCTAAACGTGAATATGAGGTCATATAAACCGCAGTTCCTGCTAAAGGAAGTGAACCTTTTCCACCAGCTAATCGATCACGAATTTCTCCACCCGATCCAGTAGCAGCACCATTAAAAGGTTCAACGGTAGTAGGAAAGTTATGTGTTTCAGCCTTTAATGAAATTACAGAATCAAACTCTTGAGTTTCATAATAATCAGGTTTATCAGCCGATTTAGGTGCGAATTGCTCAATCTTTGGTCCTTTAATAAACGCTACATTATCTTTATAAGCTGAAACAATATCATTTGGATTTTGCTTTGATGTTTCTTTTATCATTTTGAAAAGAGAACTTGGTTGTTCTTTGCCATCGATAATAAAAGTACCATTGAAAATCTTGTGTCTACAATGTTCAGAATTCACTTGAGAAAACCCAAAAACTTCAGAATCAGTTAATTTTCTACCAATTCTTTCAGAAACTTCATTCAGATAATTTACTTCTTCATTACTCAAAGCTAAACCTTCTTTTTCATTATAAGATTTTATATCCTCAATTTCTAAAATTGGCTCAGGAGCAATGTTAATAGTAAAAATATGCTGATTGAGTTTATCATATTTTTGAGAAATCATAGGATCAAATGCTGAAAAATCTTTAGTTACAGCTTCAAATTCTTCTATTCGAATAATACCTTGAATTCCCATATTTTGAGTAATCTCTACAGCATTGGTACTCCATGGAGTAATCATAGCAGCTCTCGGACCAACAAAAAAGGCGTCAAGTGACGCCGTATTTATTTTAGGTTGGTTAGCAAATAACCAAGTTAATTTTGAGATGTCCTCTGTTGTTAATTCTTCTGATGTTTGAATAGCAAATACTTTACTATCTATATTTCCAAAGAAATGAATCATTATGAGTTATTTAGTTTGTGTTGTTATAAGCTAGCAAATTTAGTTTTTTAAATGAAATAAAGCCATAAAAAAAGCAGCAAAATTTTGCTGCTTTAATTTTTTATTTTACGAGTATTTTTCGATAAATACTTCCTAGATTACTATCAATTTTGAGGAAATAAATACCTGTTTTTAAACTATCTATTGGTATTATTTCTTTAATCAAACTATTAGAAATACTAAAAACTTCTTTACCTTCTATGGTATGAATAGTTATTTTATTTATTGTAGCATTCGTAGTATTAGAAATACTAATTTTTTTATCAATTACAGGATTCGGAAATATACTTATGCCTGAAAGAATTTCTGTATTAACTCCTGCTGTTGCAGTATTGTGTTCACCAATATTATCGACATTATCTTTTGCAAACTCTTCCCATTCATTTATTAGGTCAAATGCTGTGTTAGGTGATACAACACTTAATTTTCGGCGTAATGTTTTGTCTTTTGCAAAATTAGACGAACCTCCGTTAAATTCACCAATAATATCTATCAATACATCATTTTTAAAAAGACCAACAGGATCGTTACCATTAAAGTTTATTGGCTCACCATTATTAGTTCCGCTGTTGTTAGGGTGTATTAAGTCCGCTTCATCAATCAATTTTTGTAATGAAGCACTTCCGTTGATTATAACGTATACATCCTGAGCAGCTATAGTACCAGATAAATTAAGAGGAGCAGACCATGTTGCCCCACCATTACCATTTCTTTTTATGCTGTATGGAGATAAATCGATAGGGGTAGATGTTACATTAGCGATCTCTATAGCTTTGTTGTTACTTGAACCTTCAACATATTCAGAGAAAAATAATTCGTTAGCACTACTGGTACTTCCGTCTGTGGTAGTTGCATTTATAGCTGTACTTAATGCAGATTTATTTCCGACAGCATCTTTAGCTAAAACTTGAACACTGTAGGTAGTTAAAGCATTTAAGTTTGTAACCGTATACGTTGTCATAGAAGTAGCATTGTTTAAACTACCATCTATATAAATTTCATATTCGGTTACTGAAGTATTATCTGTCGAAGCATCCCATGATACCTTAAACGTAGTATTGGTTTCATTACTTACAACTAAGTTTAAAGGTATTGTTGGTGCTTCAGTATCTTCAAGTGTTTTAGGTGTAATAGGATTTGTTTGAGGAGATTTATTATTCACAGCATCTTTAGCTAAGACACTAATTGAATATGTAGTGTTGGAATTTAAGTTATTTAGTGTAATTGATGTATTACTTGTATTAGTAATAACTCCATTTACGAATACATCATAACTTGTTACAGCTGTGTTATCTGTAGAAGCATTCCAAGTAACATCAATAGTGGAAGTAGTGATATTACTAGCTGTCAAATTTGTTGGCATCGTAGGAGCTTCAGTATCACTGCTAGAGTAAATTCCCCAAATATCTTCAGCATCTGGTCCGCCCCAAATTCTTGTAGCTAATCTTGGGTTGTCAATAAAAGGGTTTCTATTCCCTTGTGCATAGGTGTTAGATGTATTTTCATGAAATGGATTTCTTTGCTTTTCAATATCTGAAACAGGATCTTCAGCATTCCATTGTAAGAATAAATCGATCATATCATCTGGAGTTACCGAAGAATTTCCAACACCCACAAAAGTAGGTTTACATTGGTTACCATATCTAAGATACATGTACATTACAATTCTAGCAACGTCACCTTTCCATTCATCTCCTGGATACCAACCGTTAGAAACTGCACCCGAATTTGTGCCTGAACCAGCAGCAAACTTTTTGTTTCCTCTAGATGAGTTTATTTGTGTATCAGAAGGTCTAAGATTGTGTGCATCTGCGTAAGGAGGACCGTTTCTTCCACCAGAATCTAAATCTGGACTTCCAAGAGAATTAGCAAATACATGTTCACGGTTCCATTCTCCGTTGTTTCCACCATTATCATCGATTCCTCGGGTTCTTGATGTTGTTCCAGAAGGAGTGTAGCCATAAATTAATAAAACTTGAGAACTGTTCGTTGGATTAACATCCGTAACTTTTGAAGCCTGCCAAACTCCTGGAGTATAATCTAACGCGTTTGTATGGGTATTAATTATTTTAACGGCTAAAGCATTTTTTAACGATAAACCAGTTAAATTTAAATTTACATCATCATAATAACTTTCTTGTGATAAAAGTGTAGATGTAGCTGTAAATAACAGCATAAGCAGTATTAAAGGTAGTTTTTTTACCATAATTACTAAGTAAGGAATTTGATTTTGTTTTGATAAACAAAATATTTTAAAAATTAATTTTTAGAATCTGGGATTCTATCTCTTTCTATTTTTCCCTTTTTTATAGCTTTATAATTTTCGTAGCAATTTAATACAGCTTCTATCATTTGTAGATCGCTTGCTTTTTTTATGAAATATTCGGAATAATTACAATCTTTAAGTAATTTAGTCAATTGTTGTTTATCCATTTCAAGGTATTCCATCATTACCTCTCTATCAAATTTTCCGGCTAACATTTTACGTAAATTGTCTTCTTTTTTTAACTTTTGAAGTTTTTTTAACTGCTTTGGTTTTTTCCCAAAGAGATTATAAACCAAATCTACCGGATTTAAGAGTTTTGCAATGGGTGAACTTATTTTTTGTGGCCTTCCAACCTCATAAGTTTGAGGTAATCCATTCAGGTGAATTCTATTAAAACGATCTTTAGGTACTTGCTTCACATCAACTTCTAGAACACCTATTAGTTTCGTAGATCTTATTATGATTTCTCTCACTTCTTCTGGCTTCTCATTAAGTTCAATAACCAATTCATTACCTTTTAGAAGATCATTAGTAACTTTTAATTTGATAGACTCAAAACCTATATACGAAATGAGTACTGTATCATTAGATTTGGCAGTTAACTCAAACAATCCATCTTCATTAGTAATGGTACCTTTTACTGAATTAAGATTAAGAATATGAGCAGCACTCAAATTCTTTTGTGTTTGGGCATGTATTACTTGTCCTTTAAGTTTACCTTCCTGAGAGAAAGCTAGAAATGAACATAAAAAAAAGCAAATGTAAATGAGTTTACGCATGGTGCAATAATACGGATATTTAATAGTATATGAGTTAATAATGTGTGAAAGAAAGTTGAAATAATTCTTTCTTTTTAACTTATTTAAATTACAAAATATAAGTATATGTACTCAAATTCTGGGCCATAAAATTTTTGATTTAAAAACTTGTAATAGTTAGCTAATCACAATAGCTAGTTGTAATTCAATTGCTTATGTTGGTAATTGATTTTAAAATTATTTAGAGTACCATTTTATACATATATTGTTAATGGTAATTCAGGTCTTAAGATCAAATAATTTGCCCTTAATATTATTATCAAAGTAAATCTTCATTAGATGTTCAGTACAATTTTGACCAGTTAATGTATTGATTTTGTTGTTACATTATAAAAACTGAAGGCTTTTCGAGTTAATTTTGCTTAGGTACAAAGACAATTATTATAGCTTCTTTAATTCTTGAAAGCTCAAGATATAGTTTAATGACCTTTTTATGTAAAGATAAATCTTTCGACTAAAAACTTATTAGCTATGTTTTATTCATCGTATTAGCAGGCAGTAGTTTTTTATTCACAATCTGATTGAATTTTTTTATTTTTCCATTGAATCCAATACTCTTGCAATCCCTCAATTGTTTTTTTTAGCTTACTTATTTTCAGTTCGTGCCCATTCATGGTTACATTTTTAAGTTCATTTTTTCTTCTTTCCAAAGCTGGTTTATGATTCCAACCTCCAACGTGGTCAAATGAAGTATACGCTTTACATTTTGAATCAACAGAAATAAAAGGGATGTAAAGTATATAAATGACTTTTCCACTTCCCATTCCTTGGGTCGACATTTCTATTCTTGAAAAGTCTACTTTTTTATAATTCTTTTCACGGTAAAACTCTTTTAACTTAATTCCAACAGAATTACTCATTTTATTAGAAAATTGATGAGCAATATCTTTTCCGTTTATAAATTCAAATCCAGAGTACTTTCCTTTACAGCCGTTTTCAGTACATTCTATTTTATTTTGTTCTATAATTTTAGAATCTTTGTTTACCTTATTTTCAGTGTGATAACTCACCTGTAATGAACTAATTAGATATGTGTATAATAGAAACTTCATAAATTGTTTTTAAATCACCGCTAACATTCAGCAAGAGAAAAGTAGGGGAGTTGATTAGCGAATCGTTTCATTTTGGAGGCTTTATAAATAAATACAGAACTTTTTTATGAACTATAAAACGTGTTATATCTTTTATCCGTTGTTGACATTAGTTTTATTTATTTTGAGTTATATACATTCGTATTATGTTTTTCCATGTAAAATTCAGGATTTGATATTTCTGTAAATCCAAATTTTTTATAAAGCCATTCTGCTGTATTGGTCAATAAAATCCAGCGTCTTAATCCTTGAAGGTTAGGATGTTTCATTATTTCACTGATCAACCATTTACTTAATCCTTTTCCTCTGTATTCCTCTAGAACATATACATCTCCTAAATACGCAATAGTTGAATAGTCTGAAATTATTCTAGCAAAGCCAATTTGTTTGTTTTTATAATAGAGCCCAAAATTCAAAGAGTTTTCAATTGATGTTTTCAAAGTATTAATTGGGATTCCATTAGCCCAATCTGTCTCATTTGCAAGGAATTTGTGAATGCTCGAAATATCTAATTTATCTTTGTCGGTTGAAATGATATAATCATTTCTATGTGTTTCTTTAATTTCCAATTCAGTTTGTTAATTAATACTAATACTCTTGTGTGTTTTTTTAGTGAAAAATTGATATAAGTCATTTTCTTGTGTTTCGCAAAGATAATTGATAAGGTAGAATTTACACACAGGAAATTCAGCAGTAATTAATTGTATATTTTGTTAGTATTTCATTTTTAGGTTAGTACATTATTGATCTTTTCCTAAGTTCTTTTCAGATCTATCAATCTGTTATTAAAAGTCTTTCTTATCGTTAGTAACCTCCTAAAGTTTATAAGGGACTTCAGTCTTTTTAATATTTTTTTCTTTCTGATTATCCAATAATACATTTTCTGTTCTCCATTTATTAGCTTTATATTATATATTTTTTATTCCTTTTAATACTTCCTACACAGTTTAATAAATTAATAGCGACGAATTCTTGTATGATTTCGTTACTTATTTTATGAGTCTAACTTAACAAGTACAAATCATATATAAGATAGTGAAGACTTTTATAAATTATCTAGGATTAGTAATAAATTACACACACAATTATGGTCAGTTTTTCTATTTAATTATTTTTCTCATTATCCATTCAATAGGCCCATTTTCTCTGTTTTTTAGCCAAAAATTTGCAAATAATATACACAATAAGCTAAACACTAAAGCATATGCTACGGAAAATTCTATTGGATAATTTTTCATTTTTTCTGGGTTAATTTCTCTAATAATTCCTATTCCAATAATTATATGCAACACATAAAAAGTTAATGATAGTTGACCTGTTTTATTTAGAGCTAAAATTATTTTATTTGTTGAAAATCTTTTTCCTAAAATGATACATGCAGAGATTATTGATATGGAAGCTGCAATTCCATTAAACATATAAATTGGTAACGGTGGCATTGGGTTTGTTCCAATAATTTCTGATAACTCATTTGCGATTTGTTTGTTTCCTTCTGAGATAAATGAAATCGTCAAATATGATAAAATTTGAAATAAAATAAATATAATTGAACTAACCCAGAAAGCTTTTTTGATATATCGTACGTTTTTCAAATCTTGTTTACCAAACCAAAAACCAAAAAGTATAAATGCAGTCCAAGGAATTACTGGATGAAAACCATTGAGAAATAGATTTCGTAAAAATCCATTAAATGTCCAAAAATCTAGATACTCTAAAGTGTCAAAATTCCGTCCTGTTTCATAATTCCAAAGAACAATAAATAATGGATAAAGTAGAATTAACACTATTGCTGTAATTAAAATAGTCTTTTCATTATCAGTTAATAAAAGTAAAATAATAAGCATGTAAATTCCATAAAAATGCAGAATATCTGCTGGCCAAATTACTACACATATAAGTCCAACTAGGAAAAGAAATAAGGCTCTCTTGACAATCTTTATTTTGATAATTTTTAATTCTTGCCTGTCGTTATTTTTCAATGCAGAATTCGTCATTAAAGCCATTCCAATACCTGCTAAAACTACAAAAATTGCTGCTGCCTTTCCATCAAAAATACTCGCAAATGATTTTACCCAACTCAATCCATTTTCTCCAAACACAACTTTGAAGTTTACGATTATCATTCCGATAATAGCCAAAGCTCTTGCTAAATCAATTCCAAGTATACGGTCAGGTTGTTTATATTTATTAGGTTGCATCAAATTAAAAGTTAAATCCCCCTTCAATACCCAAACCTATTGAACGGTTAAGCACTTTTGAATTAGAAAGTTTACCTATAATATTAAATCCAATTACGAACCCAAAATCATTAAAAGGAATATACATAAGTCCAGTTGATGCTGTTCCTCCAATCAAAAATCGAGTATTTCTGTCAGCAGAAATTCGTTTGATCGATTCTGCTCCAGAGAATCCGCCTAATCCAATGTTAAGATAAAATCCATCGCCTAAGTATTCATAACCATCAAAACCAATTCCGAGTGAATAAGTATCTATATCTTTTATGTTTTTTCGCTCTAAGAAGCTGGTATTTAAACTTGTAGTTCCAAAATTTAATGTGATAGGGATAACAAACTCTTTTGTTTCTTTCTGAAATTCTCGATACTGTATCGAAGTACTTTGATAATTTCTACTTAATACATGTTTGTAGGTAATCAAATGTAATTGATTTACCAATGATGAATCTAATTTTGTTTGACCTACAATAGAGAAGGAAAATAGGAAAAAGAGTTTGACACATATAAAATATTTCGCATGTTTCATATTATTCTACTTAAATGAAAAATTATGCTACTAAATAAAGTTAAAAACGAAGCTTAAAATTTGACTTATGTCAAATAATTAAATTTTGGCTCTAATACGACTTAAGGTCTCTAATGAAATATTTAGATATGAAGCAATATGCTGAAGTTTAATATATTTTAACAGACTCGGGGCATCTGATAACAGTTTTTGGTATCTTTCAGAGGCATTTAATAATCTTAAATCGTGCATATCTTCTTCTAAAGCTGCCACATGAATTTCTGTTAATAGTAAATCAAGTTCCATAAGGTGAGGAAAATTCTCTTTGGCTTCGTCCCAGTCTTGTTTTTGAGTTACTTTCACCTTCACATCAGTAATACAATCAATAAGTTCATTACTTGGTTGCTGGAAGGTGTAACTATTAAAAGCAACTGCTATGTCATCTTTAAAATAAAAGTCTGTAATAATTTCTTTCCCATCTTTTAAGTAGTATTTTCGTGCTATTCCGCTAATGATATGATAGCTCTTTTTACATATATTACCCTCATTAAGAAGAATATCGTCCTTTTTAAAATGCTTTATAACTTCTATCTTGTTCAAAAAATCGATCGTCGCTTTATCTAATGAAGCTATAAGTTTTTCAATTTTTTTAATATGTTCTATCATTTAAAGATTTTTTAATATTGCTATGACGTTGTTTAAAAGATTTATTAAATAATCAAGTAATAAAATTAGTTATTATGATATAGTATAAGAATAGTAGCGAATTTTAAAATAGTTATGAGTTCATTCTAAATCTAGAAACTTTGATTTTACTATTTGACTCGCTATTACTCTTATACTATATGTGTGCTTTTTTCTTTATTTCTTCTTCTCTAAACTGTCAATCAAGGGAGTTATACCACTATCATACATTACTTTCATCATCCAATTTACAGCCCAGTTGGTCTTTTCAGGCGTTCCTCCTTTAATGGGTGGATGTGGATCATATTCCATATCAAGCATTATGGCTTGGGTGTATCTATCTCCATAAATGTCTTTCATTATAGCTAAAGACATATCCATACCTGCTGTTACACCTGCACTTGTCCAATATTTACCATCTTGGGTATACCGTTCATTGGCAGGTATTGCCTTATACTTTTCTAGAAACTCTTTTTCTTTGTACCAATTTGTAGAAGCCTTTTTATTTTCTAAAAGTCCCGTCGCACCAAGAACCCAAACACCCGTGCAAACTGCTCCTGTATATTTTGTCGTCTTGTCAATTTTCCTAATCCAAGTGTGTAATTCATTGTTATATGCTGCTTTTATAGTACCTGTAAAACCACCTGGAATAACAAGAATATCTAATTGTGATACTGAATCTATCACAGTATTTGGTACAATTTCTACACCCATTACTGTTTTAATATTTCCTTGTTTTAGACCGATAAGTTGAGTTTTTACGCCCATTGCCTGTCCTAAGATATATCTTGGACCGATTACGTCCAAGTCATTAACACCATTATAAACCAAAATGCCAATGGTTTTAATATCGTATTTAGGTTTACCAAAAATCACCTTCATTGAATTGACATGACTTGTAGGGCTAAAATTTTGGATTTCTTTGGCAATCTTTAGCGAATCTTTTTTGCTTATTTCTATCTTTTCATGCTCTTTTTTTGAGTTATTACTTACTCTGTTGTTACAGGCTAATATTAAAGAAACAAACACTATTATTGAAATTATATTTTTCATTTTTGAAGAATTAAATATTAGAGTTGGTTATGTCAACTGTAATATGGTTAATCAATTAAAATTTTATACTTAATGTTATACCAAAAGTTCTTGGTGCAGCAGTTCTTACGTTTTTATTGAAACTACTGTCGGGATTACCAAAAGCCAAAAACCTTTTGTTGTTTAGATTTTGCCCCCAAAAGGATAAGCTGTACTTATCGTAATTAAATCCAATTTGTGAATTCATAAACGTATAACTTGGTTGTTCAATTTGGTTTTGAATATCGGTATAATAGCTCCCAATATTGCGAACTTCTCCACGGAATACTGCCTTTAACTTTTTAAAAACCGCATGCTCGTATTGAGCGCCGAAGAAAATAGTGTGACTTGGTGCATTAGAAAGGCTATTACCATTAATAGCTACACTAAATTCTTCACCTGTCTCAAAATTCACACGCTTTAAATTGAAATTTTTGTATTCTGTTTGGTTCAAACCAAAACTTCCGTCCAATTGCAAGCCTTTTAGAGGAATGGCTGAAATCTCCAATTCCAAACCCATTGATTGAGCATTACCTACGTTTTCTCTTGTATAGGTAAATGGTGCAACTAAATTAAAGAACTGTAAATCTTGCCATTGTATTAAAAAAGCTGAAGCTCCAATACTCAATTTATTATCTGCTAAAAAGGTTTTATATCCTACTTCATAATTGTCTGAAAACTCAGGGTCAAAAGTTTGACTGACGTTCACAGGTGCTCGCTGAGCATTTACTCCGCCTGCACGGAATCCACGAGTATAGGAAGCGTAAATATTTGAACGCTCATTTAGGCTATAACTGATCGCCAATTTCGGTGAAATAGCTGAATAATTATCACTAGCAGTAGTATCAGGTAAAAGCTGTGTGAACGAACCACCCGAAAAAACGGCATCACCAAAACCATTAAAAGTAGCTTTTCTTTTTTCGTAATCGTAACGAATACCTGCAGTAGTTGTGAGCCTTGCCGTGATTTTATAGTTCAATTCACCAAAGGCAGCTAAACCATAGTTATCACTTCGGTTTCTTAAAATATTAAAATTATTAGAGTCTAACTCAAATGCTAAATTGGTAGAAGGCTCAAAACCTACTTGTGTAAAACCAAACAAACCCGCAGTATATTTAACTTTACTATCAGTATTTGAATTGATGCGTAATTCCTGACTAAATACTTCTTGTGGCGGTAATTTTTCGCCAATGGCACTTTTATAAAAGGAATGGTAAAAGCCTGGAAAGTCAATATCCTTAAACGATAATCCAATAGCTTGGTAAGCTGAAATAGAGGTGATTATAAAATCGTCAGCATGATATTTAGCCACCAAAGATGTATTGAGAATATCCCGTTGATGTTCACCAATTCTTGCTAAATTAATTACATCGGGATTTGAAAGGGCGACATCTCTGTCTGCTTGTGAAACTAAGAATCCTGAATTATCACTCCAATCTCTTTGACCTTTTAAATTAAGTGTAAAGCTCAATCTGTCTTTAAGCAACCATTTTAAATATATATTGGCGTAAATGTTGTTCTCGCCACCAACAGTTTTACCATTAGTTGAATTATCAGTGGCACCTGTACCTGTGGTATCATTTTTCCAATAACCTTCCCTTGTTTGAAATAATCCATTTAAGCCAAAGAATAATTTGTCTTTTATTAATGGTGTTTTGAAGCCTGCACTGTAACGCTGTAAGCTCAAATTTCCCAAACTTGCTTCTGTAAATCCACTGGTTTTATTAGTCGGTTTCTTGGTATAAATATTTATCACACCACCCATAGCATTACGCCCGAAAAGCGTTCCTTGTGGCCCACGTAATACTTCGATACGTTCAATATCAGTAAATACAAATCCATTGGTTAAGATGTCAATGTTATTAACGTCATCTATGTAAGTTGAAACTGCAGGATTTTCGCTAAACACTTGAATACCGCGTATAGACTGCACTTGCTGAAACGGCACACCTAATTCCTGATAGTTATAGTTTGGTACTAAGGCAGTCAAATCCCCAAGTCCCCAAGTTCTGGTCTCTTCAATTTTTTTCGCAGAAAGAGAAGTAATAGAAGTGGTTACTTTCACAATATCTTCTTCTCGCTTATTGGCTGTAACTATAACTTCTCCCAACGTTTGGGTATTTTCTGAAAGTATGATTTCAATGGTTACCAATTCGTCTCCAACCACAACTTTTTCAAGTTTAGATGCGAATCCAATAGCGCTGAATTGAAGTTGATAAGTACCTTTATTTAGATTAAGCATAAAAATCCCTTTCTTATCTGCTACTACCGCCTGTTGGCTATTTAAGACAGAAATATTTGCGAAAGCGACCGATTCTCCTGATTGGGATTTGATAGTCCCTGTTATATTTTGAGTAAAGCTACTACTTACAAAAAGGCATAGCAATACCACTGTAAAGTTTTTGAAACTCATTTGATTAATTTAAAATTTTGAAATAATGAATCAAGGTAAGCATAATGCGAACCCTAAAAGCAACCTGATTTGGTGGTTACTTTTTGTTATGGTAAAACCAGAACAAGTGTATTAAATCAAATTGAGTTTTGGTGGGCGAAAAATATCAGAGATGAAGGAAGATGCATGAAGGTTATCAACGCAAGTAACGTTTAGCTTGCTTGCAAAACAATCTGTAAAAAAAAAGAAATTAAAAGAACTTTTGGAACAGAAGTAAATCACTTCTAATTGTTCTTTTTTATTTGTAGGAGCTTGTTTTTCTTCTTGTCCTTCGACTTTTTTTAATTGCTCAGACAGATAGCATTTTCCATTACAAGTTGATTTAGGTTTTTTTCTGTTGATGCACAGTATATTAGCAATAAAATCTTGGTTAATTTTAAAGTCAATCAATATCCCAATCTTCGAGAGGTTGGGCAACATTAATACTGTTATCATCAATATGGAAAAGACTTTTCTCAAATAGGTTTAATTTTCTGGTAAAAATAATGAATTGTATTGTTTAAGTTCTTTATTGATTTTTGATATGGATTCGATAGCTATCTCTTTTATTTTTGTAGTTGATCTTTTGATGAACTCGCTAACTTCTTTATTTACATGTAAGAATAAAATCACTCTCCATTCTGAGTTCTTTAGTTTTCGCAGTGATAGTCGGTCAGTTTTTGTTTCATTCAATTGATTTTTTGCCATCAGAAATTATTATATTTCTTTAGTAATATTTCCAAGAATACGAAACAATTAAAGCTATAATCATACTTTGTAAAAAATGCTAAAAACACATACTTTATATTTAGCACAAATTTTTGTAATTTCAAGTGGATTCAGACCTAATAGAATCCACAGTAATTTCTCTTATACATTATTAGCAGCTGTTTTTCTTATTCTTATTTCTAATTCACAATGAATTCCAATATTATATAAATCTGGAAGTAATTCCTTCCAATTCGATATGATTATCACATTAAGCTTTTGATTCAGTTAATATTATTTATTTTAATAGTTATTCTCCGTTTTACTGATCAAAATTTGACCAATTCCACACTAAGATCCTCCTTTGGTCTAACTTAAGTTTAATTCAAGTTTAACACGTCAAAGTAAAGCATAGTAATGTTTATTCTTTTCCTTTTTTTATTCTAAAACAATCATTTATTTTTCAAATTATTGTTCATTGTTAGTCCAGTAATTAGCTTTCTTGATTATTTCAGTAATTAAACAACTATTATTTTTATGCATCGTTATCTACTGTATTTTTTAACTTAAATAGTCTACGACTTTATCTAAAACAGCTTTTGTTCTTAAGATTCGGAAGTGTCCTGTACCTTCAACTATTTCAAATTCAGATACAGTCCAATTTTGATGTACATTTTTGGATCTTTCTATCGGGATAACTTTATCATTTTTATCATGAATAATGAGTGATTTTTTAACATTGATAGTTTTAACAAAATCACTAACATTTAAAGTTCTCACATCAATACCTGTTTCATTTTGTAATCTTTCAATTAATCTAGTTTTAACTTTTTGGGTAATTCCAACCATCTCTGAAACATCATCTATTCTTTCAATAAATTTATCAGGTGTTGTTATCAAAATATATTTTTCGATGAACAGATCTGGATTATTGAATAATGCATAAGTTGTAGCAACACCTCCGAACGAATGGCTAATCAATGTTTTAATATTATGTTTTTTGATTAAAACACCTACTAACTCTGTAAACTCGAATAGACTTGTACTTCCTTTACTACTAAAACCATGAGATGGTCCATCAAAAGAATAAATAGTGTATTCATTTTCCAAAAGCAGTTCTATTAAATCAGAAAAGTTACCTGCTTGACCTTCCCAACCATGAATTAGAAGCACCTCTTTTTTACCACCTCTCCAAGTGTAAAGTTGAATATCAAAATCTTTAAATTTTAGTACTTCTTTCTCTGATTTATCCAAAGTATTTAGTTCATTCTGCCGAAGCTTACGGACTTGGGGATTGGTTAATTGATTGTAAGCAAATGATACTACTGTACTTGGAATTAATATGGATGCTATCTTAGTTATCTGTTTTCTCATTTCATCAATGTTTTCTTAAATTCTTAAAGAGAGTATTATTTAATAGGTAAATACAACTTCATATTATCAACTGTCAAGTCATCTAAGTGCCCCATTTTGCTTTTATCGTTAGTAATCAGGTGTAGATGAATATTCGAATCGTGGTGCGTAAATATACCTTTATGTTCTGTTGAGAAAAATCCAATTACAGTAACTTCTTCGTTTTTCAGTTTATAATTCGTCTGACCTTTGTGAGCTTCTTTTGGTGATGATACTTTCGTTCCTTTTGGTAAATTTTGAATATGGATAGTTGCATTTGATATTCTTCCCTTAAGTTGAAAGGCAAAAGGTCTTTTAAATCCAGCTGTCTTTTGGTTAATTAATATTTCTATATCTTTTATTGACTTTGTTTCGGGTGACAATTCTATTTCTTGCCATTCTATTACATTGGTATAAACAAAGAAAGGTGCCGAAACATTAGGTTTCTTTTCCACTGTCATTGTTGAATCAGTCGTAACTTTTGAAACGTAAACAATACCATTGTTGATGAGTATTTCGCCTGCTAAATAACTTACTGGTCCAATTCCATAAAGCCCTTTTTTGTTAGAAATGGTGTCAAGTTTAATGCTTCCTTCTAATTGTCCTTTCCACATCACGTTTTTCATTGCACTTACTACTTTAATATCAGGATAAGATTTATTCGAAGTGGTTTTATTTTGGTCAGAACCACAACTAAACATTCCGATAGCTATAAATAGTATTGTTATCTTTTTTATCATAAAGTAATTTTTTAGCTTGTATACCACGTTTTAGTATATTGTTAGTTGCTTGTTTTAACAACTAATTTAGCAAATACAAACCAAATAGAAAGTCCATAAGGATTTTCGTAAGTAGGGGAGTATTAGTAGTGAATTATATACGGTGTTACAACCAGTTTTTTTCGAAATATTCTTCAGTTCTTTTTCTTATTAAAATGTCAAAATGATTTTTGTATAAATCTATTAATCCATCAGAGTTTCCAAATTCAGATTGATACTTTATTAAGTCCATTGATTTAGATATTGAAAAAAATAGTCTTTCTGAATGTTCACTTTTCCTAAAGTCAAATTGTGCTACTTTTTTTAGAACTTTATTCAACTCTACTTGATTCTTTTCATTCAATTTTTTCAGTCCATTTTCTTGATGCCATAAAATGTCAAGTATTAGGTCAAGAATGTCGTCTTTCAATTCATTAGTGGACTCAATTCCAATTTTTTTATTAATAAATTCAAGCAGTAAAACATAAATTTTTTCATATTCAAATTTGTTTTCTCCTTCTTCTTGTAGTTTAAAAATTAATTCAGTCACGGTTTTTAAATCTGGATTTTTTAATAACAATTCAGACTCTAGTTTTCTCAAAAAAGAAGAATTTCTCATTTCGTATTATACTTTGGTTTTGAGTAAGTTTTTAATTGGTTGTAACGTTTCGTATAAAACACGTAGGGCAAAGGATAAGCACTACATTTTGAGTTAAACACTTAGCTAAATATAAAAATTTTGTTTTTAATTTTCGTTTAAATGCCAATTTATATTTAGCGGACTTTGTAAATAAACACAGAACTTTGGAGTTAACACAAATGCCCTATGTTTTTTATACATTGTTAGGTGCTGGCTTTTTTCCGCAAACTTGATAGCGTTGGCGTGAAAGCTCTTTTAAATTTGAGAGGCACGAACAAACTTTAAATGTGCTTGAATCTTGCGTTGGCTTATTTCACAAACCTAATCTGTAAGTTCAGTTTAAAGAATAATTCTCCATTTTCTTCATAAATATAACCAAAATCGTGTCTATTCGAGCTTGCTGTGTCTAACTTTGTGTTATTAAATAAATAGTTTTCAAATTCATTCCTATTGTAAATATGGTAACACAAAACATCTCCATTCTCTTTTACAATCAAATACCCACCAGTTGCATCATATTGTCCAGTCCAAACTTTAGAAGGCATCATTCCTAAAGCTATGTCTGTTAAAAATCGTTTGATTTTGTATTCGTAAAATTTATGTTCGTTTGAAACGTCAAAATTTAAAGGGTTTTTAGAATTCGTATTTTCAACTAAATCAAGGATACTTGATTTTTTAGATGAATAAAATTCATAGACAATTTGAGATAATATTTCTGGTAACTTACTGTCAATAAGAATTAAATTATTAGTAAACACTTGTTTTTCTGTTTTCACAAAATCAAACTGACCATTTGAGTCTAAAACAGCATTAATTCTATCCATTATTTTACTTCTTGAAGAGATTGAATTAATGTCTTCTATTTGTGAAGAAGTAAGTTTTGTATTAGAAATTTTGAAAATAAAGTTAGTTGTCTTTCCTGCATTCAATAGTGTAGAAGGACTACCTAACTGAGATTTAATACTAAATCCTAAAGTCGGTTGTTGATTTGTTCGTTGGTCGTGAACAACAATTGTAATATCTGTTTTTGCTGTTGAACTTGCTTTCAAAGAAATACAATTAATTGATTGCATAAATTCTTCAATTTCGGGAACGGAAAAGGTTCTTTCTTTGTTTTCTTTTATTTTTTCGAGTAAGAATTTAGCTTTTTGTTTAAACTCTGAAATTTCAATTTTAAGAACTTCTTTCCCTCCAGAGATAAGTATGATTTCGTCTTGAATAGAATATTGAAAATCACCATTATTTTCTGTTCTTAAAACACGTAAAATGGGGTAAATAATACCTTCTAATTTTTCAATTTCTTTATTTCCAAGAAATAATTGTTTGTCTCCAAGTAATTTGAATAGCGTATAAATTTCACTCCATTCTCCTTTATTTCCTGTAATCATAAACCTTTAAGTTTTTCTATAATTTTTTTAGCTGTTGCTTGAATTGCAGGAACAGCAACAGAATTTCCAAATTGTTTATAAGCTTGAGCATCTGAAACTACAATTTTATAATTGTCAGGAAAACCTTGCAACCTTGCCCATTCTCTTGGAGTCATTTTTCTTATTCCTTCTCGATTTACATTTCCTCTAATGTTCGTTACAGGTGTGAAATCTTTTAACCTAAAGTCATAAAGTAAATTTCTTTCTCTTCCCATTCCTCCACAAACAACTGCATTTGCAGTCCCGTTATTTGGAATTATTTCGTAGCCAAATCCATTTCCTTTACTTGCGTGTCGAGCTTTGTGATTTCGTAAAGTGTTTATATAAGTTTCAGATAAGTAGTATTTTACGGAAACTGTTTCACTTTCTAAAATATCTTCAAGAGTAGTATTTTTCTTTATAGGTTTTGGGTATTCAAATTCTGTGATATTTAAATCTTTTCTAAAACCTACGATAAAGATTCTTTCTCTATTTTGCGGAACACCAAATTCTTTAGCATTCATTACTTGTGGTTCAGGAATAAAATATCCTAAATCTTCACGTAATACATTTAAAATTGTAGCTAATGTTTTTCCTTTATCGTGGCTTCTTAAACCTTTTACATTTTCTAAAAATATTGCTTTCGGTTTTTTCTTTTTTATGATTTCGGCTACATCGAAAAATAATGTTCCTCTTGTATCTTCAAATCCACCTCTTTTTCCTGCAATAGAAAATGCTTGACAAGGAAAACCAGCACATAAAACATCAAAACCGTCAGGAATATAATTCTTAGTTGAATTTTTTGTAATATCTCCAAACGGAACTTCTCCAAAATTAGCTTGATAAGTCTGTTTTGAGTATTTATCCCATTCGCTCGTGAAAATACATTTGCCTTTTAGATTTTGAAGAGCAAGTCTAAAGCCTCCGATTCCAGCGAATAAGTCAATGAATTTAAAGTCAGGTTTCTTAGGAGCAGGAAAAGGAACATCTTCCTGTTGGAAAATCAAATATTGTAAAGCTTTTTCTGCAACTGAATATGATGCTTTCTCTTCAGGAAATTTATATTCAAATAAATTCTTAACGTGTTCTATTGCATCTGGTTTGTAAAATTGAGATACTCCATTTTTATGATTATGTAAATAATGTGTAAATGAAGCTTCAGTATCTTTTTCAGATTCTATAAATGTTACTTTGAACTTTTTCTCTTCAAAATTTTCAATTGATATTTTTTCTTTTAGAATCACGTTTTTAATAGAAATTTAGAAATCGCAAGTTACGAAAAATTATCGTTTTGAAGTTGGAAGAAAGCAATGTGTGCGATAGCACTTTTTGCTTTGCGCGTGGATTTTTGCTTGCACCTAACGGTTTTGTATATGATTTGTTGCGTGGTTTAGCACGTAATTTAGCAAATACAAACCGAATAGAAAATCCGCTAGGATTTTCGTAAGTAGGCTAGAACTAGCAATAAATTATATACGGCTTAAGTTTGTCTTTTAGTAAATTTAGATATAAAATAGAAAGAACAAAAGA